>ERZ808292.40-NODE-40-length-42500-cov-7.932477_pt1 | contig 42500 bp, 41 predicted proteins | sample MGYA00521275_ERZ808292 | MGnify/ENA primary metagenome ERZ808292 (study PRJEB31516, sample SAMN03275613) | gut metagenome | biome: mammalia-associated habitat; material: feces | host: Papio cynocephalus | place: Kenya | collected 2012-07-26 ... | reverse complement strand
AAGATTTTATCGTTTCTACAACTGGTAAGACATCTCGCGAAATATTTGAAATACGTGAACAAGAAAAAAGTGGGCATGATAATGATTTCTTAACTGTAGGATCAATGGGACATACTGCATCTATTGCTTATGGTATGGCAATTGGTACTAAACATAATGTTTGGTGTATTGATGGCGATGGTTCATTTATTATGCATATGGGCGGAATGGGTGTAATTGGCGCTAATATACCTAATAATTTTAAATATATTTTAAATGATAATTCTGCACATGAATCAGTAGGCGGACAACCAACATGTTCTAAAACACTTGATATTTCATGTATTTTAAAAAGTTGTGGATTTAAAAATGTTTATGTAGCGGAATCCGAAGAAGAAATAAAAGAATATATAGAAAAAATGAAACACGAAACTAGTGTAGCATTAGTATTACATACTAAAACTGGTTCACGTGCTGATTTAGGTAGACCAACCAAAACACCTTTAGAAAATAAGAAAGCATTAATGAAGAAACTAGGTGCAAATTAAATGAAAGCATTAATATTTAATTCTGGAATTGGAAAAAGAATGGGAGAACTAACAAAACATTCTCCTAAATGTATGGTTAAGCTTAAAAATGGCGAAACCATATTTGAAAGACAACTTCGTTTATTAAATGATGTAGGCATCAAATATGTTGTCATTACAACTGGACCATATGAAGAACAATTAAAAGAAGTAGCAAGTAAAAAAGCATATCAAAACATGCATTTTACTTTTGTACATAATGATAAATATGATCAAACAAATTATATTTATTCTTTTTATTTAGCCAAAGAATTTTTAGATGATGATTTTTTAATGCTTCATGGTGATTTGGTTTTTAATAAAAAATTATTATTAGCTATTATTAATGATCCACATCAATCGACTTGTTTAATAAATAAAAAAATACCTTTACCAGAAAAAGATTTTAAAGGTAGAATAGTAGATAATAAACTAAAAGAAGTATCCATTCATATTTTTGATGATAATTGTTATACTTTTCAACCTTTATATAAATTAACTAAAAATGATTTAAAGGTTTGGATGGATAAAGTAGAAGAATTTGTTTTAGCGGATAATGTCAATGTTTATGCTGAAAATGCATTAAATGAAGTTTCTGATAAATTAGATATTTTCCCAATAAGTTATGAAAAATATTATATTAACGAAATTGATAATGCTGATGACTATGAAAAGGTTAGTTTAGAAATTAGAAACTTAGATTTTAAAGAACAAGAAATCATAAAAAACATTAACAATTTACCAGTAATTTTAAATAAATATAATTTACATAATCCTTTAGTGGTTGTGTCTAAATTTTTAAGAACAAAAATAGAAAAATTATTGCATAGTCATAATATTAATTACGCTTTATTTGATAATTTTGACGCTAATCCTAAATATGAAGAAGTTGAAAATGCTTTGAAATTATTTAAAGATAATAATTGCGATTCAATTGTGTCTTTAGGCGGAGGTAGCGCAATTGACGTAGCAAAATGTGTTAAATTATTTTCTATGATGGATGGAACTAAAAATTATTTAACACAAGAGCATAAATACATCAATTTAAAACATATCGCAATACCAACAACGGCAGGAACTGGTAGCGAATCAACGCACTTCGCGGTAATTTATTTTGAAGGCAAAAAGCAATCTGTTCATGATGATATCATTTTACCAGATATCGCTATACTTGATTATCATTTGCTTTTGTCATTACCTATTTATCAAAAGAAATCCACATTACTTGATGCTTTATGTCAAGCAATTGAATCAATTTGGTCGGTAAATTCTAATGCACAAAGTAAAATTTATGCTAAAAAAGCAATCAAATTAATATTAGAAAATGAAGATAGTTATCTTAATGGAGATGCTAAATCCGCTAAAAAGATGATTGAAGCATCTAATTTAGCAGGTAAGGCTATTAATATTACAAAAACAACCGCTGCGCATGCAATGAGCTATAAACTAACAAGTATATATGGACTTGCTCATGGACACGCTGTGGCGCTTGCTTTGCCTAAAACATGGAGTTATTTAGTTAATAACTATAAAAATACTTTTGATGCACGTGGCAAAAAGTATTTAAGAAATAGTCTAGATTTAATTAATAAATCATTTGTATGTCAAAATGATCAAGAATCTATTACTAAGTTTATTAATTTATTACATAAATATGATTTTATTAAACCATTAGAATATAATGAAAATGGACTTAATGAAATTGTAGATGCAATTAATGTAGAAAGATTAAAAAACTTTCCAGTAGATATTTCTAAGGAAACATTAAAGCGAATGTATTTAGAAATATTAGAAGCTAATTATTAAATCTCATTTTCTTTTTAATCGATTTTAAATTTAATTGTATCTCTTTTAAAGTTGGCTCTTCTTGTGGACCTGTTTGTGATTCTTCATAAATTATGTTTTCTTCAGCAAGTTCATTTAAATCATTTTTTCGTCTTGTTAGAAAACTCATCTCGGCATATTCTTTGATTGATTTTTTCTTCATACTATCACCAACCATTATTATTAATTAAGTAATAAATAATTTAATGGTTAAAATTGTTAAAATTTATTTTAGGAGGAAAATATATGCATATATTCAAACATTTTTGTACTATTACCAAACATCGCCATATTGTAATGCATTATTGCTTTAAACTAGGCATAGGCTTTCAAGGTTTAAGACATGATTTATCTAAGTATTCTCCAACTGAATTTTTTAATGGCGCTAAATACTATCAAGGAACGAGAAGTCCAAATGATAGAGAACGTGAAGTAAAAGGATATTCGGAAGCATGGATGCATCATAAAGGACGTAATAAACATCATTATGAATATTGGGTTGATGTTAATAATGACACACATTTATATGGTCCAGTACCAATGCCAATAAGGTATTTAAAAGAAATGCTATGTGACCGTATTGCGGCTTCTAAAGTATATTTAGGTAAAAAATATAACGATGGTAGTGCCTATGATTATTTTATGAGCCACACTGCTCGAGCGGGAATGCATCCGGAAAGCAGTAAGATTATGGAAAGTTGGCTAAAAATGTTAAAAGAAAAAGGTGAAAAAGAAACCTTCAAACATATAAAAGAAAATTATAAAAATAAATAGTTTATTTCTTATCAATTTTTAAAAATATTGCAAAAAGAACAGTTAAAATAATAGCAATTATAATGCTTGGTATAATAAATGTTTTTGGTAGTATTATAAGAACTATTAAGAATAGTGACCAAATAAGAACGAGTATAGAGAAAAATAAATATATTTTTTCAAACCAAAGTTTAGTAAATACAATTAATACAATGGCGCTAGTAGGAATAGCAATTAAAAAACATAAATAAGAATTTGGAACGTGGCATATTTCTAAAATTAAAAATACAATTGCAGCGACAAGATAGCTTAAGCCAGCAGAAGCATAGGTAATAAGCTTTCTTTTTTTTCGCTTTTCTTTTTCTTTACATATGTTTTCACTTGTTATTAATTCGTCAAGTGTGATTTGGAAAAAATCTGCAATTTGTTTAAGCATAACTATATCAGGAATTGTTTCTCCTGTTTCCCATTTTGAAATTGCTTTATTAGAGTAATTAAACTCTTTTGCTAAATCATTTTGATTTAATTTTTTTAATTTTCTTAGTCTAACTAAGTTGTTAGAAAAATTCTTTCTTATTTCTGCTTCATTCATCATAATCACCACTAATAGTATAAAATATAATGCATTTTTTATCAATTCTCTTTTAAAGAGACTCAATTTTTTCATAATAGAAACGAAACTTTTATAATAGGGTGCTATTTTGAAGCCTCTTACTTATATTATTGGTGGAGGCGATATTATGTCAAAGCAAAAAATCAAAGAAATGGAAATGCCTATTTATTCAAAAGGAGAAGAATTGTTTAATGTTATTAGCCACGCTATCGGAGCGGTCATTGGTTTTGGATCATTAATTTTATTTATTATATTAGCGATAAGCAAACATTTAATTGCTGGGGTAACAATAGGATTAATTGTTTATTCATTAACAATTATTTTCTTATATTTAGCATCGAGCATTTATCATGGCATGAATCCTAATACTTATAAAAAGAAAGTAGCGCGTATTATAGATCATTGTACTATTTATGTCTTGATTGCTGGAACATATACACCAATTGCCATTATGGCTCTTGATTCTACTACTTGCTTAATAATTTTACTTATCGAATGGATAGGAGCATTAATTGGCATATTGTTAAACGCTTATGATTTATCGAGTAAGAAAGTATTAATCATTGCAATGTTTTTATATTTAATCATGGGATGGGCTTTAATTTTAGTCCCGAATATTGTTGATATTTTGTCTCTTGAAGCATTTTTATTTATATTAATTGGTGGAATCATTTATACACTAGGTGTTATTTTTTATGGTATTGGCCATAATAAAAAATGGTTTCATTCTGTATTTCATATATTTTGTATTTTAGGAACAATCGTTCAAGAAATTGGAATAATTATCTTGCTTTTAAATTTATAAAATTTAATATATAATAAAGGCGCCTTAAATGGCGTTTTTATTTTAGGAGGTAATTATTATGCTAAAACGATTTGTGCATTATTATTCTAAACATAAATTTATGTTTGCAATGGATATGTTAGCATCATTTTTTATTTCATTAATTGGTTTAGGATATCCTATTGTAACAAGAAAATTACTTAACAATTATATTCCTGACGCTAATGTAAAGGCAGTTGTAATATCGGGACTTTTGTTACTACTTATATATGTAGTAAGAATGTTATTACGTTATTTCGTCCAATATTATGGCCATATCATTGGTGTTGATATGCAAGCAGAAATGCGTGAAGATTTATTTAAAAAATTACAAAAATTACCTTATTCTTTTTATGACGAACATGAATCAGGAAAAATTATGTCGCGTTTAACTGTGGATTTAATGGATGTTTCTGAATTAGCGCACCATGGTCCAGAGAATTTCTTTATTTCTGGTATGTCAATAATTGGTTCATTTGTTTATTTAGCGGTATTTGTTAATTGGCAATTAACTTTGATTGTCTTTGCATGTGTGCCTATTTTAGTTGTTATTTCTGTGATATTAAGAAAAAGAATGCTTGATGCATTTAAAAAATCAAAAGAAGGTATAGCAAAAATTAATGCTTCTGTAGAAAGTAGTGTTACAGGTATTAGAGTCACAAAAGCATTTAACAATTCTCAAAAAGAATTAGAAAAATTTAATGTTTATAATGAAGAGTTTAAAAAAGCAAGATGTGGTGTATTTAAATATATGGCACAGTTTATGTCAACAACTCAATTTGTTACTGATGCTTTTAATGTAATTGTCATTGTTGCTGGCGGTTTATTTTTAATTAATGGTAAAATTAACGCTCCTGATTTTGCCACTTTCTTAACTTCTTTAACTTTATTTTTAACTCCTATTTCTACATTAATTAGATTTATGGAACAACTTCAAGATGGAGTAGCGGGATTCCAAAGATTTATTGAAATTATGGATCAACCAGAAGAAGATTTAAACTTAAATGGTGAAGTGTTAGAAAAAGTAACTGGTAAAATTGAATTAAAGAATGTTTCATTTAATTATTTATCAAGTGAAGAAATTTTACATGATGTAAGTTTAACCATTGAACCTGGTTCAACAATGGCTTTAGTTGGATCTTCGGGTGGAGGAAAAACAACTATATGTCACATTATTCCAGCATTTTATCGTATTAGTAGTGGTGATATATTTATCGATGGTCATAATTTAAATGATTTAAATATTTTATCATTAAGAGAACATATTGGTATTGTTCAACAAGATGTGTTCTTATTTAATGGCACAATAAGAGACAATATTCTTTATGGTAAATTAGATGCAACAGAAGAAGAATTAATTGAAGCAAGCAAGAACGCAGATATTTATGATTTTATTAAATCTCTACCTAATGGATTTGATACACTTGTTGGCGAACGTGGCGTAAAGTTATCAGGCGGGCAAAAACAAAGAATTTCGATTGCTCGAGTGTTTTTAAAGAATCCTTCAATTTTGATTTTAGATGAAGCAACCTCAGCTTTAGATAATACAACTGAAATTGCTATTCAACGTGCTTTAGATCGTTTAAGTAAAGGCAGGACTACTATTGTTGTTGCTCATCGTTTATCAACAATAAAAACTGCTACAGAAATTGCAGTAATTATGGAAGGTCAAGTTAAAGAATTAGGAACTCATGAAGAGTTATTAAATAAAAATGGAGTATATAGTGAATTCTATAAACTCCAATTTCGTGATTAGTGCTAGTCGCGATTAAATATATCGCGCGTGTATACTTTTGTTTGTACATCATTTAAATCTTTATCATAGCGATTAGCAACGATAATGCTAGATTGTTTTTTAAATGAATCTAAATCTTTTATAATATTTGCATTCATAAAATTATCATCATTAATAAGTGGTTCATATATAATTACTTTAATACCTTTATCAAGTAATTGCTGAATCACTTTTTTTATTGCTGAAAAACGGAAATTGTCTGAATCTTTTTTCATAGTAAGACGGTATATTCCTACAATATCATTAGAAGAATTTAAGAGATTAACAATTCGATTAGTTATAAACTCGTTACGAGTATTGTTAGACTCTACAATAGAGGATATCAAATTTTCCGGAGCGTTTTTATAAGTTGATTTTAATTGTTTTGTATCTTTTGGGAGACAATATCCACCATAACCAAAGGAAGGGTTATTATAAAAATCTCCAATACGCGAATCTAGACATACTCCTTTAATAATATCTTTGGTATTTAAATCATTTAATTCCGCAAAAGTATCGAGTTCATTGAAATAACTAATACGCATCGCTAAATATGTATTAGAAAATAGTTTAATAGATTCGGCTTCTAAACTGCCAGTTATTAAAATTTCACATTTATTTTCTGCACAATTTAAAAATAAATTAGCTATGGTATTAGCCATATCCTTATCCAGTTTATTAACATATCCCACAACAATTCTACTTGGATAGAATGAATCTTGAATAGCGGTATTTTCTTTTAAAAATTCGGGAGAAAAGAAAAAATGCATTTGAGGATAGACACTAGCAATATATTTACTAAATCCAATATTAACTGTTGATTTAATGACTATAATGGCATTTTTATTATATTGATTAATATCTTTTAATACAGATTCTATAATAGATGTATCTAAGGCACATGTTTCATTGTTGAAGTTAGTTGGAAGAGCTAGAATAACCAAATCGGAATTAGTATAAGCTTTTTCTTTATTACTTGTTGCTACTAGGTTTAATTCATCTTTATTTAAATAATCAAACTCTTTATTATTAATCATGGAAATCTTTTTATTATCAGTATCAATAGCGACAACTGAATGTTTTGTTGATAGAAGTATTGCTAATGACAATCCAACGTATCCAATTCCTACAATAGTAATTTTCATAGCTAATCTCCTTGTTTTCTAAATTATTATAGCATGTTAGAAATTTTTTTGTTTAATAATTATTATTATGAATAAATAACATCTTTTTCTATATTTCAAAAAGGAGTATAATTAACTCGTGTTTGAATATAGATAATCTTACGAGGAGTGAGAAAGATGAAAAAAATTATATTAACAGGGGATCGTCCAACAGGAAAACTTCATATTGGACATTATGTAGGCAGTTTAAGAAGACGTGTCGAACTTCAAAATACAAATGATTATGATGAAATATATATTATGGTCGCTGATGCTCAAGCATTAACTGATAATGCTGAAAACCCTTCAAAAATTAGAGATAATTTAATGGAAGTAGTTTTAGATTATTTATCAGTGGGAATTGATCCTAATAAGACAACAATATTTGTTCAATCAGGAGTGCCAGCTTTAACTGAATTAAACATGTATTATCTTAATTTAGTAACTGTTTCAAGATTACAACGTAATCCAACTGTAAAAAGTGAGATAGCAATGCGTGATTTTGAATCTTCAATTCCAGCAGGATTCTTTACATATCCAGTTTCTCAAACTGCGGATATAACTGCTTTTGATGCGACCACTGTACCAGCAGGAGAAGATCAAATGCCAATGATTGAACAAGCTCAAGAAATTGTTCATAAATTTAATTCGATTTATGGAAAAACACTAGTAACACCTAAAATATTGCTTCCAGAAAATAAAGCTTGTCAACGTTTAGTGGGCATTGATGGCAAAGCTAAAATGTCTAAATCTCTTAATAATACAATTTATTTAAGTGATGATACAAAAACGGTAAAACAAAAAGTAATGTCAATGTTCACTGATCCAAGTCATTTAAGAGTGGAAGATCCAGGCAATACAAAAGATAATCCAGTCTTTATATATTTAACTTGTTTTGCACGTGATGAACATTTTGAAAAATTCCTTCCAGAGTATAAGAACCTTGATGAAATGAAAGCTCACTATGAACGTGGTGGACTTGGAGACATGAAATGCAAGAAATTCTTATTTAATGTTTTAGAAGATTTATTAACACCAATTCGTGAAAAAAGAAAACATTACGAAGAACACATTGAAGATGTTTATAAAATTATTGAAGAAGGAACTAAGAAAGCAAACATTAAAGCTAACGAAACTCTTAAGAGAGTTCGTGCCGCGATGAAAATAAATTATTTTGATGATTCTTCTTTTGTAAACGAAATGAAAAAGAAATATACAAATCAATAGTTTACTAACAAAAATAAATGTTTTAATATTTAATATATAAATGATATAATACTATTTAAGGAGATATGAGAATATGTATACATTAATTGACAAATCATTATCATTATTTGGCACATTTGAATTAAACGAAGCCAAATCAAGAGCAATTGCAGAAAACTTTAAAGAATTGCGTTTACAAGTTGGAAAGGATCGTAATGGTAACTTTGCTGCTAGATTAGCAGATCCAGAAGGAAAGACACCATTTGCTATTAATATTGGTTATAATCGTATTGATTATTTCTTAGGCGCATTTGGTAGCGAAGCAAGACAAGATTTATTAAAAATGATTGATGCATTATCAATAGTACTTGATGTCATCAAAGATTATGGTATTAATAGATTAGCTTATAACGCTCGTGCATTTATTAAAGACGAAGACGGTTCTAAAAGACAACAATTAGGAAATCGTGTTGATATTATTAAGACTGATGCTCCAATGGTTGAAACACAAATTCGTTTGAATTATTTAGAAACTTTTGCTGATGAACAAATTAATAACGTAATTTCTGTTCAAGACGCTAACGTAAATGAAAAATCTAAAGATGAAGGTTCTGTTAAGGCTTTAGTTATGGCTACAGATATTAACACACTTGCAAGCAATAACACACCAAGATTCGATAAGAGTATATTTGAAGTTATGTTTAGCAAAATGATGGAATTATCTACAAGATCATTTGATCAAGTTGATGAATTATTAAAGTAAACCAAATAAGAAAATAGCCGCAATTTGCGACTATTTTTTTAACGCTTCAATTAAGTTGTTATAAATAATATTTTTGCTTATTTGATATTTTTCGCTAGCATTTTTTGCAGCATCTTTGGTTTTATATCCATTTTTAACTAGTTCTATAGCGTAATTAGTGACTTCGTTAATGTCGATTTCTATATCTTCAGTTGTTTTACCTTCAATAATAATAACCATTTCACCAATTAAGGTGTTTTCATCAATTTTATTTAGGCTTTCTAAATCGTCACGTATATATTCTTCAAATTTTTTGGTTAATTCACGAGCAATACATGCTTTGCGATTTCCTAAAATTAATAATAAATCACTTAATGTATCTTTAATGCGATGAGGAGATTCATAGAAGATAAGCGTTTCTTCTTTATCTTTAAGTTTCTCTAATTCCTTGATCCTTATACTATGTTTACTTGCTAAAAAACCATGAAAATAAAAATGGGTTGTATCTAAACCTGAACCAAGTAAAGCTAAAATCATAGCGTTAGACCCAGATACAACGCTAACTTTGTAATTTGCATCAAGCACTCTTCTTACTAAGCGCGCACCAGGATCAGATATTCCAGGATATCCAGCATCAGAAACATAAGCAACATTATCTCCATTAGCCAAATACTTTAAAATAGTATCACTTGCTTGTTCTTCATTATGCTCATGGCAAGAAATTAATTTTTTGTTTATTCCAAAATAAGTAAGCAATTTTCCACTATTACGTGTATCTTCGCATCCTATTATAGAAACAGAATTTAATATCTCTAAAGCTCTAGGAGACATTTCTTTCATGTTTCCAATAGGAGTGGCAACTAAATATAAGATGCTTTTTTCTTCATCAAAATTTCTAATTCGCATTTTTATTTTCCTTTAGGCATTTATTAACTTCATCAAGACTAATAAATTGTACATCATCGGCTTTTTCAATTTTAATAGTTCTAGTTAGAACATTCATAGAACTAATGCGATATTGTTCATTATTATAAATTAATCTTGTACCAATTTTTGGGAAATCTTTCTTTAAATCAGTATATGCTTCATCTTCATATTTAAGACAGCAAATAAGTTTGCCGCAATGTCCAGATAATTTAGGAATATTTAAAGAAAGCATTTGGTTTTTGGCACGATTAATAGAAATACCATCGAATTCATTTAAGAATGTAGCACAACATAAAGGTAAACCACATATACCAATTCCACCTACAACTTTAGCTTTATCACGAGTGCCAATTTGACGCAATTCAATGCGGCAATGAAGTCTTGATGCTAGGGTCTTTAATAATTCTCTAAAATCCACACGATCATCAGCAAGATAAGAAAAGATAACTTTACTACGATCTAATGTATATTCAGAAGTAATTAAACGCATATCAAGATTTAATTTTTTTATCTCTTCTAAACAAACTTCATAAGAATTTTTTGCCAATTCAATATTTTCTTTATATAATTTAACATCTTCATCAGTTGCTTTTCTTAGTACCGGCTTAAGTTCTAAACTTAATTTGTATTTGCTCATTGGTTGCGAAAGTGAATCAACTTTACCAAGTTCTAATCCACGTACTGTTTCAATGACGACATTATCTCTAGGCTTTAAATCATCAAAATTAGTGGAAAAATAATAGGCTTTTGCTGATTCGTTTAATTTTATAGCAACAAAATAATCATATTTTATATTTTGAGTTTCTTCACTAATTGGAATATTGTTATCTGATTTTTTAGAATCCATATTAATCATCTCCTAATATATTTTGAAATATGTGGTCGAGTAATAGACCAATATTAATATTCATATCTATTTGACCTCTAGAGGTCATAATTAATAATAAACTATTATTAATTTGTTTTAAATGTTTACTTAATGTTTTTAAGTTATCTTCATAACTTGTTAAAAATATATTACCACCAATTGATAAGTTAACAAGATCTTGAAAAACAATGGTTAACATATCTAAATATAGTCTTGCTGCTTCTTTACTTTTAACATTAGGAAATACTAAAGAATGAAGTTTAGGAATGGCAATGTTTTTGTTATTGGATAATATATCTAAGGTATTATCTATTGATTTCTTAGCATTTTGATAATCTTTATCATCTATCTTTTGCTTAATTAATTCGGCGTTGTTATAAAAATTACATAACAATTCAGCGTCCTTTACTTCAACACCTAAATTAATTGCTTCCTTTTTCATTTCTTGTTTATCAATACTTTTGAAATGTAGTGTTTGACTTCTTGATACAATTGTTGGAAGAACTCGGCTTTCGTTTTCCGCAGTTAAAAAAGCAAAAATGTTATTAGCGGGTTCTTCTAAAAACTTTAATAAAGCATTAATTGCTTCTAAAGTCATATTTTCAACATGGTTAATCATATAAATCATTTTGCCTTTGCTCTCGACGGAACTAGTCTCAAACTGTGTTTCAATAAGATTAATATCATCTTTTTTTATAGTTTGTTTAGCACCATCAATAATAATTAAATCTGCAAAGGTACGATCATCAATACGATGGCAAGTTAAGCACTCTTCACACGCTAAAGGATTAGGATGATCACACACTAATGATTTAGCAAGGAATATTGCAGATTCTAAAAGAGGAGTACCTTGTTCACCAATTAATAAATAAGCATGAGAAAGGTGAGAAGTATTTAAAGCATTCAAAAATGTTTGGAATACTACTTTTTGATAATTCTTTAAATATGCACCTATTTTCATACTATTTACCTAATTTCTTTAAAATTTCCTTCCATGTATTTTCAATTACTTCATCTAATGGTTTAGATGCGTCAATAATGACATAACGATCTTTATATTGTTTGGCTAATTCTAAGAATGTATTACGCACTGATTTATGAAATTCGATTTTTTCTAAATCTAAGCGATTAACTTCGCGATTAGCGTTTGCTGCAATTCGATGTAAACCATCCTCTGGCTTGATATCAAATAGAAGAGTCATATCAGGGAAAGTTCCTTCAGTAGCAAACATATTGATGCTTAATACATTTTCTACTCCTAGATGTCTTGCTCCGCCTTGGTAAGCTAAAGATGAATCAATATAACGATCACAAATTACAATTTTTCCTTCTTTTAAAGCAGGCCAAACTTTTTCTACTAAATGTTGACGTCTACTTGCGGCATATAATAATGCTTCAGCGCGAGCATCAAGCATTGTGTTTGCTTTGTCTAAAATTATATTTCTTATTTGTTCCGCAATAGGAGTACCGCCTGGTTCACGAGTGTGAACAACTTGATAACCAATTTCTTCTAGGCGTTTTTCGATAATATTACTGACAGTTGTTTTGCCACTGCCTTCAGGGCCTTCAAATGTAATAAACATATTTATTAATCTCCTTATTTGATTTTAGTTCTACCTTCTAATGACTTGGATAATGTAAGAGAATCGGCATAGTCTAAATGGCCGCCCATTGGCAAACCATATCCTAATCTAGAAACTGAAACATCATATTTTTCTAATAATTTAGCAATAAATTGTGCAGTTGTTTCTCCATCAAGTGTAGGTTCTGTGGCTAATATTACTTCTTTAATTTCACCATTCATTACTCGTTTAAGCAATTTATCAATTGATAAATCTTCATAAGATACCCCGTTTTGAATGGATAAGACGCCATTTAAAACATGATATAATCCATTGAATATTTCACTTTTTTCAAAAGCTATAACATCCTTTTGATAGCATACGACCATTAATTTACTTCTATCACGGTTCAAAGAAGAGCAAACATCACATTTATCTTTTTCAGTTAATATTCCGCATTCAGGACATTGATGAATTTTATGTTTAACTTCTAACAAAGCATTAGCGAATTCTTTTATATCTTCTTCATCCCAAGATAAAATAGAATACGCCATTCTTTCAGCGGATTTAGCCCCAACACTAGGAAGTTTTTTAAATTCGTCCACTAATGCGTCAAGCGATTTTAGGCTTTCCATGATTAAAATCCTGGAATTCTATTAGCCATTTTAGCTTGAATTGCTTCATTAGCCTCTTCAATTTGATTAAGGCATTCATTAATAGCTTCTTTGATACTTAATTCTAAGAACTCTTTATCTTCTTTATCTAATCCTGCATCAGCAATTTCAATTGCCACTAATTCACGAGATCCCATCATTTTAACAGTGACAATTCCATTTTTAGAAACTTGGAATTCTTTTTTTCCTAAAGCTTCTTGTTCCTTTTGCATTTCTCTTTGCATTTTTTGTGCTTGAATTAACATTTGTTGCATATTCATAGTAGTTATTCTCCTTTAATATTAATTTCTATATCTTCAACTTTTATGTCTGGTAATTTTGATAATTGTCTTAATTCCATAAAAGTCCTTGAAGCATCGTAAGATTCGTTTCTACTTAAAGCGTATATTTTTGTTTGAACACCAGATATTAGCTTTACTACTTCACATAATTTATTTTGATTAGCAATTAGATTTACTTTTTGTGCTTCATTAGCAAATTGATAATCAAGAACTAATATTTTTTCATTCATCACATACGGCTTACCATTTAGAAGAAGTGTGGCAAATTTTCCTAATGTAGGATGTAATTTATAATCCTCTAAACTTTTCCATTTAGAAATTAGTGCCATTTTCATTTCTTTATTACCAGTTACCATAATTTTAATTAAGTCATCTTGTGTTAATTGGTTTCTTTCTCCCATAGTGGCAACTTGGCTTAAACTATTAGCATCCTCCAATATTTTTGTATTAACTTCATTTTGCTTATTAATTGATTGAGAAGAAGGATTACTAACAATTGTTTGATTTTGTTTTTCTTTTTCTTCAATCTTTATGTCTTTTGAAGAACTATTTAGCGAGCTTTCATTAGTGCTTTTAATTGGCTCATTATTAGCATCAGTAGTAGAAGACACATTAAGTAATTTTAATAAAGTTATTTCAAATAAAGTTCTAATGTTATTAACAAATTTATAATTACTTTGAGCATCTAATAAAATATTTATCATTTCAAGAGCCTTTTTGTTTGTTATTTTGTTAGAGAAATCTTTCACTTGATTTTCTTTTAATTTAACTAATAATGAAACATCATTAGTATTTTTATAAATGATAACATCTTTTAAAATATCAAGCATATCTGTAGTTAAACGTTTGATATCAACGCCCGCTTCAATAAATTTGTTCATTTTTTCTAAAACGTATTTAGTGTTTTGCTCGTTGATGTTATTTAAGAAATCAACTTTTTCTTCAATGCTTGCTAATCCAAATAAATCTTCAACATCTTTTTCAGAAATATTAGAACCACTATAGGCGATAACTTGATCCGCAATAGATAAAGCATCACGAACACCCCCATCAGCAAGAGTAGTAATACTTTTTAAAGCATCATCTTCATAGGTAATATTTTCTTTGGCAAAAATTTCTTTTAGACGCTTAATAATATCTTCGTCATCCACTTTAGAAAAATCATATCTTTGGCATCTTGATACAATAGTAGGAAGTACTTTATGTGCTTCAGTAGTGGCTAAAATAAATACGACATGAGCTGGTGGTTCCTCTAATGTTTTTAGTAAAGCATTAAAAGCGCCAGAAGTCATCATATGAACTTCATCGATAATATAAACTTTATATCGACCTTTAATTGGTGAGTATTTAACTTTTTCAATTAAATCACGTACTTCATCAACACCATTGTTACTAGCGGCATCAATTTCAATAACATCTGGATGAGATCCATCGCTAACAGCTAAGCAGTTTGAACAATGATTGCATTGGTGACCTAATCCTTCTTCACAATTCAAAGCCTTAGCTAATAATTTAGCCATACTTGTTTTTCCTGTTCCTCTAGGGCCACAGAAAAGATAAGCATGAGCAATTTTATTTGTTGCTAGTGCATTTTTTAATGTTTTTACAATATGTTTTTGTCCTGCAACTTCTTCAAAAGTAGAAGGACGGTATGTTCGATAAAGTGCCTTATATGCCATAATTAATCACCTAATTAAGTATAGCACTTTTTGTATCTCTATTTAAGTATTAAATAGAAAAATTGCTTTATAGGTTTTCTAAGCTTTTATCTTTCTTAAAAATTTTACTTATAAACTTATTCCAAAAAGGTTTGATTTTTTGATTAAGAAAAATTGCTAAAGGTGAATAAATAATTAAATAATATATTGGAAGAAGCATAACTAAAGAAAATAATGTTTCCACTAAGGCAAATAGCGGACGATTAATATCTGATTTTGGTAATGAATTTATGTAACTATACCATTCTGGAAAAAGATTATTCTTAAATAGTGGCATTGATAAAGTTTGGTGGAAGGCAAGAAGTACTAAAGTTGTTTTGCCTAATTCACCAAATACCTTATTCGTAATAGCGTTAGAAATTAAAATAATACCAAATAATCCAAATATTGCTGATGGAATAACTAGATAATATTTTTGATATTGAATTCCCCACATCTCTAAGTGTAAGTTGAAATTCTTATAGTTTATATATTCTAATAACAAACCAATAGCTAGTGATAAACAGCCAATTAATAAACTATATAAACGCTTTTTAATGCAAAAATTATATATATTTTCTAACTCTTTTCTTCTAAAAATATATCCTAGACTGACGAAGAACACTCCAAATAAACTTACATCAAAGTTCCAAGGTAGACTTTTAGGATAAACAATATTAAAAATAATGCCAATTCCTAGAAAAATTAATGATGTGATAATAGTAAATAATAATTTTTGTTTGCTTACTTTTAAAACAAAATAGAATAATAGATCACTGCAAAACAAAGCCCCAACAAACCATAAAGCAAATACTCTTCTTTGAATTGTGAGTTTAACAAAATTATCCATAAAATAGGTAAAAGTAAAAGGAGTTTTGGTAAATATAGAATTAAAAAGTATGCAAAACGCACCTAAAAATAGCATTGGTATAGCATATCCTTTTAGTTTTCTTACAAGAAAGTTTCCGAAATTATCATTCTCTCTTAGTCTAAAAGTTAATCCATTAATAACAAAGAATAATGGTAAATGAAATGAATAAATATAAGGAACTATTGGTCCACCCTCTAAACAATGAGCAAAAATCACAAGCATTATGCCGATGAATTTTGCTGTGTCAATGTATTCAATTCTTTTTGATTGTTCCATAATGTTATTCCTTTTTTGCTTATTATATCATAATAAATAAGTTAATCTATATTTCTTGTAGAATTATTAACATTATATTAATATTAAATTGTTAAATTTTTTCCAATAAAAACAAATGCTTATTTGTATTAAAAGCGAGGGGTGTTATATGGAATTAAGTGAAATGATTGATGAGTTTAAGCAAAACGACCACACTAACTTCAAATTGTTTTATGAATTAACACATAAACAAGTATTTTTCTCGTCTTTCACCATTTTAAAAGAACAAGCTCTTGCGGAAGATATTATGCAAGATACTTATGTAACGTTTTTAAATAATATTGGTGATGTTAAATCTTCACAAAATATTTATGCTTATTTGTCCACTATTGCAAGAAACTTAAGCATAAATCATTATAAAAAGATGAAAAGACACGTAGAAGATGATGAGCCACTCAATTATATGGATACAAGAGATATGCCATATATTGGAAGTAATGTTATAACAATTTTAGAATTATTAGACTCACAAGAAGAACGAGAAATAGTTACATATCACGTTATTCTTGATTATAAATTTGCGGACATTGCAAAAATTATGTCTAAGCCTTTAGGAACGATTTTATGGATGTATAATCGTGCGATAAAAAAATTAAAAGAAAGGATGTCTAAATATGAAAAATAAAGAAATTAAAAAACTTATTAAAGATGCCTCAAATAAGATTGTTATTAATGACTATCAAGAAGAAATATTAAGTCGTGTTGATTATACTCCTTTAGAAAAAGAAACTAAAAAATTTAATTTTAAACCAGTATTATCTTTTTCTCTTTTAGCGGCTACGCTTGTTGTAACCTTAGTTACTGCTTTACCTAAAATAATTAATCCATCTAATCCTGATAGTCCAATTACATTAACACAATCTAAGAAAAGCCTTAGCTATGAAATTCAGGCATTAGGAGCCTTTTTATCTAGTGAATCAAATAATAGTAATTTAAAAAGATTAGCAAAATTTAAAAATAGCAATGAAAATAACTATCAAGAAATTGCCTCTGATATTAAAGATTATTTACTTACTGGTGAAATGATGTTTGAAAAGGATAATGTTATGACATCATTAGAAAAAAATAATGACACAAATTATAACGATTTTGAATATAAATTAACCTCCACATTTATCGATGCAGCGCAATATAAAAGTTCTTATATTATTTATTATAATGAAAACATTACTATTGAAGATGATAAGAAAAATGAAACATCATCAATTTTAAGAGGTGTAATGCTAAAAGATAATCAAGAATATGAAATAATTTGTAATAAAGAAATTGAACAAGATGAATGTGAATTAGAATTAAAAATATTTTTAAATGAAGATAAATCAAATTATGTGGTTGTTGAACAAGAAATCGAAAGATTTGAAAACGAATATACTTATATGATTTATAAAAATAACAAAAAAGTAGAAGAAACATCTTTAGAAATAGAAACTAAAAATAATAAGAAAGAAATGTCTATTGAACTAAAAAAATATGACACTAATGGTAAAGAGTTATCAAAAGATGAATATGATTTTGAATATAAAACGGAAACCACTATTGAATGTTCATATGAAAATGATTTGATAGAATATGAAGTAATAATTAATGTTTTAAAAGATGAATATGAATTTAAATTTGATGATGAAAATATAATTACAATAAAAAAATAAAAATATTACCAATAAAATAAATATCTTCTTTGTATGATAAGTGAGCAAGGCTCAGGAGGAAAGATATTATGAAAAAATTATTTATTTTATTAGGACTAGGAGTATTAAGTTTAAGTGGATGTGATTTAAATAATCAAACACCAAATAATGCGAAAAAAGCATCATTTAAAGATATGTATTCATTATCAGCATTAAGCGGAATTAATATGCTTAATATGGGAAATACATCAGTTTTAAAAAAGAAATCCGCTAATTTAACTGACGTAGAAAAAGCAGAAATATTAAAAAAATTAGAGGTAGTAGATAATCTTATTAGCGGAAATATGATAACTTCTAAAGAAGAAAATTCCGATTTAGCGGATTATCAAAAAATGTATACAATTTCTACTTCTGATTTAGATGGAAATACATCAAATTATAAATTCTATTTTAATGAATCAATTATTGTTGATGAAGACGATGACAATGACAAAGATATTGATGATGAACAAGAATTTCATTTATCCGGTATTGTTATTAATAACGATGTAACATATAAAATGGAAGGAAAAAAAGAAATCGAAGATGATGAATTTGAAGTAGAATTTAAGATTATGATTGATGAGCTAAATTATGTTAAAGTAGAGCAAGAAATCGAAGATAATGAAGAAGAATATAAATATACAAGTTACACTAATGGCAAAAAGACTTTAGAATACGAATTAGAATTTGAAGTAAATAAAAATAAAGTTGAAGTAGAATTTAAAGAAAAAAGTGGCACTTCTAAAAAGAAAACTAAATTTGAAAGTGTTGAGAAAAACGGTAAAAAAGAAGTGAAAATTTCTATTGAGGAAAATAAAATTAAAGAAAATTATTTAATTGTTATCTATGAAGATCAAGATGGTAATATTGTTCATGAATTTCAATAATTAATAAATTTATTAGTCCCCTAATATATTTGTTAGGGGATTTTTAAACGCTTATAATGATAAATCATTATTTTTTAATGAAAATCATTGAATAATTTGTTATTATTAAGTAGTTGAAAGTAGGGATACTATGGAAATCAAATTAGAACAACGTCTTGAAGCATCAGAAAAGCGCTTAGAAGAAGTTGATAAGTTATTAATGGAAGAATCAACAGTGAAAGACATGAAGTTATTTCGTGATCTTTCTAAAGAAAGAGCAAATCTTGCTCCAGTTGTTGAAAAGTATTTAGAGTATAAGAAAGTCGTTGAAGATAAAGAAGAAGCTATGGCAATGGCTAATGATTCTGACGAAGAATTATCTTTATTAGGAAAAGAAGAACTAAAAAGATTATTAGAATTAGAACCACAAATTATTGATGATATTAGATTATTACTCTTACCAAAAGATCCTAATGACGATAAAAATATTATTGTTGAAATTAGAGGAGCAGTAGGTGGAGATGAAGCAAACATCTTTGCTGGTGACTTATTTAGAATGTATACGAGATATGCCGAAAAACAAGGTTGGAAAATTCAAATGATTGATGAAGCACCTTCTGAAATGGGTGGATTTGCTATGGTTTCATTCATGATTAAAGGTGATGGAGTTTATTCTAAATTGAAATTCGAATCTGGCGCTCATCGTGTTCAACGTGTTCCAAAGACTGAAGCCCAAGGTAGAATTCATACGTCAGTTGCAACAGTTCTTGTTATGCCAGAAGCCGAAGAAGTCGAAATTGAAATTCGTAATGAAGATTTACAAGTCGATACATATCGTTCACAAGGTGCAGGCGGTCAAAACGTTAATAAGACCGAATCTGCAGTTAGAATTACCCATATTCCAACTGGTATAGTAGTGGCTTGCCAAGTTGAAAAATCACAAATTCAAAACCGTGAAATTGCGATGAATATGTTAAGAGCAAAACTATATGCCGCTAAACAAGCAGAACAAGATGCTAAAATTTCTTCTGAACGTCGTTTAAAAATTGGTACAGGTGAAAGATCAGAAAAAATTAGAACTTACAACTATCCACAAAATCGTGTTACTGATCACCGCATTGGTTTTACAGTTCAAAAATTGGATCGTGTTATGGAAGGCGATTTAGACGAAATACTTAATGCATTAATTGATGCTGATCAACAAGATAAATTAGCTGGTGAAAATTAATGACTATTCGAGAGTTTTATAAAATTTACTCCCAAAAATACAAAGACAATAAATATTTAAATGATATTTGTTTAAGAACATTAATAGTAAAAAACGAAGGCATAAAAGATATGTCTACGTTTTTTCTATGCTTTGATGATGAACTTAAAAACGAAGAAAAAATAATAGAAGATATTAAAAGAGTTATTAGTGGTGAGCCATATCAATATGTGATTAATGAAGTAGAATTTTATGGGTTAAAGTTATACGTTGATAAAAATGTCTTAATTCCTCGCTTGGAAACTGAGGAATTAGTGGATACAATAATACATAAGTATCTAAACACGAACCATAACTACACTATTGCGGATATTGGGACAGGCTCTGGATGTATCGCTTTAGCAATGAAAAAATATCTTAAGAATGCTAATGTTTTTGCAATTGATATTTCAAATAATGCGGTAAATGTGGCTAAATTAAATTCAGAAAAATTGCAACTTAATATCTCACTTTTGCAAGGTGATTTGTTATCTCCTTTAATAGATAATAATATAAAAGTTGATGTTTTAATATCTAATCCTCCTTATATTAAAAATAAAAATGAAGTTGATGAAAATGTATTAAATTACGAACCTCATCTTGCTTTATTTGCCAAAAATGGTGTTGATTTTTATGAACGAATTCTAAAAGATTCTTATAAAGTGTTAAATCAAAAAGCTATGATTGCCTTTGAATTTAATTACGATCAAAAGAATGAATTAAATGAAATAATTAAAAAATATTATCCAACAAGCAAAGTTGATTTTTATAAAGATGCTGGAAACAAATGGCGATATGTAATTATTTGTTTAGAATAAGAAAAAATGGGAAAAGTGATTAGGGTGATACTTAATGAAAACTTTTTCTATTAGCGTTTGTTTATTAACTCTCTTACTAGCAGGCTCTTCAAAATTAACTAGTGAACCATTTAAATATAAATATGAAATAACGGGAGATAGGAAAACCGCTAGTGAGATATATAATCTTTATACTTATAAAGAAAAATTAATAGATATCTATGATAAAAACTTTTTAGCGTTAAGTGAAAAAAAACGCGAAGTTAAATTAATTAATGAGATAGATTTATTTAATATGGATGATAAATGTCGTTCTTATTATGTGTCAGGCACAATTGTAGTATTAATTGGTGAAGCAAAAGGAATGACGATTACTGGTGATTTACGAAGTAATAGTTGCGATGAAACAGTGATTCGCACAAAAGTATTTATATTTGATATTTTTAATAAATGAATTAAATAAAATCGCATTACTATCTTAAATATGCTAAAATAATTTTGGTGATGTTTTAATGGAAACTTTGATTATTTTAGATAATGAACTTGATAAAGCAAGTGAATTATTACTTAAAAATGAAGTTGTTGCATTTCCTACCGAAACAGTATATGGATTGGGCGTAGTATGTGATTCTTATGAGGCTTTTAAAAAGCTAGTGGCCGCAAAAAACAGGCCATCTGATAAACCATTTACTTTAATGTGCAGTGATGTAAAACAAATTGAGAATGTGGCTATTTTAAATGATAAAATAAAAAAAATAATTAATCATTTTATGCCAGGAGAGATAACGTTATTACTTAAGGCAAAAGATGATGTAAATTCATGGGTGGACTTAAATACTAAAAAAATTGGTGTAAGAATACCTAATTTTCCTTTAGCTTTAAAACTTATTAAAAAAGTAGGAAAGCCACTTTTAGTGCCTAGTGCTAATCCATCAGGGTTACCGCCGGCTTTAGATTTTAAACAAACATATGATTATTTTAATGGCACAATTGCAGGTATAGTTAATGCTAAGTCAGGCGCCCAAAAACCTTCGACAATTATTGATTTATCTAGTGATGAGCCAGTTTTAATAAGACAAGGAAATATTACTTTAGAAGATGTAATGAAAGTTTGGAGGAATGAATAATATGATATTTTCAATTGGATGTGACCATGGTGGTTACGAATATAAAGAAGAATTAAAAAAATATTTAAATAGTTTAGGACATGATGTTATTGATTGCGGAACATATTCCACTGATTCATGCAATTATCCAGAATTTGCTATTAAAGCCGCTCAAGCAGTAAGTGAAGGAAAAGCAGATCGTGGCATTGTTATTTGCCGTAGCGGTGTAGGTGTTTCTATTTGTGCTAATAAAGTAAAAGGCATTAGATGTGTTTTAGCTTATAATCCTCGTGTAGCGGAATTAAGTAGAGAACATAATGATGCCAATATGATTGCGTTTGGTGCAGATTACTTTACTCTTGAAGAAGTTAAAACTATGTTAAATAATTTTATTAAAACTGATTTTGCTGGTGGAAAACACTTAACAAGAGTTAATATGATTAAAGATTTTGAAAATAAATAAGTAAAATAATAATATAGTAATTTCCAATAAGTGCTAGTTTACTTTTGAATTAGCACTTTTTTTCTTCGATTACACAATTTTTTGTATAAATTTTGAATTTACGGAAAAAATGTAATTGAGGTGAAAAACATGGAAGAACAATTAAATAAAGAAAAGTCCCCTAAACAAAAGAAAAACAAAAAATTCAGCGATAGTGCTAAAGTAGGTATTGCTATTGCGGCTTCATCAATATTATTTTTTGGCTCAATTTTAGCTATTGAAGCTGGAATAAGAGATCACAATTCCACTAGTGATGTAATTGGAAATATTTCTCCGTCAACACCAATTAATCCGAGTACTTCAACAAGTGATGACCCAGTTATTGAAGTCCCCGATGTAATGAAGGAACTTGTTAATAAACCAGTAACTTCTGATATTGAAATTGTTAGACCTTTCTATGACAGCAAAGACTCAGAACAAACAAGAGAAAATGCTATCATTGAAATTGATGGAATGTATCGAAAGAATGATGGTGTTGATTATAAAAACACTGACAAATTTGATGTTTATTCCTCTTTCTCTGGCAAAGTAATAAAAATTGCTAATGACTCAACTTATGGAAATGTTATCTTTATCGAACATGAATCTGGTATTGTTGCATCTTATTCTTCTTTAGGTACAACTACAGTCGTGCAAAATCAAGAAATAAAACAAGGCGATATCATTGGCACTTCGGGACAATCTTTATATACAAGTGGCTTAGGTGAATCATTACACTTTACTTTATTAAAAGATGATAAAAGTATTAACCCAAGCAAATCGTTTGGACAATTAGTCAAAGACTTATAAAAATAATTGATAATTTAAAAATTCAGCTTAGAAAATTAAAAAAATTCTAAGCTTTTTTCATTTTTAATCACTATATATTAATATGGGAGAAAAATTTGTATGTGAAAGATGCGGAAATAGTGATTTAAAATATGTTGGTTATTTAAATGGAGTGCCATACTGTCGAAAATGTATAACATTCAAAAGTCCATCGGTGGAATATGTAAGCCGTGAGAAAGCGAAGGTGAATTATAAATTAGATTTTGCTTTAAGTCCAGAACAAGAAAAAATTGCTTATGAACTAAAAACAAATTATATAAACGGAAAGAATACTCTTTTGAATGCTGTATGTGGTGCTGGTAAAACTGAAATAGTCTATGAAACAATTAGTTATGTTTTAAGTAATGGTGGAAGAGTAGGATTTGCGATACCAAGAAGAGATGTTGTAATAGAACTTTTGCCTCGTTTACAAAAAGCTTTTTCTAATCAAAAAGTTATTGCTATATATGGCGGACACACTAAAACTTTAGTAGGTGATATTACTTTATTAACGACACACCAACTTTATCGATTTTCTAATTATTTTGATTTATTAATTATTGATGAAATTGATGCATTTCCTTTCCAAAATAATGATTTATTGGAAGCTTTCTTTAAAAAATCCATACGCACAAATTATATTTTAATGAGCGCTACTCCAAGTGAAAAAATTATTGAAGAATTTAAAAATGAAAATAGTCATATTTCTTATTTGTACAAAAGATTTCATAACCATGCTATACCAGTTCCGAAAGTTCTTTTAAGGCCAAAACTATTGCAAATATATTTTATTTTGAAAAAAATAAAAGAATACCAAAGCGAACATAAACCATTACTTATTTTTGTTCCGACAATTGAAGAAGGAGAAAAGTTATTAAACTGGTTAAAAGTATTTGTTACAAGTATTGATTTAGTACATTCTAAAAAAGAGAATCGTGATGAATTGGTGGCAAGATTTAAAAAACGAGGTATAGATGTATTAATTACAACATCAATTTTAGAAAGAGGTATTACTATTGAAGAATTACAAGTAATTGTATTTATGGCAGATCACACCCTATTTAATGAACAAAATCTTACTCAAATCGCGGGAAGAGTAGGAAGAAAAATTAAATCACCATCAGGAGATGTTTATTTTTTAGCTTATGAACTTACTGAAGCAATGGAAAAATCAATTAGCAGCGTTAACGAAGCTAACAAACATTTGTAAGATTTGTTTTAATGAATTTGAGTCAATTAACCCTAATACAAAAATATGCCAAAATTGTTATGATAAATTTGAATGTATTTATGAAAATTGGAAGATTTGTAATATTGATATTTTAGCTATTTATCGTTATAACAGTTTCTTTAAGAGCCTTCTTTATCAATTGAAAGGCTGTTACGACATTGAATTGCGAAGTGTTTTTTTAGAAAAACAAGCATTTTATCTTCGAATAAAGTATTTTGGCTACTACCTTGTTTATATTCCTTCTAGTTTCGAAGATGATAAAAAAAGAGGTTTTAATCATGTTGAAGAAATATTTAAACTTTTGAACTTAAAATATATAAAGCTTTTAAGAAAAAAGTATCATTTTAAACAAAGTGATTTATCTAAAAAAGAACGCGAAAAAATAATAGACAAACTAGAAATAATAGAAGGGTTTAGAGTAAAGGACAAGAAAATTCTTTTGGTTGATGATGTTTTAACTACAGGAAGCTCTATTAAATCCGCGATTAGATTAATTACAAAGTATCACCCAAAAGACATAAAAGTGCTTGTTTTAGCACATAACTGTCGAAAAAATTGACAATAAGTCGAACGGAAAAAATTGAAAATGAAGTGTAGTATTCTATAATAAGTTTAGCAGGAAAGGTGGTAAAACATGGTAGGCAAAGTTAAATGGTTTAATGCCGAAAAAGGATTTGGATTTATTAACCGTGGTGAGGGTGCCGATATCTTTGTTCATTATTCACAAATAATGGAAGATGGATACCGAACATTAAATGAAGGCCAAGAAGTTGAGTTTGATTTACTCGAAACAAATCGCGGACTTCAAGCAAAAAACGTTGTTAAAATTTCTTAAAATCTAACATTTACAGGTCATAAAAGGCCTGTATTTTTATTGTTTTATTAAAAAATTTAAATATTATATATTTATCAATGGAAAATAGTACCATTTTTTGCTAGAATATTTGAGTATGCAACTGAGAGGAGTTTTATATTATGAATTTTATCGAAAAATTATTTCGTTTTGATCAACGTGCATTGAAAAAAATAAAAAAAGAAAGTGAAAAAGTCATGGCTTATGAAGGAGAGATGGCAGCTTTATCAGATGATGAATTAAAAGCTAAAACCCCATACTTCAAAGATAGACTTGCTAAAGGTGAAACATTAGAAGATATTAAGTACGAAGCTTTTGCAGTAGCAAGAGAAGCAGCAAAAAGAGTTTTAAACCAATTTCCTTTCCAAGTACAAATTGAAGGCGCTTTGGTGTTAAACCAAGGTGACGTTGCAGAAATGCGTACTGGTGAAGGTAAAACATTAACCGCTACAATGGCAGTTTACTTAAATGCATTAGAAGGCAAAGGCGTTCATGTTGTAACCGTAAACGAATACTTAGCTTCTCGTGATGCTGAGTGGATGGGACAAATTTATCGTTGGTTAGGTTTAACTGTTGGTATTAACTTAAGAGAATTAACAACTTCAGAAAAACGTGCAGCGTATAATTGCGACATTACTTATACTACAAACTCTGAATTAGGATTTGACTATTTAAGAGATAACATGGCTCAAAGTGTTGATGGCCGTGTTTTAAGAGGACTACATTTCTGTGTTGTCGATGAAGCTGACTCTATTTTAATTGATGAATCAAGAACACCTTTAATTATTTCTGGTGGCGCTAAGACACAATCAAGTGCTTATAAAGCCGCGGACTGGTTTGTTAAGAGTTTAAAGAAAGATCGTGACTATGTCATTGATTTAAAAGATAAGACATGTAACTTAACTGACCGTGGTAATGAAAAAGCTCAAATGGCTTTTGGTATTGCTAACCTTTATGAACCTCAATATCAAGATTTAGTTCATAGAATTTATCAAGCATTAAAAGCTAACTACATCTTTGCTCGTAATGTTGAATATATGGTTGATAGTGAAGGAGAAATTCAACTTATTGACCAATTCACAGGTCGTATCTTAAAAGGTCGTGAATATTCAGATGGCTTACAACAAGCTATTCAAGCTAAAGAAAATGTTAAGATCAAAGAAGAAACTGTGACAATGGCCACAATTACATATCAAAATTTCTTCCGTCTATATGATAAATGTGCTGGTATGACTGGTACTGCTAAAACTGAAGAAGAAGAATTTAGAAAGATTTATAATATGCGCGTTATTGTTATTCCAACAAATAGACCAATTAAACGTGTTGATGCTTTAGATATGATTTTTGCTACTAAAGATGCAAAATTTAAAGCACTTGTAAAAGAAATAAAAGAAAGACATGAAAAAGGTCAACCAATGCTTATTGGTACTACATCTGTTGAAATGTCTGAATACGTTTCTAACTTGTTAGATAAAGAAGGATTAAAGCATGAAGTTTTAAATGCTAAAAACCACGCTCGTGAAGCTGAAATTATTAAACACGCCGGTGAAAAAGGCGCAATCACAATTGCCACTAACATGGCTGGTCGTGGTACCGATATTAAGATTGATGATGAAGTAAAAGCACTTGGTGGATTATGCGTATTTGGTACAGAAAGACATGAATCTCGTCGTATTGATAACCAATTACGTGGTCGTGCTGGTCGTCAAGGAGATCCAGGTTATTCTTGTTTCTATGTATCATTTGAAGATGATTTAATGGTTAGATTCGTACCTGATAATTTCCGTAAATATTTCTTAAAACTTGGCGATGAAGCAATTCAAATGTCAATGGCTACGAAAATGATTACTGATGCTCAAACACGTATTGAAGGACAAAACTTTGATACTCGTAAGAGTTTATTAGATTATGATGATGTTATGCGTCAACAACGTGAAATTATGTATAAAAAACGTGATAAAGTTTTATTCACTAATGAAATTCACGAAATGATTCAAGACTTCTTTGAAACAACTGGTAAAGCAATTGCTAAAAAATCTGTACCAGAAGGAAGCAAAGAAGGTTTAATTGATGGTGCAAAATTATATAAATTAGTTACAGAAACGAACAAATTATTGCCACCTGATTCATTTAAAGCTTCAGCATTTAATGAAGCGCCTTATGAAGAAGCTGGCGAAGATATTACATTTTTACTAATGAAAGAATATAAAAAGAGACGTGATGAATGGGGCGAAGAAGCTGCAAATGCAATCGAAAGACAAATCGCTTTACATTGTATTGACCGTAGTTGGACTAACCACATTGATACATTAGCAAGATTACGTGATGGTATTCATTTACGTAGTTACGCTAATATCAATCCATTACAAGATTATGTTAACGAAGGTTTCGAATTATTTAATGAAATGCTTGAAACCATTGCTTTAGATGTTGTAGTTCAATTATTAACAGCAAGAATTCAACTTAGACCAGCAGAGCCTCAACCTCAACCTACTGATAAGGTAGATGTAGACGCTACAAAGAATTCTGATTCTCAAGGAGAATAAAATAATGCTAGACTTAGTAGCATTGAAAAATGACTTACAAAAAGTCACCCAACAATTTAATAAGTTGGGTGACTCTCTTTGACATTAATACACTTTTAAAAAAAGTTCAAGATATTGAAAATCAAATGACTGTTGATGGCTTTTGGGACGACCAAAAACAAGCAACAAGTATAATGCAAGAACTAAGCGAATATAAAGAAAAGATTGATTTTTACAATGATATTTCTAATTCAATTAATGGTGTAAAAGATTTAATTGAATTATGTGATATGGATGAATCATTACTTAACGAAACAAATATAGAATTTGAAAATTTAAAGAAGAAAATGCACAATCTAAATATGATGGTGCTTTTTTCTGGTGAATTTGACGGAAATAACTCTATTTTAGATTTCCATCCTGGAGCGGGCGGAACTGAAAGCCAAGATTGGGCAGAAATGCTTTATCGTATGTACATTAGATGGGCAGAACAAAAACATTTCAAAATGCAAATTCTTGATTATCAACCAGGTGAAGAAGCAGGATTAAAATCTGCTTCCTTAATGATAAAAGGAAAGAATGCTTATGGTATGTTAAAAGGCGAAAGTGGAGTTCATCGTTTAGTAAGAATATCACCATTTGATGCTTCTGGACGTCGTCATACTTCATTTGCTTCTGTGGAGGTTATGCCAGAGATTACTGATAACAATGATGTCGAAATACTTGATAAAGATTTAAAAATAGATACTTATCGTTCACAAGGTGCAGGTGGACAAAATGTTAATAAAACCGAATCTGCGGTACGTATTACTCATATTCCAACGGGAATAATTGTATCTTGCCAAGTCGATCGTTCACAGTTATCGAATAAAGAAATGGCTATGAATATGCTAAGAGCTAAACTTTATCAATTACAATTACAAGAAAAACAAAAAGAATTAAATAAACTTCGCGGAGAACAAAAAAATATTGAGTGGGGTTCACAAATTCGTTCTTATGTATTTTGCCCTTATACAATGGTTAAAGACTTAAGAACAAACTATCAAGAGGGAGATGTGAGCAAAGTTATGGATGGGCAAATTGATGGATTTATAGAAGCCTATCTAGAAATGGAGGCAAAAAAACAATGAAAAAACTAGCATTAATGACTAAAAAAGAAAAGATGTCTCTACTACGCAATTCTTTGCAAATTATTCTTGGAACATTTATCCTAGCTATCGGACAAGTTTTGTTTATCGAACAATGTTCATTAGTCACTGGTGGATTAGCATCTATTGGTAACATTATTAATAAGTTTTTGCCATCTCAATACACTGTTAGTATTACAGTTGTTATTTTAAATATATTATGCTTTTTGGTTGGCTCTATTTTTATTGGTAAAACATTTGCTGCTCAAACGCTTTTATCAGCAGCCTTTTATACATTGCTTTATCCAGCAATAAGTGCGCTTATGAATAATAATTTATTACCATTTCTTCATTTTAGTGAAATGAATGATTTGAATTTGTTATTGGCAGGACTTTTTGGTGGAGTGATAAGTGGAATAGGTATTGGAATATGCATGTCCGCTGGTGGATCAACAGGCGGTGTTGATGTATTTGCAGTTTTAATTTCTAAAATTACTAGAATAAAAGTTTCAATTTTGATGTTTATTATTGACGGAACTGTTGTTTTACTGGGTTTTATTTTTGTTAAACAAGATTTTGTTTATTTCTTAATTTGTGTACTATCTTCTATTTGTTGTTCGGCAGCATTAGAATTCATATTTGCTAGGAAAAATAATTGCTATGTCGTTGATGTAATTTCTAAAGAATGGAAAGCGATTAATGACTATATCATTATAAATCTTGAACGTGGCTCTACAATTGTAAATGTTCAAGGCGGCTATAAATTTGAAGATTATCGTATGATTCAAGCTGCAATTTCTCGTGACCAATACTCACTATTAATTGATAAAATATCAGAAATTGATCAAAGTGCTTTTGTTATCGTCAGTAGCGCTCATGAAGTTAATGGTGAAGGTTTTCAAAATTTACCAAAAAAGAAACAATTAAAAGGAGATAGCAGTAATGAATCAAAAAAATAAAAAAACAAATACCGCTTTAATGGTTTGTGGTGCTTTATTAGTTGGAAGTATTTTAGGCGGAATCTGTGTTAAAATTTCTTATGCAAAATATGATAATCCATATATTCAAAAAATAGTGGATATGTTTTATACAATGAAAGATGAATGGTTATATAAATCTGATTATGATAATTTAGATGAATATTTAAGTGATTTGGCTATTGCTGGACTTAATTCTAATAAAGACCCATACACTTTTTATACAAGTTCTATTGAAGAACAAGGATTAGGAATTGTAACTAAAGGAGCAGGATTTGCACACACTTATTATGGTGGAAATCGTATTATTAGTATGGTTTATGATAAATGTCCTGCTAAAGATGTTGGACTAGAAGTTGGTGATGTTATTGTAGGAGTTTATGATAGTAGCACTAATGAATTAGTAAAATTTAAAGATTTAAGTATTGGAGAAAGTACGACTCTAATTACTAGCAATGAGGATGATACAATATCATTAGAAATAGAATCTAAAGGTAAAGTAGATATTACAAAAGCAAACTATACACAATATGCCACACAATACAATGCTTTTAAAAATGATAAAGAAGAAGTTGTTGTTAATATGAAAATTAATAATTTTTTAGATCGTTATTTAGTTAGTGATGTAAAAGAAGATTTAAACAAAGTATTAGAAGAATATGGCACTATTGATCGCTTATCAATAGATTTAAGAAATAATGGGGGAGGTTATGTGGATTTGGCTATAGACTTATCAAGTCTATTTGTACCTAAAAATAGTACAATTATGAGTGTTAAATTGGCAAATGGTCAAAAAAGAACATATAAAAATAATGTTAATCCTATTTATGATAACATCAAAAAAATTAATTTAATTCAAAACGAAGGAACAGCTTCGGCATCAGAATTATTTATTTTAGCTTTAAAAGACAATTTACCAGAATCACAAGTTGATGTTTTTGGCTCAACATCATATGGTAAAGGCATTATGCAAAATGTTAAAACTAACAAAGATGGTTCAGTTTTACGATATACTTTTGCCGAGACTTATTCCCCCAAGGGTTATTCAATTCATGGAAAAGGAATAGAACCAACAGTGAATGATGGAAACTATAAGAATATGTATGCTTATTATGGTGAAACAGGATTTGTAACTAAAGATGTTAAAGAAAAAGTTGTTGAACAAATTAATTGTGTTTTAAATACTAACTACACTGATTATAGCGAAGCATTAAATGCATTTTTAAGTAGCCAAGGATTAGATGAGCAAGAGTTTAATTATCATATTGGAAGATTACTTCAACAAATGGCTTATGATGTGTATGTAAATAACGAACAAAAAGCTTATAAACAAGCTTTGGAGCAATAAAATGGAATACCGCAAATTTGAATTAATATCAAAGTATTCGCCAACGGGAGATCAACCACAAGCGATTGAAAAACTCGTTAATGGTATAAAAGAAGGGAAAAAGATGCAAGTTTTATTAGGTGCGACTGGCACGGGTAAAACTTTTACGATTTCTAATGTTATAGCAAAAACTAATAAACCAACACTTGTTTTAGTCCATAATAAGACTTTAGCGGGACAACTTTATGCAGAATTCAAAGAATTATTTCCACATAATCGTGTGGAATATTTCGTATCAAATTTCGATTTTTATCAACCAGAAGCTTATATTCCTAAATCGGATACTTATATTGATAAAAATGCGGTAATGAACGAAGAAATTGAAATGCTAAGAACATCCGCGATTAATTCGGTTTTAGAAAGAAGTGATACAATAGTTGTAGCTTCGGTAGCCTCTATTTATGGCTTAACTGATCCAGATGAATATCGTAACCTTTCTTTTAGCTTACGCGTTGGCGATATAATTGATCGTAATAAATTATTTAAGTCATTAATAGAAGGACAATATAAAAGAAATAACTATGAATTAGTGCCAGGATCATTCCAAGTAAAGGGTGATATTATAAATATTGCACCAGCATCTAATGACTCATTTTATATTAAAATTGATATGTTTGATGATGAAATTGAAGCAATTTCGAAAGTAGAAACACTTACTGGGGAAGTTATGCATACCTATTCCACATATCCTATTTTCCCAGCATATGGTCATGCATCAAGTCGTAGAAGAATTAATGAAGCTATTCCCCATATTGCTGATGAAATGATTGAACGCATTAAATATTTCCAAGATAACAATAAATTACTTGAGGCACAACGTATTGAAATGCGTACTCGTCAAGATATGGAATCATTAATGGAATTTGGTATATGTCCAGGTATTGAAAACTATTCTCGCCATATTGATGGAAGAAAACCAGGAGAAAGACCATTTACATTATTAGATTATTTTCCAAAAGATTTCTTATTAGTAGTGGATGAATCGCACGTTACACTCCCACAAATTAGAGGTATGTATAATGGTGATAGATCACGTAAAGAAACATTGGTAGAATACGGTTTTCGTTTACCATCAGCGTTAGATAATAGACCGCTTAAATTTGAAGAATTCGAAGCATTAATGCCACAAGTAATATGTGATTCGGCTACACCAGGTGATTATGAACTTAATCGTGTAAATCACGAAGTTATTGAACAAGTAATTCGTCCTACTGGATTACTAGATCCACGTATTGAAGTACGTCCAACAAGAGGACAAATTGATGATCTAGTAGATGAGATTAGAAAACGTATTGAAAATAAAGAAAAAGTAATGATTGTTACTTTAACAATCAAAATGGCAGAAGATTTAACAGCTTACTTAAAAAATTGTGATTTAAAAGTAGCTTATCTTCATAATGAAACTAAAACCTTAGAAAGAACACAAATCATTTATGAACTACGTAAAGGTAAGTACGATGTTTTAGTGGGTATTAACTTATTAAGAGAGGGATTAGATATTCCTGAAGTATCTTTAGTTGCAATTTTAGATGCTGATAAAGAAGGATTCTTACGTTCTAATCGTTCATTAATTCAAGTTATTGGTCGAGCGGCAAGAAACGCCAACGGACTAGTTATAATGTATGCGGATAAGATTACAGATTCGATGCGTTACGCAATTGATGAAACAAATCGAAGAAGAACAATCCAAAATGCTTATAATGAAGAAAATGGTATTATTCCAACTACCATTAAAAAAGAAATTCATATGCCTATTAAAAATCAAGATGTCGAGAATATTAATGTATTAGCAAGTAAAGGCAAGAAATCTAAGAAACAACTTGAAATGGAAATCCGTGACTTAGAAAAACAAATGCGTGAAGCCGCTAAAAACCTTGATTTTGAAAAAGCTGCCGAAATTCGTGATATTGTTTTAGAGTTAAAAGCTGAACTATAAGCAGGTGAGGAACAATGATTAAACTTTTAGTGCGAAAATGTATTAAAAATTATGAAAATACTAGTGATCCTAAAGTACGTGAAAGATACGGGGTTTTAGGTGGAATATTAGGAATAATTTGTAATATTATATTATTTGTTATAAAGATTATAATTGGAAATCTAGTTATGTCTAGTTCTATTATTTCTGATGCTTTTAATAACTTATCAGATATGGGATCTAATTTAGTAAGTACAATAAGTGCAAAATTATCAAGCAAAAAACCAGATAAAGATCATCCTTTTGGTCATGGTAGATTAGAGTATATTGCCTCATTAATAGTTTCATTCTTAATTATATTTATGGGGTTACAAATTGTTATGACTTCGACAGCTACTTTAATAAAAGTTTTTAAAGGAGAAGAAACTGTTAATTATAATTTAGATTGGATTTTGATTGGTATTTTACTTGCTTCAATTTTAATTAAGGTATGGATGTTTTCTTATAATATGTATTTAAGTAAGAAAATAAATTCACCAGTTTTAAAAGCTGCGGCAATTGATAGTATTTCCGATGTTATTACTTCTTTGGTTATTATTGTTACTACAATAATTGGGGCTTTGTGGTTAAAAACATTTCCTTTAGATAGTGTTTTATCTATTATAGTTGGTTTAATTATTGCTATTAATGGATTAAAAATGACTATTGAAACAATTAGTGATTTATTAGGAAAACCCGCTGATCCAGAAATTGCCGATAAATTAGATAAACTTATTTGCTCAGGAAAAGGTGTTTATGGAACCCATGATTTAATAATTCATGATTATGGTCCAGGTAGAATGATGGCTTCCGCGCATGTTGAAGTATCTGATAAAGCTAATATTGTAACCGCTCATGAAATGATTGATGAATTAGAAGTAAGAGCGATGAAAGAGTTACAAATTCCACTTGTTTTACATATGGATCCAATTAGTATTGATGACCCTATTGTTAATGATTTAAGAAATATTATTCATAAAACAATCACGGAAATGAATGATAAATTAAGCTTCCATGATTTAAGAATTACTAATGGAGAAAATCGTATTAATGTGATTTTTGATTTAGTTATTCCTTATGAATTTGCAAAGAATGAAAAAGAATATGTTAACAAGTTAAAAGAAGCAATTAAATTAGAAGATAAACGTTTTATTGCCGTTATTAAAATAGATCACTAGGAGGACTTATGAAAAAAGCATTACGCATTTTATTAGCAATCTTATATGCCTTTATATACTTAATAATTGTTTTGTTAATAGGATATTTTATTCCTTTAAATAAAACTATCGCTTTAAGTGTAACTATTGCCGCAATAGCAATTGTTTTTATATGTTTTGTTATTGGTATTGTGTTGTCTTTAAAAAATAACAACAAGTTTAATAAAAATATAAAAAACACCTTTGAAGAAATGTCAAAATTAATTGATGATAAAAATATTGTTAACATTCAAAAGAAAAAATTAGATAAAAACATTAAAATAGTTTTGATTTATGGCATTTTCCTTTTTATAGTCAGTTTATTAGGTGGAATATGCTTATCCCGTTTCTTATTTTTAGATAAATCAGAAATCAGCGGCTTATTTATTCTTTGTTTAGTTATAGAATTAGGAATACTAGTGCATTTAACTTATGCTTTAACATATTCAACTAATATGGATGATACATTAATAGCGTCATTAAAAAAAGAAGAATATCCAGAGATTTATAAAATAACTGATGATGTAATGAATGATTTAAATTACAAAGCTAAATATATTATTACTTTAACTGATGATTTAAACTTTAGTGTTTCCTCAAAAGGTAACACAATTGTGCTTATGCTTGATCCAACATTAATGTCTTTATTGTCAAAAGAAGAGTTTAAAGCCACAATGTATCATGAGATTGGACACTGCAAAAATAATGATATTCTTTTGTCAAAGAAAGCCATAAAAACAAGTAGTAAGATGGAAATTTTAATTTCAGAAAAGCTTGCTTTTTCTTATGTTGTAGAGATGATTTTTATGTATCTTATTCAACAATATCGTCTTAATTTAGAAATTTACCATCAAGCTATTCAATATAAAAAAGAAGAAGCATCTGATAACTATTTAAAAGAGTTTCATGATGAACAAAACTTTATTAATGCTAATAGCAAGATATCAGCTATTCATTATTTTTATGAAATACCACACTTTAATTTTATGATAAGTAATTTAGATGACATAGATGATTTTAACTATACTAAAGTTATAAGTGATAAATTTATTAATGAATTTAACGAATTTAATGACAATTACCATAAATTTTTAAATGTGGCATTAATAGAACGACTTCCTACTCATCCTAACTTAAAGCAACGCATGGAAGCATTGAATGTTAAAGAATATGAAATTAGTTTTGATTTTGATAAATCTAATGACTATTACAAAGAAGTTATAAAATTAGAAGATGAACTTAATAAAGAATTATTAAATAAAAATAGATTATGGTTAGAAAACGCTAAGAAATCTATTGAAGAATCCAAAAAATTAATTGATAAATGGAAAGAAAATAACATCGAAGAATTATCAGAAAATGACTTAGGTGTATTAGCTAATGCTTATTTAGAAACTTATGAAATAACTAAAGCAAAAGAATGCTATGAGTTATATATCACAAAAGTTAATGATAATGTTTCTGCCATTCTTAATTTGGCGAATATTTATAATTATTATAATGATGATAAATGCATCGAATTATATAAAAAAGCGATGATGCTTAATAAAACCGCAATTGATGGGATTGTGCAAAGGCTAGGATTATTTTATATGCGTAATGGCTTAGAAGAAGAGCGTTTAAAACTTCGAGATTCCCAAAGTGAAATGATTCAAGAATACATGGATAATATGAATAAAATTAACAATGGCAAAAACCTTGATTTTAAACCATATGAAATTAACGATTCATATAAAGAAGCATTGCTTGATATTGCAAATAAATATGATTTTGTTAAAAAAATTGTTGTTAGTGAGTGTAAAATCAAAGATGAAGAAACATCTCACATTTTTATCGGAATCAAATTAAAATATCCTAAAAAATCATTTGAAAAACTGAATGAATTAAATGTAGAATTAGACAACGCTTTAAAAAATAACATAACAAACATTATTGATTATGAATATGTGGATATTAGTGTTGGAAATAATCTATTTGCCGCTGCACTAAATAAAGACAAAAATGTTAATATTATTTATAAAAAATAATCATTTTTAGTCATAAATTTATTAAAATGCGAAAATAAAATCAAAAAAGTGTTTTTTTACGTAGTAAAATGTTGTAATATATATAAGCAAACAATAGTTTAGGAGGTAGACATATGTTTTTAGCAGATTCAAATGGTATGCATTGGCTTGACGTTATATTCTTAATTGTCGCCGTTATATTAATTATACTTTCATTACTTCAAGGTGGTAAATCAGATGGTGCATCTGGTGCTATCACAGGCGGAGGATTAAACATTTTTGCTAAGCAAAAAGAAAGAGGATCAGAAAAAGTTGTTTCAATTCTTACTTTTGCTTTTGCGGTTTTATTCTTCTTTTTAGCAGTAATCGTTGATTACGTTATCTAGAAAATTGATGTGTTGAAAGGGTGGTTTTAACTGCCCTTTTTTATTGCTCGAAAGGATGTGATTAAAATGCACGAAAAAATTATAAATTATATTAAGGATAATCCTTATTGTAAGATGGGAGATTTATGTTCAATTTATGATGGTAGAAAAAATGAATTAATGAACATAATCAATAATTTAGTCATGGAAGGAGATATTATCGAAGAAGATGATACATACCTTACCCCATATAATTTAGGACTTATTAAAGCTAGAATTGTTAGTGTTAAACATCACTATGCTTTTGCTAATATTGCTGATACCGATGAAGATGTTATTATTGAAGAAAAATATCTTCATAATGCTTTACTTGATGATTTTGTTTATTTGCGTTATGAAGTAATGTTTGAAGTCGTTAAAGTTGTTAAAAGAGAACGTCAATATGTTGTAGGTGAAGTTCATAAAAGCTTTGGTACATCATATTTACTTGTTAACGGCATTGCCACAGACGGAACTAAATTTATTATTAATAACTATGATGGCTATAATGAAGCAATTGTAAAATGTAAAATTGAAGAAATTGAAAAAGATTCTATTATTGTTAGTGTTGTTTCTAAATTAGGAGATAAAAACGCCCCAGGAGTGGATATCACGCGTATTTTATTAGAACATGATTGTCCAGTTGAATTTAGTGATGAAGTAAATGAAGAATTAACTAGAGTTCCTTTAGAAGTTAAAGAAAGTGATTTAGTTAATCGTCTAGATTTACGTAATGAATTTATTGTGACCATTGATGGAGAAGACGCTAAAGACTTAGATGACGCTGTTAGTGCTTCAAAAGAAGATTATGGTTATTTAGTAGGCGTTCATATTGCTGATGTTTCTAATTATGTTAAAGAATATAGTGAATTAGATAAAGAAGCACTTAATCGTGGTACATCCATTTATGTTGCGGATCGTGTCGTACCGATGTTACCATTTATGCTTTCTAATGGTATTTGTTCTCTTAATCCACATGTTGATCGATTAACAATATCGTGTTTAATTAAATTAGATAAAAATGGTAATGTTCTTGGTTCAGAAATAAAACCAAGTGTTATTAGATCTAGTGAAAGACTAACTTATACCTACGTAAATGAAGTAATTGATAAAGGACTTTCTTCAACAAAGTTAGAAAAACAAATTCAATTACTTAATGAAATTGCGTTATTATTACGTAAAATTAAAGTAGAACGTGGAGAATTAGATTTAGCCATTCCAGAATTAAAAGTAATTGTTAATAAAGATGGAGAAGCAATTGATTTAACAAAAAAAGTACAAAAAGCCGGAGAAAAGTTAATTGAAGACTTTATGATTCTTGCCAATGAACAAGTTGCGGAAACTATCTTTCGCATGAATTTACCATTTATTTATCGAATTCATGAAAATCCACCTGCTAAACGTATGGATACCCTTATTGCTTTTGCTTCTAGATTAGGATTTAAACCTCATTTCGACGTTGTTAGTGTAAAACCTAAAGATATGCAAAGATTACTTGATGATGCTAAATATTCGGATAAATATACTATTTTAGGACAAGTATTATTAAGAAGTTTAGCTAAAGCAAGATATGCCACTAATAATAAAGGACACTTTGGTTTAGCAAGTAAATGCTATACGCACTTTACTTCTCCAATTAGAAGATATCCAGATTTAATTGTTCATCGTTATTTACATAAATATTTATTTGAAGGTAATACTCAAAATGCTTATGAAAAAATGGAAGAACTTAATTATATTGCAGAAAATACTTCTATGAAAGAACGTCGCGCGATTGCGGTAGAACATGAATCTACGGATATGAAATGCGCTGAATATATGCGTCAATTTATTGGTTTAGACTTTAAAGGTTATATTACTGGCATGAACAATTCCGGACTTTTTGTTGAATTAGATAATGGAGTTTCAGGAAAGGTTGCATTTGAGACAATGAACGATTATTATTTTGTTGATGACAATTGTTTCCATGCTTCCGGAAGAAGAAAAGGAAAACGCTATTCTTTAGGAGATACTGTTGAAGTAACAGTTATTGATACAAATAAAGATGCGGGAGAAATTTCTTTAGAAATAAAAAGTGAAAAACGTTTTGTTGGAAGACACGCAAGACGAAAAATAGAAAATAAGAAAAATAAAAGGAGAAGAAAATAATGAAAAAATCAGTTTTAAAAAAATATGCTGAATTAATTGCTAAAACAGGTATTAATGTCCAAAAAGGCCAAGATGTTGTAATTAGATGTGATCTTGATCAACCAGAATTTGTAAAAATGGTCACTGAGTATTGCTATAAATTTGGTGCAAGAAAAGTAACCATCGAATGGTCTTATCAACCATTAGCAAAAGTTCATAATAAATATTGTAGCGTTAAAACATTAGCGACAATAGAAAAATGGGAAGAAGAAAAATTAAAACATAATTCTCTAACCTTACCAGCAGTAATTTGGCTTGATAGCGAAGATCCAGATGGCTTAAAAGGAATGAATGAGAAGAAATCTGCGGAAGCTCAAAGAATTAGATATCCATTAATTAAACCTTACCGTGACGCAATGGAAAACAAATATCAATGGTGTATTGCCGCTGTTCCAGGTAAGAAATGGGCAAAAAAAGTATTCCCTAATTTAAGTGTAAGCCAAGCGATGGAAAAACTTTGGGAAGCAATATTGTACACATCACGTGTTGATGAAAATCCAATTGAAGCTTGGAAAAAACATAATGAAGATTTATTACATCGTTGCAATTATTTAAACAGTTTACATTTAAAATCTTTAACTTATAAAGCAAGTAATGGTACAGATTTTACTGTGGGCTTAATTGAAAATGCTTTATTTATTGGTGGAGGAGAAGAAACTCTTGGTAATAAAGTTTATTTCAATCCTAATATTCCGAGTGAAGAATGCTTTACTACTCCAAAAAGAGGAGATATTGAAGGAATTGTTTATTCATCAAAACCTTTATCTTATAAAGGACAATTAATTGAAAATTTCTGGATTAAATTTGAACATGGCAAAGTTGTTGATGTTCATGCGGAAAAAAATGAACACGTGTTACGTGAAATGGTAAGTATGGATGAAGGTGCTACTATGTTAGGTGAAGTGGCTTTAATTCCATACGATTCACCAATTTCTAATTTAAATATCTTATTCTATAATACTTTATTCGATGAAAATGCTTCTTGCCATTTAGCATTAGGAATGGGATTCCCAAATTGTATTAAAGATTTTGAAAAATACTCTTTAGAAGAAATTAGACAAATGGGTGTTAATGATTCCATGATTCATGTTGATTTTATGATTGGCACTAAAGACTTATCAATTGTAGGTACTACTAAAGAAGGCAAACAAGTACAAATATTTAAAGATGGAAACTGGGCTTTTTAATTAGCTGTAGTTATTAATCCATTATTTCAAAGCAGTAGGAGGAACATAAATGGATAATATTGTTAATTATGCAGAACAAACATTAGAGACATTCGATAAATTAGATTTTAAAACTGCAGATAGTCTAATTTTATCTTGGGTTTCTTATTTTCATTGGCCAAAAGAACTTAAAAGCGTTTATAGTTGGAAAGGAATTAAGCTAAAAGACCTTTTCCGCGCTGAATATTTTAAAGAACTATTTTGGGATGTATATGATCAAGAAGATACAAAGCGTTTGTTTGTTGCTTTAGTTTCTAGTCCAAGATATCGCAATGCGATTGTTAAAGGCTTTGTTGAGCGCTGGGATAAAGATAAAGACAAAGAAAAACAGTTTTCCGCGATTAGTTTTCAATTAAATGATAATGAATCTTATGTTGCTTTTCGTGGAACTGATTCTAGTTTAGCTGGTTGGAAAGAAAATTTTAATATGGCATTTCAATATCCTGTTCCTTCTCAAGAAGATGCCAAAAAATATTTAGATAAAGCCGCCAAACACTTAACAGGAAATATTCGTGTTGGTGGTCATTCTAAGGGTGGTAATTTAGCAATTTATGCTGCTGCGAATGCAAATAAAGAGTATAAGAGTCGTATAGCTAAGGTTTATTCTCATGATGGCCCAGGATTCTTAGAAATGGCTTTAAAGAGTGAAAACTTTATTTCTATTAGTGACCGTATCGAAAAGACTTTACCACAATCTTCTCTTGTTGGAATGTTATTAGAAAATTGTGGAGAAATGAAAGTTCTTAAAAGTGATCGCTTTGGAATTTGGCAACATGACCCATTTTCTTGGATGATTAAAGATAAAGATTTTATTTATATTAAAGCTATAACACCAAGCGCAAGATATTTAGATCGTACTTTAAATATGTGGGTTAGATCAATGTCGGAACAAGATCGAGAACGTTTTGTAAATTCTCTTTATAGTTTAATTGATGTGGATAATGTCAATATTCTTCCTCAATCGCAAGAAGAATGGCAAAAGAGTTTACCGTTGGTTGTTAATTCTGCAACCAAATTAGATAAAGATACAAAAAACTTTTTAACTAAGACAGTGAAAACTTTATTACGTTGCGGAGTTCAAAATTTAAAAGTATAGATTCATAAAACTATGTTATTGTTTAAATAATTTGCTATAATCTAACAGGAGTGAGTTAAAAATGAAAAATAAAATTAGAACACTTGTTATAGTTAGTATTGTATTTATGGTATTTATTGGTTTTTTATACATTTTTCCACAAGATGTTACAATTTCTAGCTATCAAACAACTTTTGCCCAAATGGGATTTAATTTTACTACAGAAGACACTAAAAATGTATTAATGCTTTCTGGAATAGCAACTTTAATTACTTCAATTGGCACAAGCGTTTATGCGTTGTTAGTCTTGAAAAAGGCAACGAAAAAAAGTGTATTTATTGCCCCAGGCATATTGTTAATCATATTTAATGGTTTATTTGGTATTATTGCTGGCATTATGACACTTTGCCTAAAGCAAGAAGAAATTAACAAATAGAAAAGTTGTTACTACTAAGTGGTAACACTTTTTTATTATGGTAAGTCCTAAAGTCGTGACAAGGACGATGAAATTGTCAGTCACGGCTGGAAAATAAACCAAGTGCTATGCACGTGAGAAATAAACTTATAGAAAAAAGTAACCTCCGATATAGAATGAAGTTGTTCGAAGCCATCAAAAAATAAAGGAGATTACAATGAAAATTGCTTAAAAATCAAAAAAACAAATAAAAGTTGATTAAATAAACAAAAAGTTAAAAAATAACTTGAACTTAAAAAATAATC
>ERZ808292.39-NODE-39-length-43148-cov-7.519388_pt1 | contig 43148 bp, 32 predicted proteins | sample MGYA00521275_ERZ808292 | MGnify/ENA primary metagenome ERZ808292 (study PRJEB31516, sample SAMN03275613) | gut metagenome | biome: mammalia-associated habitat; material: feces | host: Papio cynocephalus | place: Kenya | collected 2012-07-26 ... | reverse complement strand
AAAAAACACAATTGTTGGGCATCATTTTTAATTGGAATTGCGATATCTTTAAAACTTCAAAGTGTATTCTTCTTACCTTTTATCGTATATTTATGGCTTAATAAAAAATACCGTTTATGGAATATATTTATTATATTTGCTGGCATTTTCATTACATTTATTCCTTCTTATATCGCTGGCGCTCCATTTATGATGCCTTTAGAAGCTTACGCCAATCAAATGGGACTATATATGAACGCTAATTATGGTTCTGGATCAATGTATGCTTTCTTAGAAATGGCAGGATTAAAAGATGGTTTCAATAATGGATTTAATATCATATTTGCTTTTTCCGCAATTGCCTTTACTCTCTTCATTCTTTACTATAATAAAGTCGAATGCAATGAAAAAAATATGACTTATATTGCCACATTATTTGCTATTGTTTGTCCTTTTGTATTGCCACATATGCATGAAAGATATTTCTTTATGGCCGATATATTCGTATTAATTTATGTTCTAGTTTTCAAAAGAAAATACCATTTAGCGGCTCTAATGATTTTCTCTTCATTTAATAATTACACACACTTCTTAACTGGCGAATATATCTTTAAATTTTTAGGTCAAGACTGTGTGCGTTTATCAGCATTAATTAATTTATTTATTATCATCAGTTTAATAAAAGATTTTAAAATTATTAAACAAAATCGTGATGAAAATACTTTAATCGAACAAGTCGGTTGATAAATATCTTGAACCATTATCTGGTAAAATAACCACAATATTTTTATTTTTAGGATTTTTAGCTAATTCAACTGCTGCAAATAAATTTGCACCAGAAGAATATCCCACTAGTAAACCTTCTAATTTTGCTAGCATTTTTGCATATTTTTTTGCATTTTCATCACTAACATCAATGATTTTATCTATCACATCTAAATTAAGTGTTTCGGGTATAAAATTTGCTCCTATTCCTTGAATTTTATGACTTCCAGCATACCCCTTAGTAAGTAATGGTGAACTAAGTGGTTCAACGCCATAAACTAAAATATTTTTATTTTGCTCTTTTAAGTATTTAGAAACTCCGCTAATGGTACCACCGGTTCCAATACCTGCGACAAAATAATCAATTTTTCCGTCAAGTTGCGAATATATTTCTAGTCCTGTTATTTGATAATGTGTTAATGGATTATATTTGTTTTCAAATTGATTTAAAATTATTGAATTTTTTATCGATTTATTTAGTTCTATAGCCTTATTTTTAGCGCCTTGCATACCTAATTCTTTTGATGTTAAAACTAATCTTGCTCCATACGCTAGCATTAGTTTTTGTCGTTCTTTGGACATATTTTCTGGCATTACAATTATTGCTTTAAATTGTTTTATGGCCGCGATAGCGCTTAATGCAATACCAGTATTTCCAGAGGTTGCTTCAATAATTACAAAATTGTTATCTATCTTATAATTCTTTTCTAGTTCATTTACAATATTTAAAACAATTCGATCTTTAATTGATCCAGTAAGATTAAGTGATTCTACTTTTGCGTAAATATTTGCAAATAATCCTAACTCTTTTTTTAATCTTTTTAACTCGACTAATGGTGTATTATGAATTAACTCTAATGCTGAAGAAAACGTTTTCATTTTATCACTTCCAATAAATTATATGAAAAAGGTTTTTATTAATTGTATTAATAATTGCAAGTCACGTAAACTTTTAGTTGATACAAATAACTTTTTAAATATTCCATTTCATAAGATTAAAGTGTAAAACGATTATGTAGATAAAAAGTGCTTGTTTCAACTAGTGATGTTAATTACATAAATTATTACTAGCAATCAATTTACAAATTTTACTAATTACTTGTAATTATTATTACAATGTGCTAAACTCGTATCAATCTTTTTATCAAAAAATATTAACTATAAGGAGGATTCATTCTATGAAAAAAAGTTTTTTGTTATTTACTTTAGCTGCTATAACACTTGGATTAGCAGGCTGTGACAAAGATAATTCCACTTCAGTCTCTAATTCCACTTCAGGACCTAGTTCAGTTTCAAACTCAACTTCCAATTCAAGTTCTGGCACTAGCAATTCCGCTTCAGGTTCTAATACCAGCAATTCTAATTCGGGTTCTACAGTCGATACTGATGGCGAAATGCAATTTAGTCAAGTATTAAGTCTACTAACAAAATTGCATACTTATGAAGTTTATAATGCTAGCAGTGCAACAATTGTGAATAGAATTACTAAAAACACAACTGTCACAACTTCTACTGAAAAGAAGGAAGTTTACGATTCTACAGTTCCATCTTCTGCTTCAACTGGCACAGTAGTTCGCACTATTGATGGTAAAGAAGATAAAAATGATACATTCGTGAAAAGAAATGCTGTTATTAACGAAAAATATGAAGTAAATGGGGAAGTTAACACTTATCCAATGTTTGCTCAAATTGTTGATTATGAAAATGAAAATATGGGCGGAAACGATTATAAAGATTCTGCAAAAAAGAATTTCATATTCGAAAGTGATGAGGAGGCTACCGCGGAAGGATTATCAAAAGGCCAATATGTTACTGCAACCGATTTACTTGAATCTACTTCTACATCTGTGGCATACGACTTAGCTAGTTACATAAGTTCATACCTAATAACTAACGTGTATGTACAACAAACTGGAATCGATACTTTCTCATATAGTAAAGGCTCTAATGGCAATATTTCTTATATTTGCATTGTTAATTACTCTGTTTCCGATGATGAGGATTTCAATGACACTCAATATCACACTATTAATATACAATTTGTTACTGATGCTGAACAAACCAAACTAATTAGTACTGCAGTAAATTATGACTTTGCTGATATGCGTGAAGGCGAAGAAGATGATGCCTACTTTAATGAAGTACACTGGGATGCTACTCCAGAATATGGAACACGAAAAGATGTTCCAAGTGACGCTATTGATGTTACCAATTACTTCTTACAAGAAATAACTGATGTAGAGTTATATACTCGTGAAAATAATAACGCTGCTGTTGACCCTAATAATATAATTTATAGCAATAACTATAATTATTTATTTGCACGTGCAAAAAGTTATAAACCTGAAAAATCAGTTGATATTTCTATTACTAGTGCAGGATCCACCAATTCAAGTGTAATTAATTTTACTGATGATGGATATTTTGAAATAGTCGGACCTGGTACAACCACATTATCTTTTGTCTATTTTGGCAAAGATGATGATAATATATATCGTGAAAAAACTTTTTATAAAGACGTAACAGTCGTTGCTCCAAATCCTGATAAAATTAGATTTACAGCAATTAAGCCAACAATTGCTGATAACACATTAACAGTTGGTCAAACATATACCTTCTCAGTTTATGTAACACCAATAAAAGCCACACAAGATATTGTTATTGATAGTAATTCTAATCCTAATGCATTAAGTGTGAACATAGATAAAGATAACAATGTAACAATTACCGCTCTTGCTAGTGGTCAATCTACTATTACTTTCAAAGTTAATGGCTATGAATCAGTAACTGCTTCTATGACATTTACTGTTGCATCTGCAGACATTGATATTGCAACAACGATTACACAAAAGACATATCTTTGTGATTTATCTAATTATGGTTATACTTTCTCATTAAAATTCAATGCCGATGGTACAGGCGAAAGAATTCAACACATAAATGAATCTGGTAAAGAATATACCGATACATTTACTTATACAATTAGTGGTAATAATATTACATTTGGCTCTTGGTCAAATGGTGCTCCAAAGCAATTTGAAACTGGCATTATAACTCAAGATGGCGACAAGATTACCTGCTCTTCTGAATCAGAATCAAAAGATTATCAATTTATTGCTAACAATTAGTAACTGGAAATAAAGGTGATACTTATGAACAAAAAGACATTATTATTATTTATACCTTTATTACTATGTGGTTGTGATAATGTTATAAAGCCAAGTGAATCAACTAGTACAAAGCCAAGTGAATCAATTAGTGCCAATAATTCTACAAGCCAAGAATCAAGTAAAGCTAAGCAACTAGAAAACTTATATAATACTTTAGTAAATGCAGATGGCGATGTAAATTCTGTAAACTCAGATACCACAAGTACTGTCTATTATTTGACCGAAGACGAGCCGCTTACTATGCCAACAAAAGATAACTCCACACTAGAAAGATTTCTTAGTAGTGATGGTCAAATTGTAATTCAAAAAGGTTTTCAAAGTGTATCACAAAATTCAGCAGGGAATTTTACTAATTTCTTCCAATACGAAAAACAAACATTTTATGATGATAACAAGTTTTACCGAATCGCTGATTTTGGTGATAGTGGAAGTTATGAGGAAATTCAGTTTTCAAAAGACACTATTGATATAAACTTGAACATTGCTTTTTCTGGTACTGAAAGAGCTAATATTCAAGCAATGATTCAAGCAATTGATGTCGCAGGATTTGACGTTGAATTTAGTGGTATTAATGATTATACCGCTAACGGTGAATGGACATACTCTTATACATACTTAGTCTATGAATCTAGCACTAGTAAAGTCAAACACCAAGAATACATTTATCAAAACACATTAACTATGGTAAATGGAATAATTAGTAAAGTAGTTCAACATTCTGAACAAAACATTTATTCTGGTGGATATAAAGGAAATTGGAGAATAACTGATTCAACATTTACTTTTAATCAAGGAAGTTATAATATTTTTACAGGAACTAGATTCAACCCAAGTGACTATGTAAAATATAAATCATAACAAATATGTAAATATTACAATTACTGACTCAGCAGTTTTCATAATTGCTGAGTTTTTTGTTCTATAATTGCCTTTTTTACATAAAATATATTATATTTTATTATGAAACCGGTTTTCATAACATATTTTTTTTTACAATTTTATTGACATGCATTTTCATTAGTGCTATTATTTAGCCACAAAAAGTTACTAGAACGATTGACTGTTCTAAAGAAAGGAATAATATTTATGAAAAAAAGTAATCTTCTTTTTGTATTAAGTGCTTTTGTGTTAATCGGTGGAATTGCTGGTTGTTCAACTAATGAACCTAGTAAATCTACAAGCACATCAACAAGCACTGTAGCAACTAAACACGCGGTAGTAATTCCAACTTCTGTCGCTGGTGCTTATGTTACTGCTTCTCGTAGTGAAGCTATTGCTGGTGATAGTGTTGAACTCACTGTTGCTTTAACTGATCCTACAAATTATGAATTAAAATCTGTAAAAGTTGGAGAACAAGTATTAGAAGGAACTGCTGATGCTAATAATGCAAATGTCTTCCATTATTCATTTGTTATGGGAGATGCTGATGCTAATGTTTCAGTCGTTACTGAACAAATCGCTGCTCCTACTAAAGATCACACAATCTCATTTGAAGGTAAAGATTTAGCATTTGCGCTTGAAATGCCTCAAGACGCTAATGTTGGTGAACATGTTTCATTCAAAGTTGCTGCTAGATCTGGTTATGAAATTACAAGTGTTAAAGTAGTTAAAGTTAACGCTGCTTCTGCTGCTGATGATGGTGAAGAACCAGCTGAAGAAGAAGTTGCTCTTACTGGTAACGTAGTAGTTGGATATTCATTTGATATGCCAGATGCTGATGTTGTTATTAAGGCTGAAGCATTAGGTGCTTATTTCAAAGTAAATGCTGATGATGAAAAAACAATTTTCCAAGCTAAAGGTAGTACATCTTCTGATTCCAAATTAAAAGTTTCTAGTTTTGTTTATTCATTTATTGATAGTGAAAAAGTAGAACAAAAAACAAAATCTAGTTATTTCCGCGCTGGTAGCGAGGTAATAGTTGTTGCAAAACATAATCCATTTGCTATTGCAAACAAATTCTTTGCTAATGGTGTAGAATTAGTAAAAGTTGATAGTGATACTGCTGTGATGTATAAATTCACTATGCCTGCCACTAGTGTAGAATTATCTGTTGACCCAGTTGACGCAAAGGTTGAAGTTAATGTTGATGCTGGTGATCATACCACAACTTCTTTATACCGTATTAAAGCAGATAAAAGCCATGAAGAAACAACATTTGGTTATCCTGGCGAAACTTTATATTTAGATTTAGAAATTAATGAAACAGATGCTGAAGATTATAATTTACCAAGTTCGGTTTCATCTTCTATGCAATATTATAATGATGATAAAGCATTGACAACATCATCTTGTAATATTTCCACAACGCAACAAAGTGGGGCAACAAATTTGAAAGCAACATATTCAATATTAGTAACCTCATATTATACTTCTGCTGGAGCAATTGAAGTAAACGCTCATGAAAGATATTTAAAACAATATTTAGGAAAAGACTTTGTTGGACAATATTACGGATACGAAATTTACAATTCTAGTTTCTATGGTTCAGCAGCTCAATTAACAATGGGCGCAGATGGATCATTAACAATACCTGGCAGTTATTCAACAAAAACAGATATAGTTGTTTCATGTGATGATGACAATAAGACTGTAACTCTAAAAGAAAGAGGTATTTCTAAATATAGTTCAAATGGTTCTATTTGGTTCTTCTATGACAAATCTCAATCAATGAATGACTCATACTTCTTCTCAAAGAATTTCACTAGTGCAAGTGCTATTCAAAAAAGAACATACTCTAAAAACAATTTATTTGTAGGTGAGTTCTATGAAGTTGTTGATGGTTCTGAAATTGTACGCGCTTCAATTTTCATGAATAAAAATGACAAGACAGTAGTTCTTGAACCTACTATTACATTAATTAGCGGTAGCAATATTGCTGATAGCGATGCAAAATTCCTTGTTAAAGATGGAGAAACTTTACTTGCTGCTGTTGGTGTTGGTGATGAATACGGAACTTATAAAAATGGCGATAGCACATTAGTTCTTGATGGCGCTGGAAAAGCTACTCTTGATGGTGTTGAAGGAACATATGTTGTTGACTCTGCTAATAAAAACAAAGTTACTGTTACAATTGCAGAAGTTGAACATGTTTACACAATTGATAAGTCTGCTAAAACATTTACTGATTATGTTGAAGCATTAAAATCTTTATATTCATCATTTGTCAGTACTAAATACAATAATACATTAGTATTAAATGAAGATGGCTCTGGTAAGTATAGTGGTGAAGATATTAGAAACTTTGAATATGATGAAACCACTAAAAATGTTTCATTTGAAGCAAGTGCAGGTACATTTGATTTAACTTGGGATCCTGTAAATGGAACATTAATTGGTACATATGATGATGGTGATGGTGAATATAATATTTCATTCACTATCGTTGTTGAAGAAGGTCCTTTCTATCTTGGCAAATTTAGCTTCTCATTGATGAATTCTAGTGGATATACAACTGATGCTGTTCTTACAATTACTGAAAATAGCATTGACGTTACATTTACAAGTTTCTCTGGTGATGGTACTAAGACATCATATTCTGTTACTGAAGATGTAACATTCCAAGAAAAGAGAATTTTCGGTGAAGGTACTAAGTACATTGAAGTTACTATTAACCCAACAACTAAGACTGTTACTAAAGTTGAAATTTTTGCTAATGGTGAGGCTGATTCTGCACAATACGAATCAGACGGATCATTAACAAAACAAGCTTAATTATTTACACTTAAAACTACACCTTCCAATTTTGGAGGGTGTTTTTTTATTGCCCACACACTTATTAATAAATATTAATACATTATAATAGGTGATTTTTGTGAATACTAAAATTATTAATTTAATGAACAAATTAAAAGAATACTTCTTTTTTAACACTAATAAAAGATTATTAAAACAAATAAAAAAAAATTTAAATAAAATATTTAAGCAATTAAATATTAATCAATCTTTTGATATAAATAATATTCTTAGTTTAAAAGATATTTTAGAAAGTGATTTAGAAGCCGCTTATTTAGGAGATCCAGCATATAAAAGTAAAAAAGAAGTAATACTATGTTATCCAGGATTTAATGCTATTTTATATTATCGCTTTGCGCATTTATTAATAGAAAGAAACATTTCACTTCTTCCTCGATTAATTAGTGAAACTGCTCATTCTATAACAGGAATTGATATAAATCCTTATGCAAATATTGGAAAAGGCTTTTTTATTGATCATGGCACTGGTGTTGTAATTGGAGAAACATCGTTAATTGGAGAAAATGTTCGTATTTATCAAGGTGTTACATTAGGGGCATCTTCTTTAGATAAACCACTTGATTTAGTTAATAAAAAAAGACATCCTACCATAAAAGATAATGTCATAATATACGCAAATGCAACAATATTAGGGGGAAATGTAGTTATAGGTAATAATGTCGTTATAGGTGCTAATACTTTAATTACTCATTCGATAGATGATAATAAAGTAGTTTATTTAAATAAACAAAAGTATAAAATCAAAGATAAATCTTAATTATTTAAGTTCAACATATTCAACATCTTTATCAACCGCCAAATTAATTAAAACTTCTTTAACTTCTTTTGGTGCGCTTTCTTTTACGAATACTTTTCTTATAATTGGAGCAAAGAAAGCATCATTAATTAAAGCATTTTCATCTAAAATGATTACTGATTCATTATTTTCACCAATCATCATAGTTTTAAGTACTTCTTTTGTATCTTTCGAAGAATAATCAATATGGAGTTCTTCTTCACTTAAGCAAGGATAATAATTAGCCACAACCGCGCGATATCCTTTTTCATCAATGCGTGTAAAGTCATATTCAATATAAAACATTGCTTCTTCTTCATTAATAATGCTAGTTAAAAATTTAACATAACGGAAATTTTTTGCTAATTCATTTTTACTCTTTTTAAAAAGAATAACATTATCAAATAATGATTCTAAAAATTTAAAATGTTTTTTACCTTGTTCATCTAAACTAATATCTAAATTACCTGGTAAATATAATGGACGGCAAATCCAGTCTTTCTTTTCTAATATCGCTTGATAGACTATTTGGTCATCATCAGAAAATAATCTATTAAAATTATCTAAATACTTGTTCATAGCCACTACTCTCCTTAAGTCATAACATAAGCATTATAGCACATTTTCTTACATTATTGCCCATTAATTGTAATTTAACTCACGCTTATTAATTTATTAAATAAACTAATATTAGCAAGGAGATGTTTTATGAAAGAGTTATTAAAATTTGATAACGTTAGTAAGTCTTTTTTTACTAAGGATGGCAAAACCGATGTTTTATCATCAATAAGTTTTTCCTTGTGTGAAAATCAAATTATCGCTATTATTGGACCATCAGGATGTGGTAAATCCACTATATTAAATATTGCTTCTAAATTAGAAGATATTACTAGTGGAAATTTAACTATTAACGCTAAGCTTGGTTATATGTTTCAACGCGATAATTTGTTTATGTGGCGTAATGTATTCGATAATATTAAGCTCGGTTTAGAAATAAATAAAAGTTTAACAAAAGAAAATATTACTTATATAGAAGATTTAATAAAAAAATATGGTTTAGAAGAATTTAAAAAGTATTATCCTAATGAATTATCAGGTGGTATGCGTCAACGTGTAGCCTTAATTAGAACTTTAGCTCTTAAACCAGATGTTTTATTACTTGATGAGCCATTTTCAGCTTTAGATTATCAAACAAGGTTATATGTTCTTGATGATGTATATCGTATCATTAAAGACGAACAAAAATCCGCTTTAATTGTCACTCATGATATATCAGAAGCGATAAGTGTTGCCGATGCTGTAATCATATTATCCAATCGCCCCTGTGCCATTAAAAAGATTGTCCCAATAAATATTGATATCAAAGACAAAACTCCTACTAAAACAAGAAAACACAAAGATTTTCAAAAATACTTTGATTTAATTTATAAGGAGTTAAATGATTATGAAAAAGATTAATTCTAGTGCACAATTTGTGGCTTATGAGCGTAAACATAGAATGTTAATACTTTTCTCACAGATTGCTTTAGCTCTTATTTTAATCGGTTTATGGGAAGTGTTAGCAAGATTAGGAGTTATTAATGTATTCTTAGTTTCTAAACCTAGTGATATATTTACTTTATTTATTAAATATGTAAAAAGTGGCGAACTATTTGGACACATTAAGATTAGTGTATTTGAAACTTTGCTCGGATTAGTATTTGGTACACTTTTAGGATTAATCATTGGTATTTTACTTTGGTGGAATGAATTAATTGCCAAAATATTAGATCCATTTTTAGTCGTATTAAACGCCTTACCAAAAACCGCTCTCGCTCCAATATTAATTATATGGGCAGGAACTGGTATTAAAGGTATCGTTTTAGTGGCCATATCATTATCAATTGTCGTGACTATTTTATCATCTTATAACTATTTTATAAGTGTTGATAAAGAACAAATCAAGATGATGAAAACTATGAATGCTAGCAAGTTTCAAATACTCACCAAATTAGTAATTCCTGCAAATATTGCAAATATTATTAACATTATCAAGATTAATATTGGTATGTCTTGGGTTGGAGTTATCGTTGGTGAATTCCTTGTTTCTCGAGAAGGTATTGGTTACTTAGTTGTTTATGGTGGCCAAGTATTTAAACTAGACTTAGTAATGATGGGTGTCTTTATATTAGGAATAATTGCTTTATTAATGTACTTAGTACTTAACTCAATAGAAAAATATTATCGTAATAAAAGATACGCTAGAAAGAAGAAAAACTAACCCATTTTCTTCTTTTTTCTTTTTATTAGTGGCATTTTTTAAAATCACTAATAAACTAAATTATGGAGATTAGATATGAAAAAAATTAAAACATTCTTATTAACTTTATTTATGGTACTTCCCTTATTTTTTATAAGTGGATGTAACGATAATGGCTTAACTAATATCACGATTGCGGAAGTTACTCATTCTTTATTTTATGCCCCACAATATGTGGCCATAAATAAAGGATACTTCAAAGATGAAGGATTAAACATTAAAGTCATTACTACGCCAGGCGCAGATAAGACTATGGCGGCTTTATTATCTAAAGAAGCTCAAATTGCTCTTATGGGACCAGAAGCTACAGTTTATGTATATAATGGCGGAGAAAAGAATTACGCAATTAACTTTGCCCAATTAACACAAAAAGATGGATCATTCTTATTAGGAAGAGAAAAAATTGATAACTTCTCTTATGATATGCTAAAAGGTAAAACACTAATTGGTGGAAGAAAAGGCGGAATGCCTGAAATGACACTAGAGTATGTCTTAAAAAATAAAGGATTAACCGTTACAAGAAACGGAGAAGACGCTACTGCGGATGTTAATATTCGTACTGATGTTAATTTCGATGTCATGGCGGGTGTATTTACCGCTGGACAATCAGATTATGTAACTTTATTTGAACCATCTGCATCGCAAGTTGAACGAAATGGCATTGGTCATATCGTTGCTTCAATTGGTGAAGAAAGCGGAGTTGTACCTTATACTTGTTATTCTTCACTTAAAAACTATTTTAGTGAAAACAAAGAAACCTTGGAAAAGTTTACTCGCGCAATTAAAAGAGGATTAGAGTTTGTTTATAATGCTTCTAGCGAAGAATTAATCAAAGCTTTAGCCCCTTCATTTATTTCTAGTGATGAAGTAGAAATTAAAAGTGTTATGAATAACTATTTAAAAATTAAAGCATGGCCTAATTCCTTAGAGTTAAATCAAGATAACTATAATCGATTAATTGATATCGTTACCCTTGCTGGTGAATTAGATAAACCTGCGCCATTTGAAAAGATTGTTGATAACTCACTTGTGTCTTAAGCACTACTCAGTAGTGCTTTTTCTTATTATAAACTAATTATTTACTGGTGCTTCTATTTCTTTAATAGCTTTTTTATAAACACTAATGAAATAAACAAATTCGGCAATACCAGTTATTGTCCAAGAGAATATATAGAGTAAATATAAAGATGGTATGGTTTTGAAATGCGCAAATATTGTATAAATCCAAATAATTCTAAATACACATGAGCCCATAATAACAATAATCGTTGGTACAATAGTTTTACCTAAACCACGTGATCCTGCGATAGAATTATCCATTAAAGCACCAAATCCATAAGAGAATCCCATAATCATTATTCTTTTCATACCTGCGTCAATTACTTCACTAGAATTAGTAAACAAAGATAAAAATTGTCTTCCAAATGCTAATAGCAATAATCCCATTGTAGCACCAATACCAAACGAATAAGTTAAACTAACCAGATAACTTTTCATCATACGATTCTTATTTTTAGCACCATAATTTTGAGCCATAAATGTAGAACATCCAATATAGAAAGCCGCCATAACGTCATAAATTAAAGCATCTGCGTTTGCCGCTGCTGAGTTTCCATCAACCATAATTTTTGGTAAACTATTTACACCTGATTGAATAAATAAGTTAGCGATTGCAAATATTGAGTTTTGAAATCCAGCTGGAATACCAAGTTTTAAAACTTGTAAACCAATACTTTTATTTAATTTTAAATGGGCAAAAGTTAATTTATATTCACCTTTAAAGCGCATTATCGAAACAACTATTAATAAGGCAGAAATATATTGAGAAATAATACTTGCTAAGGCTACACCCATAACATCAAGTTTACAAACAATTACAAAGAAAAGATTTAAGGCAACATTAATAATACCTGAGCAAAGTAAAAAGATTAATGGGCGACGTGTATTTCCCATCGCACTAAATACAGCATTACCATAATTAAAAATTGCTAAAGCAGGCATACCTAACATATATATTCTTAAATAGTTTGTAGCGCCTTCAAAGAAAACTTCTTGTGTTCCTAAAATACTTAAAAACCACGGAATAGTAAGTTCAGCGATAAATGTTAATATTAATCCCATAATGATACTTAATACAAAAGATACGTGGATTGTGTCATGAATGCTTTGTTGATTTTTTTGTCCAATAAATTTAGCAAGTAAAGCATTAACTCCGTTACCTAAACCAATTAAAAAACCAGTGAATAAAGTAACTAATGTTGTGGTAGATCCTACAGATCCTAAAGAGTTTGGTCCTCCAAATTTACCAACAACAGCAATATCGGACATATTAAATAAAATTTGTAATACGTTCGTAGCCACTAGTGGTAAAGAAAATAATAATATTTGTTTCCATAAAGAACCTTTTTCAAAATTTTCACTACTGCTTGTCTTCATAACTTAATCCTTTCACACAAGCAATGTTTTATCACTTTTTGCATATAATTTCAACAATAAAACGCTTTAAATCCATAAAAAAATGATGAGAACAATTACTCACCATTTATTATGTTTATTTTAACGCTTAGCAAACAATCTCATCGAACCATTTTTTGCCTTCTTTGTTTAATACTTGAATCATAATTAAAATAAATAAAATGATTAAAAGCAAAGAAACAATAATCGCTATTAATGCATTAGCGACTAAATAGAAAGTAATAAATATACCAATTAAAACTAAAGCAATTAACATTTCAGAAAAAGTATAAATCATTATTGAAGCGGAATTCTTTATTTCGTTAAAAGAAGACCAATGTAATCGCGGATGTTTTAAATTAACTACTAAGCCGAATAAACCTAACGCAAATATGTATAGCTGCGGATAAATAATTAAATTAATAATATCTAATACATTCATTGGTATAACAAATATAATTATTAAACTACTTATAAGCGCAAATACGCCATTAAATATTTGATTTTCAATTAATTTAGCCATGTAATAATCTTTTTTTCTTATTGGCAAAGTTTTAATAAGCCAGAAGCTATCTTTTTCTAACGATATCGCCATAGTGGTTATTGCCATCATGGCACAAAAGAAACAAATTATCATTGGTGACGCTCCTTTTATCATATCCACAATTAATTCTGCTTCTGGAGGAACAGTTATATTATTAAAGTTAATTACCACAAATGTAGTCATAATTACTCCAACAAGACCACCAGAAAAAGAATTTAATAAAATCAAAGGTACTGAAAATAATAGTTTAAGATCTTTAGAAATTATCGAAGAAATAACTGATTTAGATTTAACTTCTTTACGATTATATTTACTTCTTGAAAAACTACGATTAAGCATTGCATAAAATGCTTCATAAAACTTAGCATATAAGAAGATAACAATAATTGCGCTAATAAGGGAAATACCAACAAGTAATAAGAAATAAAACCATTCATTATTAATAAAACCACGATATATCCAATCAAATAAGAAAAAACCACGCATTTTTTCAATTGCTTCTAAAAATATCGCAGGATCTTCATCTCCTGATCCATTCATATTTAAAGAGAATGATAAGACAATAATTCCTACAAATAATCCTATATATAATATTGTAGAAATAATTTTAGCCACTTTAAAACGATTAACTAAAAACGAGATTAAAAATCCAATAACACTAGATACTAATACACCAATTAAAGGAATTATAAGTAACAAAATTAATCCAAAGAACAAAAATGATATATGTGAAATAGAATACATCACTAATGCTGGTAAAAACAAAATAACCGAATATACCAATTCTTGTAAATAAAACATTAATAATTTAGCGCTTATAATCGTTTTTTTACTTATTGGTAAAGGAGTTAATATATTATGGTCTTTATTAGAAAATAGCACCATTTGCGCTCTAAAGATTGTTGTAAATACAACAAATACTAAAGCTACACTCGCAAATAATAATGGAAGATATTGTTGACCGTTAACTTCTTTTAAGATAACATCCATACCTAAAGTATAAAATATCGATAATCCAAAAAATAAAACTCCTAGAATTATTAAAGTTATATATGGTTTACGATTGTTTTTCTTTGAAAAAGAAGAAAACAACTCACTAAATAAAACTTTAAATACTACACTAAAATTATTCATGGTTAGTCAACTCCAAGAATAATTGTTCTAGTGATTCATCTTTATTCATTGATTCAAGATTTCCATCATAAACAATTTTACCATTATTAATAATAGCAACATGTTCACATAATTTTTCCACTACTTCTAAAACGTGGGAGGAAAAGAAAATAATATTTCCTTCACTAACAAATTCTTGCATAATTGTTTTTAAAGTATGAGAGGCAATTGGATCTAAACCCACAAATGGCTCATCCATTACTAACAAATGTGGATGATGAATTAAAGAAGCTATGACCGCTAATTTTTGCTTCATACCATGTGAATAAGAAGAAATTAAATCATTAAGATTATCTTTAATACCAAATCTTGTGGCGTAACTTTCTATTTCTTCAACTCTTTTGTTTTTATCAACACCAAAAACATCGCAAATAAAATTTAAATATTTAATACCAGATAAATGTTCATATAAATCTGGATTATCAGGAATATAAGCTAAAGCTTTCTTAAATTCCATCTCGTTATCTTTCATAGTCATATTATTAAAAATAATTTCACCACTATCAAAATCATTTAAACCAACAATTGATTTAATTAAAGTTGATTTGCCAGCACCATTTGGTCCAATAAAGCCAAATATTTCGCCATCATTAATAACTAAGTTAATATTATCATTCGCAACTTTGTTATTATATTTTTTTGTTACATTTTTTATTTCGAGCATCTTATTCACCTCAAAGATTATTAAACACTTTTAACATAGTTAAGTAAAGTAAAATTAAGTCGAATTTATAAAAAAATAGAGATAATCTAATATGACTACCTCTATTATTTATAAAGTTTAAGCAAATTTATTAATATTTACTATTAACGCGCATTGCATTTAATATTGCAAGTACCGCAACACCAACATCGCCAAATACCGCAATCCACATATTAGTAATACCAAATGCTGATAAAATTAAGATTATAATTTTAACTCCTAAAGCAAAGATGATATTTTCATAAACAATGCGCATTGTTTTTTTAGCAACTTTCTTAGCTTCAACAATGCCATTAAGATTATCATCCATTAAGACAATATCACTTGCTTCAATTGCGGCATCAGAACCAACGCCACCCATAGCAATACCAATATCAGCACGCATTAATGATGGAGCGTCGTTAATGCCATCACCAACGAAGCAAAGAACTTCTTTTTCTTTTTTATCTTTCATAAGTCCTTCAATAGTTTCTACTTTGTTTTGTGGCAACAAGTTTGCTTTGTAATTTGTTAATGATAATTTATTTGCCACATTTTTAGCAATGTTTTCATTATCACCTGTTAACATAACAGTTTTCATACCCATCTTGTTTAATTCTGGTAATACCGCTATTGCATCTTCTTTAATTTCATCATTAATTAATATTGAACCAACAAATTCATTATTATGCGCTACATAAAGAATAGTGCCTACTTCATTTAATTCTTCGTATTTAATATTAGCGTTCTTCATTAATTTATAATTACCCACTAATATAACGTCGTCTCCATTAACGGCTTTAATACCTTCACCAGCAACATTTGTTAAAACATATTTATTAGCAATTTCAGGAACTTTTACTAATTCTTTAATTGATAAAGCAATTGGGTGCGAAGAATCTTTTTCCGCAATCGCCGCTAAATTAAGTATTTCTTCTTTTTTATTGTCTGGGAATACTTTACTAATTTTGAAATTACCTTTAGTCAATGTACCAGTTTTATCGAATACAAATATTGAAGCATTATTAAATTGTTCTAAATAGTTTGATCCTTTAACAAGTACACCTTTTTTTGATGTAGCCCCTAATCCAGCAAAGAAAGATAATGGAATTGAAATAACTAAGGCACATGGACAAGATACAACTAAGAAACTAAGTCCACGGTAAATCCAAGTTGACCATTCACCCGTAATAATACCAGGGATTACCATTAATAAAACCGCTAAACCAACAACGATTGGTGTATAATATTGCGCGAATTTAGTAATAAAGTTTTCAGTTTTGGATTTTTGACTTGAAGCATTTTCTACTAATTCAAGAATCTTACTTACTGTTGAATCATAGAATGCTTTTGTTACTTTGACTTCAATCGTGGAAGTTAAGTTAATAACACCACTTATGATTTCTTCATTTTCTTCAACATCTCTTGGTAATGATTCACCTGTTAATGATTTAGTATCAAGAGAAGTTTTACCTTTAACGATTATTCCATCAAGTGGTACTTTTTCTCCTGGATTAACAACAATAATATCGCCAACTTTAACTTCTTCTGGTCCAACAGTAACTACTTCGTTACCTCTTTTCACATTAGCGTAATCTGGTCTAATATCCATTAAACTTGTAATAGATTTACGTGACTTATTAACCGCATAGCTTTGGAAGAATTCACCAACTTGATAAAAGAGTAAAACAGCACATCCTTCATCAAATCCTTCAATTTCTTGACCAGTACAACCACGATAAATTGCTAAGCCAAATGCTCCAAATGTAGCCACAACCATCAAGAAGTTTTCATCAAGCATTTCACCGTGAATAATATTTCTAAATGCTTTAAATACAACATCATATCCAATAAGAATATAGATAGCTAAATAAAGCGCAAATGGAAATAACCAACTAAATGGTGCACTAAATATTGAAGATAATGTAAATATTTTATCTAAAGTAAAAACAATAGCAAACAAAGATAAAGCGACAATAATACGTGTTAATGTTTTCTTTTGTTTTTTAGACATATTAACACCTACTTTTTAATTGAGCAATCAGGTTCAACTCTAGCAATTGTTTTAACTACTTTCTTCATAACGTTATCAAATTCACTATCATCAATATCGATAGTAAGTTTTTGCATCATGAAGCTAACATTAACATAGTTAACACCAGGAATAATAGCGATTTCCCTTTCAATTTTTGCTGCACAGTTTGCGCAATCCAAATCTTCTAATTCAAATACTTTTCTCATAATAGTTTCTCCCTTCAACATTTGAACAAATTTTCAAATGACTTTGTTTTTAAAAACAGGTCTAGCCTGTTATTAATCTTCATTAATATGTGATAAACCACATTCGAATATCTTAGCAACATGATCATCATCTAATGAATACATGACTTCTTTTCCCATCTTAGTGGCTTTCACAAGTTTGGCAGTTCTTAAGACGCGTAATTGATGCGATACCGCGGACACTGTCATATTTAGAATTTCTGCAATATCACAAACACATAAATCACGAACTTCTAAACAACTCATAATTCTTGCTCTTGTTGCATCACCAAACACTTTAAACAAATCAGATAATGCTTCTACTTGTTTATCAACTGGCAAATGTTCACGAACATTATTAACAAGTTCTTCATGGTTCTTAAGCGCTTGCTTATTAGATTCATCGTTCATAATATCGCCTCCATTTATTTGAACAATCATTCAATCGTTCAACTAACTATATTATATTCATAACAAATTTTTTGTCAACTATTTATAAGAATATTTTTTGTTATAGTTAATAAAAAGACTATGAATCAAATCATAGTCTAATTAATTTATTATCAAAAATAGTTTTTTTAACTGCATTTTATAAAATCGCAGGGTTTGATTGCATCAATTTTACTTTTAGTATAATCTTTACAGTTTCTAGTAACTATATAATCCGCTTTAATTCTATAAGCTTGTACACTTTGAATAGCATCTTCGTAGTCATTAAATTCAAGAATGCTCGCTTGCTTTAGATCATCAAATTTTAAATCAATAACTTCGAAAATTAATGATAGTTTTTCAAGAATGTCTACAATTTTTTTTGCGTTTAATTCTTTGCGCATAATATACACGATATTAGGTATCGATAATGCAGAAATATATCCTTTTACTTTTTTTACTTCACAAAGTTTAAATATCTTAACTGAGTCATCAACAAATTCTTTTCTGTTGCATAAAACATCGAGAATTATATTTGTATCAATCAATATTTTCATATTTTTTCATTTTCTCCGCTTTTATGTTTTCCATATTATAATTATTTTTAAGTACCCCAATCAAAGAATCAGTAAGAAAAGATACACTCTTTTCATGTGATATTAATCTTGCAACCTCTTTTCCATTTCTCAAAACAACAACTTCATTACCAGTTTGAACGTATTGTAAATATTTTCCAAAATTATTCTGTAATTCTGTGGCCGACACTGTAATCATATTATCACTCCTTTGTTATCTAATATTAGTATATCCAATTTTAGCTAATTTGTCGACAAATCATAAAAAATTTTATTATTTTAATTTTTATATGTTAATAAAAAGACTATGAATCAAATCATAGCCTAATTAAATTTACTCTAATCCCACTCTTTTATAGATATACGGAACATTCTTTAAGAAATCAGTATTATTAAAGATGTTTTCAATATCTTCATTAGATAAATGAGCTTTTATAAAATCGTTTTTCTTTAATTCTTCTTTAAAATCTAAAGTAAAGTTAGAATTATATACTTTGTTTGCGCATACCTGCACATTATCATATGCTTCTTCTCTTGATACACCTGATTCAATTAATTTAGTTAATACTTTCTCGCTATATAATAATCCTTTAGTTTTATATATATTAGCGATAATATTATCTTCATTAATAACAAGACCATTAATAATTCTTGTCATTCTTTTTAACATATAGGAAATAAGTGTTAAGGCATCAAGAAAAATAATTCTTTCATTTGATGAATGGGATATATCACGTTCATGATACAAACAAATATTATCATAACTTGCAAAACTATAACCACGTACAAGTCTTGCTAATCCTGAGATATTTTCTAAGCCAATTGGATTATGCTTATGCGGCATTGCGCTACTACCCTTTTGATCTTTAGAAAAATATTCATTTACTTCATTAATTTCTGTACGCGATAAATTTCTAAATTCTACTGCTACATTCTCTAAGTGTGTTGCTATTAAACTAATAACATTTAAATAATTAGTGTGCACATCACGAGCAATAACTTGCGTTGCAATGCGCGGTGTTGCCAAATTAAATTTATGAGCCACATAGTTTTCCACTTCTGGATCAGTCATTAAGAAATTACCAACCGCTCCTTCTAATTTAATTACACATAATTCTTTTTGAGCATTTATCAAGCGATCTTTATTACGTTTTAATTCATCATAAAAACGCGCAAACTTTAAACCAAAAGATGTAATTTCTCCATGTACACCATGAGTTCTAGCTACACATTTTAAGTTTTTGTATTTTAATGCTTTTTCTTTGTATGCTTCTAATAATTTATCAATAGTGGGATATAGTTTATTCGTGGCTTCATTATAAATAAGCGACATCGCACTATCAACAACATCAGTGGATGTTAAGCCATAATGGAACCATCTTTTTTCTTCGCCTAAGTTTTCGCTTATTGAACGAGTAAAAGCAATTACATCATGTTTATAAATAGTTTCTAGATAATTAATACGATTTACATCTACTTTTGCTTTTTCTTTAATTAGTTGATAATCACTATTAGGGATTTTACCTAATTTAACATTAGCTTCAATAACCGCTAATTCGATATCAAGAAATTTGTTGTAGCGGTTTTCTAAAGTAAATAAACTAGAAATTTCTTTATCATCGTAACGATCAATCATTATAAGTCACCTAAAATTAAAGTATCTTTACGGTCACTACCAACAGATAAAATAGATACTTTAACTCCTAAATAGTTTTCAATAAATCTAATATAATCTTGAGCTTCTTTTGGTAAATCATCAAATGAATGAATGTCATCTTTATTAAAATCAAAGCCTTTCATATCAACATAAATAGGCTTAGCACGTAAATATGCGCTATTAGTGGCAGGAATTGTATCAATTTCTTTTCCATCTAATTCATATTTAACACAAACTTTTAAATCACCAATGCCACATAATACATCAAATAATGTTAAGGCAATTGATGTCGCACCAGTCATCATTACATTTCTTTTTAATAAAACTAAATCAAGGAAACCTACACGACGTGGACGATGAGTAACTGTACCATATTCATGACCTTTTTCTCTAATTAAATTACCTAAATCATTATCTAATTCTGTTGGGAATGGTCCATTTCCAACTCTTGTTGTATATGCTTTAACAATACCAACGATGCGATCAATCTTTTTAGGAGAGATACCAGCACCTTGAGGAACATAGTTACTTGATGGTGAACTACTTGTAACATAAGGATATGTACCACGGTCAATATCAAGCATTAATCCTTGCGCACCTTCAAATAAAATTTTCTTGCCTTCATCATATGCTTTATTAATTAAAACTGTGGTATCAACAATATGATTTTTTAAAACTTCTCCTACTTCTAATAAAGAATTATATAATTCATCAACATCATATTCTTTTAAGCCTAATGATCTTAATTCAAGATTTTTAACAACTAAAGCCGCCGTTAATCTTTCTTTTAAGAATTCTTTTTCTAATAAATCGCCAGCACGAATTCCACGGCGAGCCATCTTATCCATATAGCAAGGTCCAATGCCTTTTTTAGTTGTACCAATTTTAGCATCACTTAATAATCCTTCATAAGCACCATCTAAATCAAGGTGATAAGGCATAATTAAATGACAGCGATCAGAAATAAATAAGTTAAATTCTTCAATACCATTTTCTTTAATATATTTAATTTCATCCATTAACATAAATGGATTTAAAACTACACCGTCCGCAATAACATTAATAATGTTTTTATTAATGATTCCGCTAGGTAAAGATCTTAAAGCAAATTTATGTCCATCATGAACAATTGTGTGTCCAGCATTATTTCCGCCTTGATAACGGACAACAACATCACTTTTTGTTGCTAAATAATCGGTAATTTTGCCTTTTCCTTCGTCTCCCCATTGAAGACCTTCAATAACTGTAGTAGCCATTATTTTTCATTCTCCTTTAAAATATTTCTTGCAATATATATGCCACATGCACTAGCTTGAGATAAGCCTCTAGTAATACCAGCTCCATCTCCCGCTACATAAAGATTTTTAATTTTCTTAACCATTAAGTCATTATTAACTTCTGGTCTAGCACTATAAAATTTTGCTTCTACACCATAAAGAAGAGTATCATCATTTGCAATACCTGGAGTCACTTTATCTAAAGCTTCAATCATTTCAATAATGCTATTCATTGTTTTATAAGATAATACTAAAGCTAAATCTCCTGGAACTGCTTCTTTTAAAGTTGGAGTAACAAATCCTTCTTGAATACGAGTAGGTGTACTTCTTCTTCCTTTTTTCAAGTCACCATATTTTTGAACAATAACGGAACCACAACTTAACTTATTGGCAAGTTTTGCAATTTGATAAGCGTAATCATTTGGTTCATTAAATGGTTCTTGGAATTTATGAGATACTAATAAAGCGAAGTTAGTATTACTACTTCCTAATTTTTTATCTTGATATGAATGGCCATTAGCTAAAATTACATGATGGTCATTTTCTAAAACAACGTGTCCTGATGGATTAGAACAGAATGTACGTACTTTTAAATCAGTTGAAGTAGTAAAAATAAACTTACCTTCATAAAGATTTTCATTAATTTCATCCATGACAACATTGCTTGTTTCGACACGAACACCAATATCAACTTGGTTATTTAAAAGTGGAACTCCATATTTACTTAATAATTGGCCTAATGAGATTGAACCATCTCTTCCAAAGCCTAAAACAATATTATCACCAATGAACTCTTCGCCTTTTTTAGTGATAACACCTTTACATACGCCATCTTCCACAATTAAGTCCACTACTTCAGTAGACATCTTTATATCAATACGTTCATTTAAATAATTGAATATTCTTTTTAAGATTAATAAGTTTTGTTCTGTACCTAAATGTCTTACTCGAGCGCGTAATAATTTAAGTCCAGCACCAATTGCTTTTCTTTCAATTTCTCTGATTTTATCGTTATATGGGTTAGTAATTTCTAAAGTTGCTCCAAATTGAAGATTAATCTCATCTGCGTAATTAATTAATTCAAGTAATAATTCGTCAGAAATATAATCATTTAACCAACCACCAAATTCTGTTGTAATGTTATACTTACCATCACTATAAGCACCAGCACCGCCAAAACCACAAGTCATTGAGCAAGATGGGTGACAACCAATAACTCCTTCTTTATTAGAAGGGCATCTTTCAATAAGATGGTTTAATACTGGACAATATCTTGTATTAATATCCTTTCCTTTATCAAGTAATAAAACTTTTAAATTCGGGTTCTTTTTATTTAGCTCATATGCACACATATAGCCACTTGGACCCGCACCGACAATAATTACATCATACTTATTCATAACTTCATCCTTATAAGCAACTTGAGTACTTAGATTATTATATAATCTACGTTGCAACCATTAATATACTACACCATAAAAAGACTATTTGTAAACAAATTAGTATGATAAGCGTTTACAAATCTTTCTCTTCAATTATAGCATCCATTATTGATAATAAATAAATATGTATTGGTTGATTAAATCTTTGACGAATATAATTAGCGTATGTTTTTAATTGTAAAACATATGCCTCATCATCAATATGTTTAGTTTTATAATCAATAATTTTGATTTCATCATCTTTAACAATTAATAAGTCAATAATACCTTGCACATTATTTACTTCATCAAAGAATGGATATTCTTTTAAAATTGTCGCATTATTTAAATCATCAAAAACTGATAATTGAAGTACTTTATCAATTAAATGTTTTTGATATTTATCTTCAATAAAACTTGTGTCTTTACTAATAAAATCAGTTAATTCTAACAAGAAGTGCAATTGATTACCAAAATTAAGTAATTCTTCATTGATACTTTCATCCATTACTTTTGAAGCTTTAGAGTGTGCTGGTTGTTCTTTAATAGCAATATTAGGATTATGTAATTCTAATAAATTATCTAAATATACTTCACTTGGTTTTTCTTTTAAACGTACTTCTTCAATTTCTTTTGGTACTCGTTTAATAACATTTGATCCATCTTCAAAATAAGAAACAAAATCTAAAAAGTTTTTAGCGGAACTTAATAATTTAACGTTCTTTTCATTTTCTTCGTTAACAAGCAAAATTGATTTTTCTTTTGTACGAGTTAAGGCCACATAAAATAAGCGCATTCTTTCAGATATATTTGTGCATTCTTCCATATAATTATGTACAAAACTAATAATACTTGTTCTATCAGTGGTTACTAACGGCAAAACAATACCATAGTTTTTAGAAATATTAAAACGGCCATATTCATTTTGTTTCTTTTTAAATTCATTTTCTAATTCTGGAAAATAAATGATTCCAAATTCTAGTCCTTTTGAGGTATGAATAGACATAATTTTTATAACATTTGTTGTATCATCATTTGTCGCAGCGTCAATGTCTTTTTCTTTTTTGGTATCATTAATATATTCTAAGAAATCATCAAAGGAATAATCCAACGCTTCCATACTTTTAGAAGCATCAATTAATTTATTAATAAGATCTTCATTTGTTGCTACATTACCAATTAAAATACATTTATTCAAAACATCTAAGGTAGTAAATAATTTAACAATTAATTCAGAAAGTGGTAATGAATCTACTAAATCACTGATACTTTTCATATCTAAATATGCTTTAGTTTCAAATAAATGATTATGGATCACACTATCGTATATTTCTTCATCGGTATTGTTATAAACAAACGAACGCATTAAACCCACTAAAGCTACTTTAAAATTAACATCATAATTTTCTTTTTTGATAGAAGAAACAACAGTTAATGCATCACTAAAAACCATTCCAACTTTTGAGGAAAGTAATTTTTCTGGCGAATAAAGGCGTAATGGTAATTGATATTTATCAAATACTTTTTTATAAATATCAAATGATTTCTTTTTATCAATAAGAATAGCAAAGTCTTTAAATTCAACATTACGAAGTTCTTTTTTATTCTTATCATAAACTTTATAATTATTATTTATTTTGTTTACGATATCTTCCGCAATTAAAGTGGCTTCTACTTCCGCGGCTTTTTGTTTACCTTTTTCTAAAGTATAAACAATTTTTTCAATGTTATTATATTGATTACAATTACCAAATTTATCATAATCTTTATTTCCTGAAGTCGTAATATGATCAATTTTATAGTCAACGGCTCCAATTTTTTTAGACATTAATTTTGAAAATATCATGTTTAAATCATCAATTACTTCATGTCTACTTCTGAAATTAAAACTTAAATCAATTTTTTCTCCACCAATACCATTTTTATAATTTTCATATTTACTTTGGAAAATATCACAATTAGCGTTTCTAAAAGCATAAATTGATTGTTTTGTATCACCAACCATAAAGATGTTATTGTCACCTAATGCTTGTACTAAATCTTCTTGAATATCCGAGGTATCTTGATATTCATCAACCATGATAAATTTAATATTTTCTTTTAACTCTTTATTAATTATTGGATCATGTACTAATTTAAGTGCCATTTTTGCAATATCTGTAAAAGAAAAAGCATGCTTCTTAAACTTAAAATCAGTTAATTTTTGATCTACTTCTAAGGCAATATCAAATAAGACTTGATAAGCATTTTTGTATACTTCATCTTTAACAATATCTTTAATTTCTTCACTTGTACCAAGATTAAGCTTTTGAAGCATTTTCATAATATCTTTTATAGTATTTCGTAATGCAGCATCTTCTTCACTTAGTCCTCTAGCAGTTTTAAATTTCACTTCTGATATTTTATTAATAAGTTCATCATAATCTTTAATACTTAATAAAGGTGTAACAATATCATAAATTTCATCTGTATAATCACTATTCTCTAAATCATTAGATAAAATAAGCATTTCATTAAGTTGTTCTAGACAAAATTGACATACCACATTGATTAAATTATCAATGTAAGCATCGCTAAACACTTCTTGGCATTTATTTTTTAAATAACCAATTTTATCAACTTTATAATCCGCTTGCTTTAAAATGCCTGGAATAAAATGCTTAATATCCGCATCATTTTTATCAATAAAATCATTTATAAACTTTAAAAAATTTGGATCTTTTTCTTCATATTTTCGATTAAAAATATCATCAATATAATGATGCATTTTAATATCCAAAATACCTTGCTCAATGATAGAAATATCTTTAGGTAAAGAAAAATAATAGCTATATTTTTTTACTAAAGATAAAGAAAAAGCATCAAATGTTGTAACATTACTTCCTTCAATTTGATCCGCTAAATCAAATAAGCCATCATTTCTTAAAGCCGCAATAATACGATCTTTCATTTCATGCGCCGCAGGATTTGAGAAAGTTAAAACTAATAATTCATCAACACGAGCTTCTTTATTTTTAATAATACGAAACATACGTTCAGTTAAAACTGCTGTTTTTCCTGATCCTGCTCCAGCAGAAACAATGGTATTTTTTCCACGCGTTGTAATTGCGTATTCTTGATCACTAGTCCAAGCCATTATTTTTTATCTCCTTTTGGTGGTAATTTAATTGAAATGACATCATCATCTTCTACTGAACATATATTCTTAAAATTACAATATTGGCATGCTTTATTGCCACTACCAATCATTTTAGGATTAATTTCAAATTCACCTTTTTTAATCAATTCATCTGCTTTTAAGAAATTATTTTTCGTTAATTCGATAATCGCAGCAAATTCATCTTTACTAAATACTTTCGCATTCTTAGCCAATTGTCCAGTGGCTGTTAATTTAAGTGATTTAATATAACTAGAATTAGCGTATGTTTTATCAAAAGTAGATAATTTACTTAAATCATTTAATGATTCTCCCACTAATTCAAAAGTGTCTTGGTAAAATGATTTTGTATCTTCCATAGGCACATTTTGATCACTTACACCAAGCGGCTGTAAATAAAAACCAATTAATTCTTTATTGTTAAATTTATTATTTCCTTTAAGTAATAACGCATAAGTTGGTAGTTGCATAGAATAACCATATTCTACTTGACGCTCATCAAAAACTTCGCTACCAGTCTTATAATCAATAATAGAATAATAATCATTAATACCATCTGTGGTAATCATAATCTTATCAATTTTACCATTAATTGATACTTCATCATTAAGATCATAATAAAAGGAATTTTCAAGCAAAATGTCTTTAACATTCATAAACTTTAATTGTTCAATTAATAAATCACAAAGTGCTTTTAAATGTACTTTCTTTTTTTCTAGTATAATAGCCTCACTATTGATGAACTTATATTCACTATGTTCTAAGACATCATTAAAGACCGTTTCAAAATCAAAATCACTTTCATAAACTCTTGCCAAAACATTATGGCATAATGTACCAAAAGCTTGCGAAAATGTTGTTTCAAATTCATTTAATTTTAAAACATTAGATAAATAATATTGGAATTGGCATTGAAAAAATGATTTGATTTTTGAATATGAATAATATCTTTTATCTTGATAAGTATAGGAAGATAAATTTGTAAATGAATTACTATATTTTAAATAATCAATATCCACTAAGGCCATATAAGAATGGCGAAGAGAAGAATCTAGACTATATTTACGATAATTATCATTAAGTTTAGCAAGATTTCTTTTTGCTTCTTTAAGAGAATATATTTTTGATTCCATAGGATTAACAGTTTTTAAATTTAATTCTTTAATTAAACTAGAAGGATATTGTTGACCATTACTATCAACTAAATGATAAGTAATAATAATGTTCTTAGCATTAGTTATAAAATCAATAACTTTATTTTTACTTACCATATTTAAGTCATTCGTGGTACATAAATTTAATTTAGTTTTAGTTAAATTAGGTAAATAATCTTCGTCTTTTTTAATAGTTGGATAAGCGCCTTGATTAAAGCCGATAAGGAAATAATACTTATTATTATTTAAAACAGGGAAATCTTTATTTACTTTAATAAATTGTGCCACATTATCGCTAACAGTAATATTTTTTAGAGTCTGTTTTAAAAACTCTATTTGATTGTTTTTATTATTAATTGTTTGAATTTGATAATCATTAATAATTTGTAATACTTTTTTTACATATTCATCTTCATCAAATTCATGATTAATTTGATATTCTTCTATTCCTACTAAATCTAATTCTTGCAATATTTTATTTACTGATGGCAAATAAATTAATGGTGTTACTACTGGTAATAAATGCGGCAAATCAAATTGCTCACACATATAATTTAATTGTGTTCCATACTTATTTGCATCAATAATAAATTCAATATTTTCTTGTTTTACTCCTGAATCTATTAATTTAGAAACATAATTAAGAACAAAAAACAATTCTTCGCTAACGCTAGAGAATTCATTAACATTGGGACGATTGTCACCTTTTAGATAATCAATATAAAATAATGGCTTTTTAAATATCTTATTTAATTCAATATCATTTTTACCATATCCTATCACATAAATATCTTTATTTTTAAAAAAGTAATCAGAATATAATGTATAGTTAATACATTTCTTTTCTATTAAATGATTTTTTAATTCAAGTAATCGCTGTGTCTTTTCATCACATTCTTGATCAAGTAATTTTAATGAATCAACGAATATTTTGGCACTATTAAAGTCAACATTTAAATAATTCATTGTTTCAATAATAGCTTTGTAACTATATTCACCATCAAATTGTTTAATGACTTCTTCTTTGGTAAATAACTTTACATTAGATAACTTATCATTGCGTAAAATTTTTAATAAATCTAAATGATATTGTCTTGGTGCAATTATCACATAATTTTTGCTATTAATATTTATCTCCATCTTTGTATAACCTCAATAAAATTATACTTTTTTAACGAATGAAAAACAATAAAGACAAATCTATTTTTAAGCATTTAAAAAGTGAGTCCACCCTATTTAGTAAACTCACCTAGTTTTGCTATGAAAGTAATTTGCTATTTAAAATCTATAATTATACCTATTAATTTATCGTCTTGGAAAGATGCATACTGACCTTTTCCAAACATAATAACTTCGTTGCTATTAATATCACCTATGCAAATTCGTGATTTATTTATATCATACTTAATCTTACTATCCAATAAGTACTCACACATAGGCACTTCTTTTTCAAAATCTTCTAGTTCAATCATTAATTCGCCATTACTGAATTTTTCAATAACTATATTTTCATTTTTAACTTTCTTATCTATTAATACATAGCCTTCACATGATACACATTTCTTTGAGTAAATATCAAAATTCAAGATAAATGAACGATTAGATGTTAACGAAACTTGAAAATCAAAATACACTCCATTAGATCCAAAAGAGTTATCAATATGTTTTACTATATAATTCGGATTATACTTATCACTTAATTTATAAAACAGTTTCATACTTACCTCCTATTATTAACTTTTTAGCATATTTAATAATATTTCTTTTAGTACTAAAGTTTTTAAGCAACATACAATTCTATTTATTTTTCAGCTTTTGTGGCTTAATAAACCTATCAACTAAATTAGCGGTTTCTTCAATTAAATTTAAATTATTGATTTTTATCATTTCTTGTTTTATGCAATCAATCATTTTTGAAATTGTTTTTTTATTCATATACAAAATAAGCATATTTACTATTTCTCCATTATTCTTTTCGAAAGAAATATACGCTTTAGGCATTGAACTACTAAATGCTCTACCATTAATATTTTTTTGCTTAGAATTTTTACTTGTCCAAATTATATCAATGCGATAAATATCGGAAATATGCACTTCTGAATAAAATTGTATTTTTTCTTTTTGTCTCAACCAATCATCATTCATATATATTTTTCCATTATTAATATGAATGTTATTATGTTCAAATCTAAAAAAGATAATAAGTAAAAGACAAGCCATTAGCTCAAAGAGAAGAAAAATAACTATTCTATCAATTAAATAATTTGTACTACCACTAATAGCGGATGAAATAATTAAATATCCAATTTTAAAAGCTAATATTTGAAATACAACAAATCCAACCAAAAAAATAGATACAAAAACTTGAAACAATAAATTAGTTTGAAAAAAAGTTTTCTTCACTTTACAATCTTATCCCTTTCATTAAACCATTTTTCTTTTATCAATAACACTAATTAAAAATCAATTAATAGTTATTTGTTAACGGAAAACTCTTGTTGCTTCAACAGCAATTTTCCATTTTTTATAACGTTCTTCTACTTCTTTATGACTCATCGAAGGTTTAAATTCACGTTCAATATTACGGGATTTTTTAATTTCTTCTTGTGATTTATAAAATCCTGTATATAAACCAGCAAAGAAAGCAGCGCCTAAAGCTGTAGTTTCTAAACAACTTGGAAGTTCAATTGGAAGTTCAATAATATCACTTTGAAATTGCATTAAATAGTTATTTGCTGTAGCGCCACCATCAACATTTAATTGATTAATTTCAATATTGCTATCTTTTTTAATTGTTTCCATTAAATCTTTTGATTGATAAGCAATCGCTTCTAATGTAGCTCTTACAAAATGATATTTATTTGTTGCTCTAGTTAAACCAAATACCGCTCCACGTACTTGATCATCCCAATATGGTGTACCAAGTCCTACAAAAGCAGGAACAACATATACGCCATTAGAATCATCTACTTTTTGTGCAGAAATTTCACTATCAGAAGCTTTAGAAATAAGTTTCATTTCATCACGAAGCCATTGAATAGCGGCTCCACCAATGAATACTGATCCTTCTAAGGCATAAGTAGTGGTACCATTAATTGACCAAGCTATAGTAGTAAGTAATCCGCTTTTAGATATTGTTGGTGTTTCTCCAATATTCATAAGCATAAAGCAACCCGTTCCATAAGTGTTTTTAATATTACCTTTATCAAAACACGTTTGACCAAATAAAGATGCTTGTTGATCACCCGCAACACCAGTAATAGGAATGGTCGTTGAAGCAAACATTAAAGTAGCGTCACCATAATGATAAGAACATTCATGAACACTAGGTAACATACATTTTGGAATGTTAAATAATTTTAATAAATCATCATCCCATTTTTTCTCAAAAATATTAAATAACATCGTACGCGATGCATTAGTAATATCAGTAGCGTGAACCTTTCCTAAAGTAAGCTTATAAATAAGCCAACTATCAATTGTTCCAAATAATAATTTTCCTTCTTCTGCTTCTTTTTGTAAATCATATTTATCTAAAATAAAACGAATTTTTGAAGCTGAGAAGTATGGATTAATTACTAATCCAGTTTTTTCTTTAATAAAATCTTTTTTATCTTCTAAAGCATCACATATTTCTTGTGATTGACGTGATTGCCATACAATAGCGTTACAAACAGGTAATCCAGTTTCTTTGTTCCAAATAACTGTAGTTTCTCTTTGATTTGTTATACCAATCGAATCAATATTTTTTAATGTTAAATTAGACCTAATTAATAGTTCATTAATTACATCTATTACTGATGTATATACTTCAATAGCGTCTTCTTCGACCCATCCTGATTTCGGATATATAAGAGGAACTTCTCTTTGCGCTTTAAAACGTGGCATTCCAAACTTATCAAATAAGATTGCTCTAGTTGAAGTTGTTCCTTGATCAATTGCTAAAACAAATTTTTCCATTTTGTCCTCCTAGTAACGGTTATTTTGACAACACATTTTATATAATTCTAGATATTTTTCTTTCTTTAAATCACTTTTCTTAAATCTAAATGTCCAGTTACCATCTGCTTCACTTGGAATGTTGATACGGACATCTCCATCCATTTCAAGTATATCTTGTGGCATAAAAATAGTAACATTAGCTTTTGAAGCTAATAAAGCCATTAAAGTTCCTTTAACTAATTTTGTTTCATCATCAATTTTTAAGTAATTCATAATTTGATGTTTAGTATTTTCATCAGCATTTAAGAAATTTTTAAATACATCATTATCATGAGTTCCTAAGTACGCTACCGAATTTTCTTTATAATTATGTGGAAGATATTTATGATTCCAGTCTGAAAAATCTGCGAATTGGAATATATTTAATCCTGGATATTTAGCATAATCCATTAAATCAAATACATCTTGAGTTAAGATACCTAAATCTTCCGCAATAATACGATTTTCCGCCACCTTATTAAAAGCGTCAATAATCTTAGCCCTTGGTCCTTCTATCCATTTACCATTTAAGGCTGTACCATCTGCAGGATTAATAACATAATAAGAAGCAAAGCCACGGAAATGGTCAATACGAATATAATCATATAGTTTACTAGCGTGTTTAATTCTTCTTACCCACCATCTAAAGTTTGTTTTTTCCATACGTTGGTAATTATAAATTGGATTACCCCATAATTGACCAGTTTCAGAAAAATAATCTGGTGGTACACCTGCAACAAGAGCGGGTTTTCCTTTTCTATCTAATAAGAATTGCTTTTGGTTAGCCCAAACATCACATGAATCATAAGATACATAAATTGGTACATCACCAATAATCTTTATTCCCATCTTATTAGCGTATTTTTTAATTCTTTTATATTGGCTAAATGCAAAATATTGAATAGCCACAAAAGAATAAAACAATTCAAATTCTGATTCTTTTAATGCTCTTAAAGCACATACATTATGCTTTCTATATGGACGAGGGAAGTCCACCCAACAAGCATTATCATATAAGTGTTTTAAAGTCATAAATAAAGCATAATCTTCAATCCAATAACGATTTTGTTTATAGAATCGATCGATTTTACTTCTATCTCTTCTTATTGCTCTTTTTGCCGCTAAATCAAGTAAAATAAAACGATTATCATATAAATAGCCATAATCTATTCTATTAGTGTTTTTTGCTTTAGTATGTTCTTTAATTTCTTCTTCGCTTAATAGATGATCTTTTTTTAATTGATCTAAGTCAATAAAATATGGATTAATAGCAAAAGAAGCATAGCTTTGATATGGTGAATCTTTAAATCCAGTTGGATTCATAGGTAATATTTGCCAATATTTTTGTCCCGCATATTTTAATAATTTAACAAATTTCTTTGCTTCATTAGAAAATCCACCAATACCATATTTACCTGGTAAAGACGAAAAATGCAATAAAAGTCCGCTTCCTCTTTCCATAAGTTTACCTTTTCATTAAATTTTCAATATCTTTAACTGATTTAACGATTTCTTTTGATAAGCATTCAGAACCATCTTCAGTAACTAAAACATCATCTTCAATACGAACACCGATGCCATATTCTTTAATATATAATCCTGGTTCAACAGTAATGACATTACCTTTTTCAAGAGGCAATTCACGTAAAGAAATATCGTGTGTATCAAGTCCTAAATGGTGTGATACATTGTGATAATAATATTTCATTAAATCTTCTTCTTTTTCAACTAAACCCATTTCTTTTAAACGACCAAAGAAGAATTCACGAGTTTTCTTTTGTAAATCCGCAATGGTAAGACCTGGTTTAATATAATTAATAATCAATTCATTACATTCTAATACAGTTTCATAAATCTTCTTTTGTAAGTCATTGTATTTTCCGTTAATTGGATAAGTACGAGAAATATCAGCTTTATAGAAATTATGATCTGATCCTAAATCTAAAAGTAATAAATCGCCATCATGCATCATTCCCATTGGATTAGGATAATGTAATATAATAGCGTTACTACCGCTCGCGGCAATTGTATTAAATGACAAAACAGCGTTATTATCTTTAGAAATAGTATATTTAAATAAATTAGCCATTTCATATTCATATTTGTTTGGCTCTAATTCATTTAATACGGCTTTTAAACCTTTATTAGTATTTGCAATAGCTTTACGAAGTTCAGAGATTTCATAATCTGATTTAACCATACGCATACGCTTTAAAGTTTCGCTCATATCGCAAATAGTAATAGTTTTATATTTCTCTAATTGTTTTTTATAATCTGCAATTGAAACGAATGTCTCAAAATCGCCTAAATTTACTGCTGTTTCAAAATCTAAGTATACATTAACATTTCCATTAATGCTTAATTCTTCAATACGTTTTTCTAAAACTTTTTCAAAATGTTCTAAGAATAAAACATTTTCTAATGAAGCAATTTCACGAGCTTCTTGTGCTTTTAAACGGATACCAGTCCAAACTTCTTTTAAAGCATCAAATTTTTGAATAAATAAGTATTCATCACTCATAATACTATTTTTGCTCATTAAAAGTATTGTACTTGCTTGTTTAATACCAGTTAGATAAAAGAAACTATAATCTGGTGTAAACTTAAAACCTTCATCAGCGCTTTGTCTAATTTCATTACCAGAAAAAGCAATAACAATTGAGTTATCTGGTAATTTCTCTAATAATTTTTTTCTTCTATTTAAATATTCTTCCATAATCAATCTCCCCTAACTATAATAATTTGATTTTTTCAATAGCTTTGTCTAAATAATCAATATTTAAATCTTCAATTTCGCCTTTATCAACAGCGCTGGCAATCAATTGACGTAAAGGTATCTTACCTAATACTTCTAGATTAAATTGCTTAGCAATTTCATCAATATGTGATTTACCATAAACATAAATCTTTTCTTTACAATTTGGACACTCCACATAAGACATATTTTCCACTAATCCTAAGATAGGTACATTCATTGTATTTGCCATCTTAATTGCTTTTTTAACAATTGTAGATACTAAATCTTGTGGTGAAGTAACAATAATGATTCCATCAACTGGTAGTGATTGGAAAGTAGTTAATGCTACGTCTCCTGTTCCTGGTGGCATATCCACGACCATATAGTCTACATTATGCCATAAGACATTGGAATAAAATTGCTTAACTAAATCCGCAATCATCGGACCACGCCAAATAATTGGATCATCATCGTTATCAAGTAGCATATTAGCGGACATAATTTGAATTCCTGTTTTAGAAATAGCAGGATAAATAACATTATTATCTCCTGTCGCTTTTTCTAAAATTCCAAATGTTTTAGGAATAGATGGACCAGTAATATCAGCATCTAATATTCCAACACGATAACCATTTTGTTGAAGTTTACTAGCTAGCATCGAAGAAACTAAGCTTTTTCCTACTCCGCCTTTTCCAGAAATGACACCAATAATTTTTTTAACTTTGGACATCTCATTTAATTTTGCTTTTTCAATACGGTGGTCACAATTTTGTGAGCATGAACCACATTCGTGTGCGCATTCTTCTGACATTTAAAAACCTTCTTTCATATATGAAATCTTTTTTGAAACATTTTTGACAATCACTTTTCCATAAAAGCGATTAGATAAATCTTGCGTATAATCATTTAAAGAAAATGTAGTTACATTAACATTTTCTAAAAATTCTGCGCGTTCAATTTGAGCATTTTGGCTCTTTAAGTAACTACGCACATTATCATAATTTGCATAATCGATAGTGAATGTTATCAAATAACCTTCCACCATTTTTACTATTTCACTATTCTCAATAGTTTTAAGCAAAGTATCTGCGTATGTTCTAAGTAAGCGTCCTGCTCCTAAAAGAATACCACCAAAATATCTTATTACGACCACTAATACATTAGTTAACTCTTTCTTTTCTAAGATATCTAGCATTGGTTTACCCGCTGTTCCTTGTGGCTCACCATCATCACTAAACTTCTTATTATTATCCGTAATCGCGGCATAACAATAATGTTTAGCTTTCGGATATTCTTTTTTTAAATTAGTGATGACATCTTTTATTTCATCAATGCTATCAATATGAATAATAACGCCAATAAATCTTGAACGTTCAACTTCTAACTCATATGTAGTTTTGTTAAGAATAGAATACAATTTTCATCACCAATTTATTTTAGCATTATAATTGATAAAGGTAAAACAAAACCCTTAAGAAAATCTTAAGGGTTGGTAAAATTATAATCCTTTTACTTGTAATATAGCATCAAGCATTGCATGAACTGCGTCTTTTACATTAGCAAAGTCAAATTTTGTATTTCCAGCATCTTTATAATCATCTTGTAACATCAAACTATAACCATTTTCAAATTGTTGCTTGAGTGCATCGTTACCATTGAAATAATTCAAAGAAGGAATAGGGCTATTGGCAGACATATGAGCTAATCCGCAAATTCCAGGGTCACTTACCATAAGTGAATTATAAATTGCTTTTTCATAAAGTGCTAAACCAATTACAGATTGATAATCTCCATCTTTCATATTATTAAACATAGTATCAATTTTATCTAGCATAGTTCTACTTAATGTTGATGTTTGTGTCGATGCATCAAATGAAATGTTATCTATTTCATTAATTACATCAATTATTGATTCAAGTGTGTCAGCTTCTAAATCAGTAAATAATGGATATTGATAATCTTTTGCTCCATTATAATACCAAGCATTAAACCATTCATCTTTAACATTGCCTAGAGTGTCATAATAATCGTTATCTAGATAATTAGAATCCACAATAGCGTTACTTAAGAATCCTGATACAATTTCACAAGATAACAATGCTTTGTTTTCTGCTCCTTCATATAAATAGCAAGCATCAAATACAGTTCTAACAGTTGTGTGTGGAATTGATTTTAATGTATTTGATCCACTATTAGAAGCATTAATAATATCTTCTAATTCACCAACGATATTATCTAAACAAGCGCCTTCTCTATTTACTTGATTTTGGCCTTTTGCTTCAATTAAATCAAATATTTCATCAAATACTTTCCATTTAGAAGAGTCTTTAATTCTTATGTTCGAACTAAATCCCGCTGAGTCAATAGCGTTATAGAATACTTCTCCACGACATTTCTCAAATATTTTAGAATTTGTTAAGAAAGCAATAATATTAGTTAATGATTTTTGTTTTGCAAAATCAGTTACTTTAAACGAATCATCAAACTTCATATATTGATTATTTTCTTGATCGTAAAGAGTATTAAGCATATTTTTTAAAACATCAAGTTCACTAGCAGAATAAAGGTTACGATAATTACCACTATTTTTCATCAAATAGTCTTCGTGATTATTTGAGAATTGTCCAATGTTAATTCCTTCAAATGCCTCTTTGATATATTTTGGAACTGCATCATAACATAACTCACTACCATTAATGGCTTTTAATATTTCTATTACTTTATTTGGACTAATGTTAGAAACGTTCATATCATTTAAATCATTAAATGAATCTGGCAAAGCATTAATTATGTTAATTAGATTATCAATTTCTGAGTTCCAATCTTCTATGCCTTTTATCTTATTTTGAGCATTTTGTTTAATTGTTAATCCTTGATAATCAAATAATGAATCATCGTAAATAGCTTCATCTAATTTTGATTTAGCAAACATTTCTTCAATAACTTGGATAAATACAGTGTCTTTTCCACTAACTGAAGATGTAGAGTTAAATACTTGCGATTTAGATAATGATTTTAATAGTTCTGATACATCATCTGTTTTTGACTTAATATTTTGTAAATCGAATGTGTTACCAATTACATCAGTCATAATCGAATATTTATTAAATATAGTCTTTAATGTGTTAATTTCTGATTCATCATAACAATCATATTCACCATTATATTTATTATAAGTATAATCTGCTTTAAGTGCCTTTAAGTCAAATTCTTCTGAAAATCCCTCTGTAGTAGCTTTAGAAGCAAATTGATTAATGTAATATGGAAGAGCGCGGAATAACAATTTTGAATTATTTAAATCTTCAAGTAAACTATTGCCATCAAAATCAAATTTAGTTAAATCTATATCATTTAAATCTAATGTGCTAATATCTTCAATAATAATCTTAATATTAGCAATTTCGCCTTCTTCTCCAGTCCATCCATCTGTATTACCATTTTTACCATCTTTAGTATAATCATTTTCAATACTTTTGATTACTTGAATTGAGGTTGTATATTTTAGATTATTTGATTCATTGATTTTTCCACAAATAACATCATCACTAATGCCCGCAACTGAAAGAAGAGTTTCTATTAAATTCTCAAATACTGTTACACGCCCTTCTTCTATTGGTTTATTAAACATCTTAGAATTATGAATATTTTCCATAATTTCTATTAGTGTGTCACGGTTATCTTGATCACTCTTAATTTCATCAAAACTAATGTTACTAAACTTATTGACATCACTAACAATATTACAAACTATTTCTATTTCAGTATCACGTTCTTCAACATTATCGAGATTTACGAAAGAATCAATATTAATACTATCTTTAATATTTAATGTTGGTAAGTTAGCAATATTAATGTCTTTTGCAGCATCATAAATCATATTAGCAATAGGCATACGGAATGCTTCTGATTTATTTATTATTTTAAACAAATCAACATTCTGTGAAATATTATCGGTTAATTTTTTAATACCCTCTGTTCCTGGTTGATCATTGCCTTCACCAAGTTTTTGTAATCCTTTGATAAAATCAAATAAGGTTTCTATTTCAGTTTCCCAATCATTGATATTGTTAAATATCTCTATACTTTTAGTATAGGTAAGTTCTCCTGTACCTAACTTATCAATATCATTCATTTTAATATCAGAAATATCTTTAAGTTTATTGTATAAGAAATCACCAAATCCGTTATTAATTGTTTCGCCATTTTTAAATATATTTGAATTTGCTAAAGAAGATACTAATTTCTCAGTTAGCAATTTTCCATTTTCATCAACTTCTGTACTATTTAAAAAATCAATCTTATCAAGAGTTACTTCTTGCTTTTTAAATTTTTGTAAACTATCAATTACATTAGCAAAGTTTTCACCTTCACTAGCCCAATTATCAATATTTTTAAATGATACATTATCACCAGTTACACTTGATAAGCTATCTAATAAAAGATTATCTAAGATAGTACCTAATCCTTTAGATAAAAGTTTTGATTGATCAACTTTGCCAAATAATTCTTCAATATCTCCTGGACTTAACTTTTCTGGATATAAATAAGCGTCTTTGTCATCCATCAAATTAAGGAAATTACTATTTTTTAATGTTTCAAATATGTCACAGAAATGAGTTATTTCTGAATCATTACCAGACCAGTATTTATCATCTTCTAATCCATCTGTAATACGACCTTCATCATAGCCTAAATCACTAAATACTTTATCAATAATTTTAAAGAAGTTTCTAACTTCTCCTTCTTTATTAGGATTTAAAATATTTGATGAATATACAGTGGAAAGAATATAATTTAAATCTGCTGTTTCAATATTTTTAAAATCAACTTTACCATCTTTACTAGTTTTAGCAATTCTATTAATTGCAGGAATTGCATCAAGCATTAAAGATAATTCCTCGCCAATATCATCAACTTCGAAATTTAATGAATCAACAGTTATTCCAAAGTCTTTAAGACTATCATTTAAGCTACTTCCGTTTTGTTTAACAGTATATTCAATAACTGTAGGTATTGTGGCATTAAGAATATTTGATTTTGAAATTTTACCTACTGGAGTTTTTAACGCTTCGCATACCTCATCAGTAAATTCAAATTTTTCATTTCCACCTTTAATAAGAGGTGACAATGTTTCATTACTTACAACATCATTAACTATATCAAACAAAGAATTCAATTCTTTTTTAACTGATTTAACGCCTTTAATATTCTCAACAGCGGCATCTAATTTATCCGCTAAATTATTTTTATCTTCTTCATTATCAATTTTCAATGATTTTGCTAATGAATCAACAGCCATTGAACTAACTGTACCTAATATTGTAGTAATAGAGCGAGATAACAATCTGCTATCTAATAAACAAGATTGTAATGTATTACCCGCTTCATCCTTTTCTAAGGTAAAACCATCACTATCAACATTAATAGGTTCACCATTTTCATCCATATCACCAACAAAGATAGGAATTATATCTCCAATATGATCAGTAATAGCATTGATGAGTTTAGTTGATTTATCATCATTGTTATCTTCTTTTCTTAGATTTTTAGCTTTATTTGTTCCATCTTTAGAAGATTTGACATAATCCACAATAGCGTTTTCTGTAACTTTATTAATACGATATGACGCATCATAAATATTAGCTAATTCACTACCCCATTTAATACCATCATAATCTTCACTTTTTGTTGGTAAATATTTAGAAAGTGAATTTGATAAATCATCGCCTTTAGTGACTAATGTATATAAGTAACTAGGAAGCAATTGATCTAAAGATGTTAGTTTATCAAATGTTTTAAATGATTCAATTAATTGTCTATGAGTATTTTCATTATTAACATCGTAAATTCTATCTATTAAAATACTAGGATCATCAATTACATCAGCATCAATAATGCCAGCATCAGACATTCCTTTAAAAATTTCATTAAGTGACTCTAAGTCATTTTTCCAATCAATTTGAGTCAAATCATATTCTTTTGCATTAAAATAGACATTAATTTCATCCATATTAAAGGCAAATGTTGCCGCGATTGGAAGTAGTTGCGTACATAACTCCGAACTAGAAATTACTGATAAAAGTGTTGAGGTAATTTTACTATCTAAAAATACTGCTGCATTTACTCCAACGGAAACTGTTCCGCTTTCACTTTCCTTAACACTAACCGCATTTGTACCAATTAATGTTGCAGCCACAGTAGTAATATTAGAAACTTCTTCACTCAATTTCATTGTAGAATCTTTATCACTTGTAATTACATCAAGTAAACGCATATCCATCGTTTTTCCATCTACTTCTGTCCAACCAAATAAGCCTTGAGCAAGCACGGAGCTATCATAGGCATTAATCCAAGTACTAAGATCATTATATAAATCCGAATTTAAAGTTATTTCATCATCATTTGATATTTTTTTGAATGCTATAGATATACTATTTAATAACCCGCTAAAAGGAACAATTAACATTGACGCAACCATCGCAGTTTTCACCAAACCAAAGGCAAAACCAACTAAACGTAATTTTACTTTTTTACGTAAGTTTTTATTTATAAAATGCTTGAATAAGGCATGATATAAAATTGTGGCCAAGAGATTTCCCACAACTATTACCACAATTGCTAAAACAATGAAGGTTAACAAACGGACAATCATCAAAGCAAGTTCGGTAATTAATGTTAATGTCTTACCATCACTTAATATAGCTTCAACATCTCCGCCTTCACCGGCTCCATATGCCGCGATAACCTTAACAAGAGTTTCTTGAAGATTAGTTGCCTCAATCGTAGTCCCGCTAATAGAGAAATGAGGAATATTGAAACTTGTCAAATCCATTTTTGACACTGCCGTTCCTATCGTTCCCGCTAAAGCATAAGATAATATAACTAATAATCCAACAAAAATAAGTCTAAAACCCGAGCTCCAAACACCGCGAATAAGTCCAACTACGCCACCTAAAACTATAATTGCTACTATCGCATAAAAGGCAATGTCAAAATATTGCGTAATTTGATCAGGACTAATGTTTGGTAATGTTGTTAAAAAATTACAAATTCCCATAAATGTTAATCTCCTTTTTTGTTTAATTATTCGTTTAATTATATCATATATTTGTAAAAATATATGAAAATTTTTACTAAACTAGCAAATTTGTTGAAAAAGCATTATTATAAGTATACTATAATTATTGATTTAAGAGAGGATTTTATACTATGAATGAAGAAAAAAAGATTAATATGCCTATAATTCATCATTTAGTAATTTATTTAATTAGTTTCTTTGGATTATCAGTTTTTTATGCCATAAATTATAAATTATTAAATCTCATTCCATCATTTAGAAATTTAAGTGAACCAACTTCTATGATGATTGAGTATTGTCTAGCATATGGATTAACCGCTGTTGCTTTAATTATTTATTTATGGAATCTATGTATTAAAGACTTATTTGCACAATTTAAAGTTCTAAAAAATATTGGTATGGGTGTTATATTTGGTATTGCTTTAATTGTTGTTACTGATATTTGGGGCGTTATTGCCAATATTATCTGCCAAAAATATGGATTAGTATATCAACCAAACCACAATCAATTAACATTAAATCAAGGAATGAAAGAACAACCGATTCTTGCTTTAATTATGAGTGTCATATTTGCGCCTTTTACTGAAGAAATTGGTTATCGCCTAGGAATTTTTGGCGGTATCAAAAAATATTCTCGCGTTGCAGCATATATCGTTTGTGCTTTAATATTCGGATTAATTCATTTTGATTTTACTGCAAGTGGTAATGATATGTTAATTGAATTAATTAATTTACCAGCTTATATTTCTGCAGGATTATTATTATGTTTCTATTATGATTATACTGATTCATTAGCCACTTCCATTACCGCTCACGCGTTCAATAATTTATTTGTGTTTGTAGTTGGTTTATTATGAGAAATTATCGCATTTTAGATGGATTTTGGATAAGAATTATTGCCATAATTACAATGGTAATAGATCATCTTGCATTAGGTCTTGGATTATTCTCTTTTATTGATACATCATCTAACATATATTGGATTTTACGTATTATTGGTCGTATTTCTTTCCCATTATTCGCCTTAGGAATTGTCGAAGGAATGATTCATACAAGTAATAAAGAAAAATATTTATTACGCCTACTTGGAATGCTTGTCTTAACTAGCATTGGGATATATTTAATAACTGATGTTTTTAAAATTGTAAGTTATACAAGCGGCAATATCTTTATTGATTTATTTTTAGGAGCTCTAATAATTTATTTTCTATCATTTAAGAATAAAACATCTCTATTAAGCTTACTTGTTATAGGAGTAGTTATCCTCATTCAATTTCCTAACACACCTAGTTTTTTAAGGTCTAGCTATAGTTTTTATGGTATATCATTAATTGTTTTATTATATTTAGGATATTTATTTGCTTGCTATAACGCCAAATTAAAGGCAAGCAAATATATGATGGAATATGAAGATTATAAATTAACATCATATTATCAAGGCGATATTAATCGTATGTATGCTTTAATGATTGTTTTAACAAATATTATATTCTTCATTATTTGTATGTATTTCCCATATTTTAATCAATTATTAGTAATGTCAGTGCAAGATTATAGCATTATATCGATAATTTTTGTTATACTATATAATGGTAAGCATGGATATAGTTCTAAATGGTTTAAAATATTTAATTATTTATTTTATCCATTACACCTAATAATTATATTCGGCTTATTATATTTACTTTAAAAGGAGTGTATTTAAAATGATTAAACATATTGAATCGGAACAAGAATTTAAAGAATTTATTAAAGAAGGCAACGTAATCATTGATTTCTTTGCTACATGGTGCGGACCATGTCGTATGATGACACCAGTACTTGAAGAC
>ERZ808292.37-NODE-37-length-44122-cov-7.113668_pt1 | contig 44122 bp, 44 predicted proteins | sample MGYA00521275_ERZ808292 | MGnify/ENA primary metagenome ERZ808292 (study PRJEB31516, sample SAMN03275613) | gut metagenome | biome: mammalia-associated habitat; material: feces | host: Papio cynocephalus | place: Kenya | collected 2012-07-26 ... | reverse complement strand
AAAAGTAGTAACTAATGTTACCGACACTAGTAAATATTCTCTTCAACTAATAAGGCCAGTGATTCGCAGTCACTGGCCTTTTTCGTTACCGACACTATTAGTTTATGCTATGAATTAGCAAATTACAATAGTTTTTTGCTATTTTCGCTTGCTTAATTCTTTAAGAATTATATCTTTAACTTCATCGTATTTATATGCATGTATTTTGCTTTCTTTAGATACTGGCATTATGCAATCGCCAATATAATAAGAAGTAATATTACATTTGGTCGCAGGAATGTAATCATCACTTTCATTGTTACAGAAATATATTACTTCACCAGGTTTTAGATTGTTTTTCTCTAATACTTCTTCATAATACTTAGTATTTGGTTTACAAAAGTGTGATACTTCATAGCTTGTTATATAATCAAAATCCGATTCTTTTAAGTTAATAAATCCCATTCTAGTAAGCATTCCGTCTTTTGGAAATACTGGATTAGAAGCAATGATGGTTTTTAATCCTAAACTTCTTATAAAATCGATAATCTCTTTAGCGTATGGATTATCTTTAGTCATAGCTTTTGCGTTTTTAAAATCGGTTAAATAGAAGTTATCGATTTCTTCTTTATCTTTTAATTTGTCTTTTCCATATATTAAACCAAAGTGATTCCAAAATACTTCTTCATTGGTTTTTGATCCATCATTTTTAAGCATGAGCTTAGTACCATCCCATACTGTTTTAATTAATAAATCTTTATCATATCCTAGGTGTGCTAAACGTCGACATAATAAGCCAAAGTAAACTTTGGTGAATTCTTGTTCATCCATTGGTAACAATGTACCATCTAAATCAAATAAAACTGCTTTTAACATATAAATAACCTCGCTTTGTGATTATAACATTTCTTAATAAGATAAAGTAACAAGGAAAGCGCTATAATTTTATAAATTTATAGTCTTATAAAATGAAAACGCTACCAAAAATAATAATTCGGTAAAATTATTGTTTATATAATTTAGATATTATATAATGAATCTGATTTTTGGTTTTTTGATTGCCTAAAATCATACCCTAAAAACATATATTGATAATAAATGATTTTTAGGAAAAAATCAAATTTATAGGAGGTAAATTATGGGTGTTAAAATTGTAGAAACATCCTTACGAGATGGACATCAATCTTTATTTGCCACACGTATGACTACTGATGAAGTTGTGTCAGTAGCTAAGGAACTTGATGATGCTGGTTACTATGCATTAGAAGTATGGGGCGGAGCAACATTTGATGCTTGCCTTAGATTCCTTAATGAAGATCCGTGGGAAAGACTTAGAAAAGTCCGTGCCGTATGTAAGAAAACTAAACTACAAATGTTGTTTAGAGGACAAAACATATTAGGATATCGTCATTATTCTGATGATGTAGTGGATATGTTTTGTAAAAAATCCATAGAAAATGGTATTGATATTATTCGTGTGTTCGATGCATTAAATGATATTAGAAATCTTGAACAAGCGGTTAAATCTACTAAAAAATATGGTGGAGAATGTCAAATTGCTTTAAGTTATACAACTTCTCCAATTCACACAATTGAATATTATGTGAACTTAGCTAAAGAAGTTGAAAAATTAGGCGCTGATTCTTTATGTATTAAAGATATGGCTGGTGTATTAACTCCAGAAGATGCTAAGAAATTAATTAAAGCATTAAAGAAAGGTACAACATTACCAATCGAATTACACTCTCACTGTACTGGTGGAATTTGTGAAATGACTTATAAGGCAGCGATTGAAGCTGGTGTTGACATTATCGATACATGTTTAGCTCCTTTATGTGGCGGAACAGCTCAACCTTCAACACAAGCATTCAATGTTGCGTTTAAAGGTACAAAATATGATCCAAATTTAAATGTTGATGCTCTCCATAGAGCAGAACCATTAATGGAAAAAATCAAAGCCAAATATTTAGCAAATGGCTTATTAAATCCAAAAGCATTATCAGTAAATCCAAACATCTTAACTTATCAAGTACCTGGTGGTATGCTTTCTAATTTAATGAATCAATTAAAAGGTCAAGGTGCCGAGGATAAATATGAAGAAGTATTAAAAGAAGTACCTAATGTTCGTAAGGACTTAGGATATCCACCTTTAGTTACTCCTTTATCACAAATGGTTGGTACCCAAGCTGTATTTAATGTCATTACTGGCGAAAGATATAAAATGGTTCCAAATGAAATTCGTGATTATTTACATGGTAAGTATGGTAAAGCACCTGCACCAGTTAATCCTGAAGTTCAACATAAGATAATTGGCGATGATGAAGTTATTACTTGTCGTCCTGCTGACTTATTAGAACCAGAATTTGAAGCACTTAAAGAAAAATATAAAGATATTGCTAAGTGTGATGAAGATGTTTTATCTCTTGCTTTATTTGAAAAAGTAGCAACTGAATTCTTAACTAAGAAATATCATCCAGAACCAGTGGAAGAAGTCGAAGAATTCAATGTTATTTTAGGAGGTAAATAATTTATGTTTTCAAAGTTATTAACTAGTATTAGTACAAGTGTTGCTAATTCTAGTGGCGCTTTAATTGATAAAGGCGACACAATGAATTTAGGCGATGGCGCTATTTTCTCACTTGTCGCTATATTAATGGTATTTGCTATTTTATTAATTTTTATTGGAATAACAGAATTAGTATTCAAAGCTATTTCTTTATTTGATAAAAAGAAAACTAATAAAGTAGTGGAAAATGCTCCACAAGTTACTTCTAATGAACCAAAAGAAGTAGTCATTACTGATGATGATATGATGGCCGCGGTCTTAGTGGCTACAATCGACTATCGTAATGAAGTGAAAAAAGATGTTCGTGTTGTTAATGTAAAACAACTTTAATATGGAAAGGATTTTAAAATTATGAAAAAGTATAAAGTTAAAGTTAACGGAAAAGTTTATGAAGTTGAATTAGAAGCAGTTGAAGAATCTCAAGGACACGTTGTTAATGATGCTGCTCAACAACCTGCTCCAGCAGTTAATAATGCTGCACCTGCTGAAGGCGCAACTATTAATGCTCCTATTAGTGGTAAAGTATTAGATGTTAAAGTTAGTGTTGGACAAAAAGTTAACAAAGGTGACGTAGTTTGCATTATTGAAGCTATGAAACTTGAAAATGAAGTATTAGCATCTGTTTCAGGAACTGTTAAAGAAATTAAAGTTAGTAAAGGCGCCATGGTATCTAACAAACAAGTTCTTATCGTAATCGGATAATATGAATATTATTGATTTAATCGTTAGATTCTTAAATGAAACTGGCATTGTTTCCTTTTTTCAAGGAAATGGCTGGATGAATCTAATTATGATTGTGATTGGCTGTGTATTCTTATACTTAGCTATTAAAAAAGGATATGAACCATACTTATTAATTCCTATTGCTCTTGGTATTATCTTAGTTAATATTTATCCAGAAATTTACATCACTTATGATGGAGATGGAAATATTGTTAGCCGTGGATTATTAGGTACATTACACTTAGGTGTTGAACATGAATTATATCCTTGCTTGATCTTTATCGGTATTGGCGCAACAACCGATTTTGGACCATTAATCACAAACAAAAAGACAATGTTACTTGGAGCGGCAGCTCAAATTGGTATATTTGCAGCATTCTTTGGTGCTCTTGCCTTAGCTCAAACTGGCATTGAAGCATTAAAATTCACTGTTGGTGATGCTGCCGGTATTGGTATTATTGGTGGTGCAGATGGCCCAACTGCTATCTTAGTCTCTAATAAACTTGCTAGCCCTGATTTAACTGCTGGTATTGCTCTTGCTGCTTATTCTTATATGGCTTTAGTTCCAGTTATCTTCCCTCCTATTATTAAGGCTTTCACAACTAAAAAAGAACGTCAAATTCGTATGGAAGAAACAAAACAAGCTACAAAATTACAAAGAATTTTATTCCCAATTATCGCAACAGTTGTATGTTGTATAATTGTTCCATCTTGTACACCTTTAATTGGTTGCTTAATGTTTGGTAACTTAATTAAAGAATCTGGCGTTGTACCAAACTTAGTGCATACTGCCGCGAATGCTTTACTTTACATTTGTACAATCTTATTAGGATTATCTGTTGGTGCTACCGCAATCGGTACAACATTCTTACAAGCTAAAACGTTAATGATCTTCGTATTAGGTATTACAGCCTTCGTAATTGCTGCTATTAGTGGTATCTTGGGTGGTAAGATAATGTGTAAGGCTACTAAAGGAAAAGTTAATCCAATGATTGGTGCAGCTGGTGTATCTGCTGTTCCAATGGCTGCTCGTGTTGTTCATAAGATTGGACAAGAAGAAGATCCAGAAAACTTCTTATTAATGCACGCAATGGGACCAAACGTTGCTGGTGTTATTGGTAGTGCTGTTGCAGCTGGTATCTTACTTTCTATGATTGGCTAGTTTACCATGCGTAGTAAAGTATTAAAAGAAATATGTTTAAACGCTATTTTATTAGCATTATTAGTCGTTAGTGCACAAATATCTCTTAAAGTTGGTTTAACAACTTTTACATTACAATTGCTTGTAGTATTTATTATTACAAGCATTTGTAGTTTAAAGAACTCATTAATTATTATAAGTTGCTATATTATTATGGGACTTATTGGTATTCCTGTATTTGCTTCTTGGGGATCAGGATTTGCATATGTAACAATGCCAACATTTGGCTTTGTATATGGGTTCTATTTTGTGGCAATAATTCAATTTATTGCAAATAAAATAACCGAAAAACATACAAAAAAATATCGTTTTATTGGTTATATTATCGGTGGATTAATTTCTCTTGTTGTTTTATATGTCGTTGGCTATCTTCATGGTTATATTATTCTTAATGAAGTTAATGATAAAGGTTATACACTTTCCAAGTTATTCTCTTTGTTTATTGCTCCTTATATTCCATTTGACTTAGCTAAACTCGCCATTAGTGTATTTATTAGTGATCGTTTAGTGGATTTAAAAAATAAATATATTGAGACACATCCTTATGAAGAAAAAGATAGTTAAAGAAATTCATTTTGAATCAGTTGATTCAACATCAACTTATATTAAAAAACACTATGAAGAATTAGAAAACTTAACATTTGTAAGTGCTGATTATCAAAGTAATGGGCATGGAAGAATGGGAAGAAGTTGGGAAAGTAAAAGTGGTGAGAATCTAATGTTCTCATTTGTAATTAAAGACCCATTATTAATTAAAAAATTTGCTTCTATTTCTATTAGTGCCGCAGTTGCTACTTTAATTACTCTTAAGCCATTTGGTTTAGAAAATGTCACTATTAAATGGCCAAATGATGTGTATGTTAATGGCAAAAAGATTACAGGAATATTATTAGAAAGTATATCTCTTGATAACGAAATTAAATTCTTAGTTATTGGAATTGGAGTTAATTTAAATGTTAAATCATTTGATGAAACTTTAAAAACTAAGGCAACAAGTTATTATTTAGAAACTAATAAAACTATTGATATTAATATATTTAAAAATGAGTTATTTAAAAATATCTTAAATATATTAGAACAGGTTAAAGTAGATAATGATGATTATTTAGTTATTGCTAATAAAAATAATTATTTATATAACAAAGAAGTATATGGCGAAATTAATAACGAAAAGAAATTAATTAAAGTATTAGAAATTAATAAAGATAATTCCTTACATGTTCTAGTGGATGGAGTTAGTAAAGATTTATATTATGGGGAATTAACATTCCATATTAATGATTGAAACATCACTTAATTGTGGTGTTTTTATTTTGCATGTGTTTTTCGATATTCTAGTGGTGTAATATTTGTAAAATGTTTAAATACACGATTAAAATGACTAGAAGAAGAAAATCCTAAGTAACCACTAATGAAAGAGATAGATTTATTAGAATATTTTAAAAGATTTTTTGATTCATTGATCTTAATAGATAAAATGAATTCGCTTAAAGTCATATTTGTTTCTTTTTTAACGCGTTCAAATAATACACTTTTACTTGTATATAAAGAAGAACATATGTCTTTTGATTTAATTGGAGTATTTAAATTATTTAATATATATTTAGTGAGTTCGCTAATAAATACACTATTAGTTTTATTCTTGATTTTAGCAACTCGCTTAGTAAAATCTATAACCATATTCATTTGTAAAGTATAGATATCACTTTCATTATTAATTAATTCCATTTTTTGAATGTATAAATCGCTGAGTGATAAAGCTTCATCTTGATCTAACATGCCTTTTATTGCGGCGCGGCTCATTAATGTGGCGGCAACAATAAAAGTGTTTTTTGCTTGCCTAAGTGAGTCATTAGATAACACTCCTGGTCTAATCGAAGGAGCATTTTTAATCCAATTATTTAGGTTATCGATATCGCCGCGTTCCACTAATTTACAAAGACTATTTTCAATATCGATAGTGTTATGTTGTGCACTTGTCGGTTGAGTGATTTTAATATTTGCAATTTCGTTATAAATGTTGTCATTCATGTTCGAAGCTTCTTTATCATTAATTAATATTTCTTTTAATGATACTTTTTTATTATTTAAAATATAATTGAACATAATTAAAGACTCTAAAATACTTTCTAATGGCATAGAAATAATAGCTTTCATAGCATTACTAAATTCATCTAAAAAGTCTTTTTCAATTCCTAGTTCAAAGGCTAAATTGCTTAATGTTGCGTTATCAGGGACTATTAATCTAGAAGGACCAATTACTAATAAATTAGATTTATAATGTACATATCCATAATAAAAAAAATCAGAAGTGGTAATATAGCCAATATCATTTGTTTTAGCTAATAAATCATCTTTCACTAATTGAGCTGGATCTTTAATAAGTGGAACAATAGATGAAAAATAAATTTGTTTGCTATTTTTATATATGCGAACGGGCACCCCAGAAAGATTAGCTAAAGAGTTCGCTAAATATGTTAAGTCAATGTTCTTCAACGTTATCACCTAGGAATATAATACAAAAATACGGAATATAGTGCAAGAAATTAAGCGCTTTCTTTTGATATTATTAAATCAGGAGATAAAAGAATGGATATTAAAAGTAAAATTGCCCAAATGACATTAGATGAAAAAACTAAACTATTAAGTGGTTATAAAACAATGAATACTTATCCAATTAATCGTTTAGAAATACCATCACTTAATTTATCCGATGGACCTAACGGCTTAAGAAAAGAAGATGAAAGTGGAGACTCATTAAATGGAGTAAGTAATTCTTTGCCGGCGACATGTTTTCCTACTGGAGTAACACTAGCTAGCACATGGGATAAAAATTTATTATACAAAGTTGGTAAAGCAATAGGAGAAGAATGTAATTATTATAATATTAATGTTTTGTTAGGACCTGCGATTAATATTAAAAGAAATCCTAAATGTGGAAGAAACTTTGAATACTTTAGTGAAGATCCTTTATTAAGCGGTTATTTAGCAAGCGAATATATTAAAGGATTACAAAGTCAAAATGTAGCAGCAACTTTAAAACATTTTGCTTGTAATAACAATGAAAAATATCGTTTTACAGGTGATTCAATCGTTGATAAAAGAGCGTTACATGAAATTTATTTAAAGCCTTTTGAATTAGCCGTTAAACACGCTAAACCATGGGCGGTAATGAATGCTTATAATAAAATTAATGGTATTCATGCCTCAGAGAATAATTATTTAATGAATGATATATTAAGAAATTCATGGCACTTTGATGGATTGGTTATGACTGATTGGGGCGGAATAGTGGATCGCGTTAAAGGACTAAAAGCAGGTACTGATTTAGAAATGCCAGGCATGGTAGAACATAATATTATTTCTTTATATAATGCTACTAAAGAGAAAAAGATAGATGAGTCGCTAGTGGACAAATCGGTAGAAAATATATTAAAAACAATTGAAAGAACTAGAACTAATAAACATGAATGTGATTTTGAAAAGAACTATAATTTTGCGGTTGAAGTTGCTCGTTCAGGAGCAGTGTTATTAAAAAATGATAATGTTTTACCAATAGATAAAAATACAAAAGTTCATGTTATTGGTGGATTATTTGAAGAAATAAGATACCAAGGTTCAGGTTCATCTTTATTAAACCCTAAAAAATTATCATATCATAAGGATGGATTCTTAAAACGCAATATCGATTATCATTTTTCTTTAGGATATAAAGCAAGCGAATTAAAAAGTGATGAAAAATTAGAACAAGAAGCATTAAACGACTTAAAAGATAATGAACTTATCTTATATTATATGGGACAAAATGATTATGTTGAATCAGAAGGATTTGACAGAGAAGTAACAACATTACCAGAGAATCAATTAAGCTTGCTTAATAAGTTATTGAATTTAGGTAAAAAAGTAGTAGTTATTTTGTTTGGTGGAAGTTTTGTTGAATTGCCTTTTTTAGACAAAGTAAAAGCTATCTTATATATGGGTTTAGCGGGAGAAGGCATAGGAGAAGCCACTAGTGATTTGATATTTGGAGAACATTCTCCAAGTGGAAGATTAACGGAGACATGGCCATTATCTTATCAAGATGTTCCTTTTGGTGAAACCTTTACCTTAAATCCTAATGAAATATACAAAGAATCAATTTATGTCGGGTATCGCTATTATGAAACTATTAACAAACATGTGGCTTTTCCATTTGGCTATGGCTTATCCTACACTAAATTTGTTTATAGTGATATGAAAGTAGAAACCAATAACCAAGATATATCGGTTTCTTTAAAGATTAAAAATATTGGCGATTTTGATAGTGAAGAAGTTATTCAATTATATGTGTCGCACTTAAACAGTAATATTTATCGACCAATAAAAGAATTAAAAGCATTTGATAAAGTTAAATTAAAGGTAAATGAAGAAAAAACTATTTCACTTATAATAAATAATGACGATTTAAAAGTTTATGATGTTAATGTTAATGAATTTTGCTTAGAAGAAGGAAAATATAAAATCATTATTGGAAAGAATGCTCATGAAAATATTTTAGAAAAAGATATTGATATTAAAGGCTTAAAATTAGAAAAGACAAAAGAGAATATCAAAAAGTATTATGAAAATATTAATAACTTAATTAATATTAGTGATATGGAATATGCCAAATTATTTGATCTAAATATTAATAACTATGAATTTTCTAAGTTGCCTTACACCATGGAAACGCCAATTGGTGAATTTAACTCTTTTGTTGGAAAAATCTTTAAAAATGCTGTTTGTAATGTTGGACTTAAACAATATAAAAAGGCACTTAAATTAAAAGATAGTCCAAAAAAGGAACGTGAAAAAAAGACGGGATTGTTTGTTTATAAGTTAATGCCTAATAATTCTTTAAGATCATTATGTTATTCTTCAAGTGGTCAGTTACCATATAATGTGGCTAAAGGATTAGAACAATTTATTAATGGGCATTATATAAAAGGTATCAAAGCAATGTTAAGAAAGGAAAAAAGAAATGAAAAGTAATTTATTAAATTCTAAAAAATTAAATTCAAAAATTAAAAGTAAAAATGTCACTAATAAAGAAAAGTGGCTAGGTTACTTAATTGGTCCAGCTGGAGCATTATTGCTAAATGCGGTTTTAGCCACATATTTAAATGTTTATTATACGGATGTTTTAGATTTAACGACAGTTTGGGGCGGAATATTTTTAACAATTTTCCCAATTGTCTCTAAAATTATTGATGCCATTACGAATGTGATAATGGGATATGTTATTGATCGAACTAAAACAAAGCAAGGTAAGGCTAGACCTTGGTTACTTCTAAGTGCACCATTATTAGCTATTACTGGTGTTTTGCTATTTGTTGTTCCTAGTGGAAGTACTACTTTACAAGTTGTATGGGTAATGCTTTCTTATAATTTGTTTTATTCTTTTGCTTATACAATATTTAATATGGCACATGGATTAATGGTACCATTATCAACAAGAAATACTACTCAACGTGGCGGATTATCGGTGTTTAATCAAATTACTACAATTATGATTTCTGGCATTGTAGTAGCATTAATTTTTCCAATGGTTATAATGCCAATGATTGGTGTTAATAAAACAAGTTGGATTATTTTAATGTCGATACTTTCCATTTTAGCGCTTCCTTTAACGCTTATTGAGTATTATTTTACCAAAGAAAGAATTACGGAAGAAAAAAATGATATTGAAGAAAAAAATGTACCATTTAAATTACAATTAAAAGCAATATTTACTGATAAATATGTCATGTTATTAATTTTATATTTTCTTATTTACACTATTGGATCTACATTAAAAAATATTTCATTAGTATATTATTGTAACTATGTTTTAGGAACATATAATGATGGAATTACTCAAACATTAGTGTCAGTATTAGGCGGTATTCCAATGGGGATAGGCATATTCCTTGTATGGCCATTAGCAAAAAAATTCGGTAAAAGAAATGTAACAATGATTGGCTTTTTAATTTATGCAATTGGCAGTGCTATATGTTGGATTTTCCCTAATAATATGGTTCTAGTGTTAGTGGGACAATTTATTAAAAATATTGGTGGTTTACCATGTGCATATGTGTTTATGGCTTTATTTGCTGATGCTTTAGATAATATTGAATGGCGTACTGGCTTTAGAACGGATGGTGTAGCCATGTCAATTTATAGTATTATTACAGTGGCTATGATGGGAATTTGTACTGGAATATTTAATTTAGGATTAAGCAATAATGGTTATATTAAGCCAGTTACTTTAGAAAATTATCTTTCTGATCCAAATAAATTTATTGGCTTAGTAACACAACTTTCTCCAGATCAATTTGCTGACTTAAAACCAGATGCTTCCATTGCTTTTATTCAAAATAATGGCGTTAATAATTTCTTTACTTTCTCATTTGTGGGATTAGAAGTTATTACTGGCTTATTATGTGCATTAATTTTATTATTTGTAAATGTTGAAAAAACAATAAATAAAAAACAACTTGTTCTAGTAGAAAGAGAAAAAGAACTTTTCAAAAAAGAAGGTAAAGAATGGTTGCCAGCGGAAGAAAGAAATGCTTTAGAAATTGCTCGCCAAGAAAAAGAAGCTGAAGAAATACTTGTACAAGAACTTAAAGATAAATGTAAAAAGTTATCTTTAGATTTTGATAAAGAATATAAAAAACATGTTTTAAAGTTAAAAGAAAAGAAAGAAAAAAGCATAGAAAAAGAAACTAAAAACAAAGAAAAGCAAATTCAAAAAATAAATAAGAAACTCGCTAGAACAAGCAAAGAAAAACAAATTGCTTTAGAAGAAAAAGAAAAGATTAAAGAAGAAAAAATTAATGCTTATTGGGAAAAAGAAAAAATACAAGGCGAAAAAGATTATGCTTACTATCAAGAGGAATTAAGAAAATATGAAAGTAGATAATATTTTAATTGAATATTTAAATAATCCTATTGGAATAGGTATAAAAAGTCCTCGCATCACTTGGAATGATTTTGATATAACTAAACAAGATAGTTTTGAAGTGTTTTACAAAGTTAATGGAGTAAGTAAAACAAGTGGAATAATTAAGTCTTCATCAATGAATTATATCTTTAAAGAAGAGTTTCAAAGTAGAGATTATGTTACTTTTAAAATTAAAATTTATGATGAAAAAGGAAATAGTAGTGATTATTCTTCTATGCACCATTTTGAAATGGGATTACTAAGTCCAAATGATTGGATGAGTCATTGGATTAGTGGAAACTATAAAGTAAATAAAAATAAAAGATATCCAGTTGATTATTTTAAAAAGGAAATCGATATTAAAAGCATCAAAAAAGCCCGCCTTTATATTAGTGCGTGTGGATTATATGAAGCATTTATCAATGATGCTAGAGTGGGTGACTTCATTTTAGCACCAGGATCTACTGATTATCATAAAAGAATTCAATATCAAACCTATGATGTGACGAATTTATTAAAAAAAGGAAAGAACGTTATTAATCTTCTTTTAGCGGATGGCTGGTATCGTGGAAGTATTGGCGCTAAAGGACGTAAAAATACATATGGAACAGTAACAAAAGTTATTGCACAACTAGAAGTTTTTGATAATGATAACAATAAAACTACTTATATTACCGATGATAGTTGGTCGTGGTCTAATGATGGTCCAATGCTATTTAGTGATTTAAAAGATGGTGAAATCATTAATAATCAAAAAATACCATCTTATAAAAATAAGGCAAAAATTGTAAAATTTAATGCCAATTTAAAAGAATCTAATAATGAAGCAGTAATTGAAAACGAATATCATAAACCAATCAAAATTTGGAAAAGCAAATCTGGTAAGCAAATTGTTGAATTTTCTAATAATATCGCAGGTTATATTGCTTTTTCTATTAATGCTAAAAAAGATAATGTTATTAATATTGAAATGGGCGAAATGCTTGATGAAGATGGCGAACTAACTTTAAAAAATATTCAATGTATTCATAAAAAGAAAAAAACACCTTTACAAAAAGTAACTTTCATTTGTAAAGAAGGAGAAAATAATTATCATAGTAAATTTTTCTTTGCTGGATTTAAGTATTTATCAATTGATAGCAATGTTGAATTTAACAATGATAATATAAAACAAATTGGTATTTCAACAAAATTAGAGAACACGTCTTCATTTAAGTGTTCTAATAAACTAATTAATGTTTTTTACGATAATACACTGCGAAGCTTAAAAAGCAATTCTATTGATATTCCGATGGATTGTCCTACTCGAGAAAGAATGGGATGGACAGGTGATTCACAAGTCTTTTTTGAAACAGCCAGTTTTTTAACAAATTACGCAGCATTTACTAGAAAGCATTTAACTGATGTGTTTGACCGTCAAACAAAAAATGGTTGCTTACCACAAATTGCGCCATATTCTGCTGAAGACTGGTTTATGTCAGTAATGAATGGATCAGTAGGATGGGCAGATGTAGGAATATTATCGCCAATGCGTTTTTATAAAAAGTATGGAGATAAGCGTATTTTAATTGATAATTATGAAAAAATGGTTAAATACGCAAAATTTATGATTCATAGATGCGGAAGAGCAAAAGGAATATATGCTGTATACGCTAAACCACTTCATTTATCTAAAGAAAATAAAAAATATGGGGTAAATACCGGACAATCATATGGAGAATGGGCTGAGCCAAATGATATTAAATCATTTGCATGGACAGATTTTCCTGAGCCTCATCCTGAGGAATCAATGGCTTACACTTATTGGATGATGGATAATATGATTGAAATATCTAATATTATTGGAAGAAAAGAAAACAATGCTTTATTTATTGAATATAGTGATGGCATTAAGAAAGCTTATCAAGAATTAGTGGATAAAAATAAATTCTCATTAGATACTAATCGTCAAGCTAAACTTGTTCGTCCACTTTTTTTGAATTTGTTAAATGAAGAACAAAAAATAAAGGCTAAAAAGTATTTGATTAAGGCTTTAAATGATTATGATTGGCGTTTAGGAACAGGTTTTTTATCCACTCCATTTATTCTTTATGTTTTAAGTGATATAGATGTGAATTATGCTTATAAGTTATTAGAAAATGAAAAAATGCCGGGATGGCTATATATGGCTAAAAATAATACTGGCACTATTTGGGAAGGATGGGAAGGACCTAACGCTCAACAAGGAATTGCTTCACTTAACCATTATTCAAAAGGAGCGATGGTTGAGTGGCTTTTTAAAGGAATGTGTGGTATTAATATTATCAAAGAAAATATGATACGTATTAGTCCTATTATTGGCGGAACTATTAAGTTTGCTAGTGCAAGTTATCAAAGTATCTATGGCTTAATTAAATCTAGTTGGAAGATAGAAAATGATAAAATTATATTTGAAATTGAAATACCAGGTAATGTTGAATGTGAATTTGAATATAAAGATATTAAAAAATATTTAGAAAATGGAAAACACGTGTTTGAATATTCTTTATAAAGATAAAAACGTCATAGAACAAAAACTATGATGTTTTATTTTGAACTATTGACCTAAAGTTAAGTTTAGGTGCTATATTGTTTTTGAGGTGATAAAATGAAGAAAAATTTTGCATTACTTACGACGATGTTAATGCTTAGCTCTTGTGGAAATAACAGTGCAAGTTCTTTAAATTGTTCTAATAATGTAAGCGGAACTAGTAATGGAAGTGATTCGATTATCAGTACTAATCATAAAATTTTACTTGTTTATTTTTCTTGTACAGGGACAACGGAAAGAGTGACCACAAAAATTGCTAACAACATTGAAGTAACAACATTTAAAATCGAGCCAAAAGTTCCATATACTAGTGAAGATTTAAATTATAATAATAGTAATTGTAGAGCAAATATTGAGCAAAATGATTCAACAAGTAGACCAGAAATTGCTAATCAAATAGCGGATATATCAACTTATGATACTTTAATACTTGGATATCCTATTTGGTGGGGCAAAGCACCTAAAATTATTTATACTTTTTTGGAAAACTATAATTGTGATGCATTTACTATTTATCCATTTTGTACATCAGGCAGTTCCCCTATTAGCGGGAGTGAGTCTGATTTACATTCGATATGCAATACTTCAACTTGGAAAAACGGAAGAAGACTTACAACAAATAGTTCGAATGAAGACATTAAAAATTGGTTAGTAGATTTATATAATTAGGATTTTATTTTAAGTTAAAAAATATTAAATTAATATTGTAAGAAAAGAAAGGTGAACATTATGAAAAAAATAACACAAACTGCAGGAAGAAAAGCTTTAGGAGAATTTGCACCAGAATTCGCCCATTTTAATGATGATGTCTTATTTGGTGAAAATTGGAATAACGAAGATATTAATGTTAAAACAAGATGTATTGTAACATTAACCGCACTTATATCAATGGGAATTACAGATTCATCATTGGTATATCATTTAGAAAATGCTAAGAAAAACGGAGTAACAAGAAAAGAAATAGCAAGTATTATTACCCATATTGCTTTTTATGCTGGTTGGCCAAAAGCATGGGGCGCATTTAATCTTGCAAAAGAAGTTTGGAAAGAAGAAAATGGTGAAGATGCAAAAGCAAAACATCAGGAAAGTATGATTTTTCCAATTGGTGATCCTAATGTTAATTTTGCTAAATATTTTATTGGTCAAAGCTATTTAGCACCACTTTCAACATCACAAGTTGGTATTTGTAACGTTACATTTGAACCTAAATGTCGCAATAACTGGCATATCCATCATGCTAAAAATGGTGGAGGACAAATCTTAATTTGTGTTGCGGGAAAAGGCTATTATCAAGAATGGGGAAAAGATAAAGTGACAATGTTACCAGGAGATGTTATAAACATTAAACCAGGTGTTAAACATTGGCATGGGGCAAGCGAAGATTCTTGGTTTTCACATTTAGCAATTGAAGTACCAGGTGAAGAAACTAGCAATGAATGGTGCGAACCAGTTACTGATGAAGAGTATTATAAAGAATAACCTGAAAATCAAATAGAATTAGTGACTAATTGCGTAGTTAATATTGAACTTGTATTGAATAATACGAAGGAGTGGGAATAATGGAATATACTTATATAAGCGATACCAACATTAAAGTTTCTAAAATATGCTTAGGATGTATGAGTTTTGGTAAAGCACACACTATGCATGATTGGACACTTGATGAAATAGAAACAGAAAAAATTGTAAAACATGCCTTAGATTTAGGTATTAATTTCTTTGATACTGCAAATTGCTATTCGCTAGGAACAAGTGAGGAATACATAGGAAAAGCATTAAAAAAATATGTACGTAGAGAAGATGTGGTAATTGCTTCAAAAGTATATTTTAATGAAGGAAGATTATCTAAAAAAGCAATTTTAAGAGAAATTGATCTTACATTAAAACGCTTAGGCACTACTTATTTAGATATTTATATTATTCATCGCTTTGATTATGACACACCAATTGAAGAAACTATGGAAGCTTTAAATGAATTAGTAAAATCAGGAAAAGTACGAGTTATTGGTGCTTCAGCAATGTATGCAAAGCAATTTATCGCAATGCAAGAAGTAGCTAAAAGAAACAATTGGACTTGTTTTAAAGTAATGGAAAATCATTATAATATGATTTATCGAGAAGATGAAAAAGATTTAATTTCATATTGTAAGGAAAATAATATCTTATTAATGCCTTATAGTCCTTTAGCAGCAGGCCATTTAGCGCGTCCAAGTTGGGAATCAAATTCTTTAAGAGGAACAACTGATAGAGTGGCAAAAGGAAAATATGATGCAATGGAAGAAAGTGACATTAATATTGTTAAGCGCGTTAGCGAATTAGCAAATAAGAAAAATGTTAAAATGTCACAAATTGCTTTAGCATATTTATGGAAAAAAGGTATAGATTCACCAATTATAGGTGCCACTAAGGTTAGTTACTTAGATGACGCAGTAGAGGCATTAAATGTTTATTTAACTGATGAAGAAATTAAATATCTAGATGAATTATATGTTAAGCATCCAATAGTTGGTGCAATTAATAAGAATCCTGACGCAAATACAATATTACTAGACGAAAAGAAATAATCATTAGGTTGTATAATATGAAGTTTATGAAACGTAAATGCACCATAACAATATAAAGTGAATTGTTGGAAATGACGAGTACGTTCGTTATAAAAACTTGTAACAGCACTTCATTTTCTAACTCGAATGACAAATATTGGGTTGGAAAAACTAATCATAATACTAGAGGGGAATTTATAGTATTTAAACCTGGAGGAGGAAAATATGAAACAAAATAAATTTATTTGCCCAGAATGTGGAGGAGAGATGTTGGAATTTTACAACAAACCAGCACTAAACTTAGTATGCTCTAAATGCGGATATAGATTAGCGACAACAAAGTGGGATGGAATTGATTTAGACAACAACAATTACAATGTCTATTTAACTGCTTCTAAAGATATATCAATCGAACAAATAAAAATAGTTTCTAAAATTAGCGGAAATAATTTTGTTCTTTCAAAGAAGATTATGGAAAATGGTGGAGCACTAATAAGTGGAAATGCTAAACAAATTAAGCAAATTAAAGATTTTTTGGAAAAAAGCAAGATTAAATTTTATATAACTCCTAATTTCAAATATTGATTTCTTGACAATAAATGATATAGAAGAGTCAATTTAATTAGATACAGTGATTTCACTAAGGTAGGTCATAGAACATGAGTTTTTATGACCTTTTAAAATTTTATAGCAATTTTAGAAAATAAATAAATATTTATTTATTTTTATGTTATACTAAAATAGTCAGTTAGATGAGAGGTGTTTTGGTATGATTTTAAGTAAATTTAGTGATTGGTGGAACAAAAATATAAATATTATTTTTATTGTTATGATTGTGGCAATTATTGTGATATTTGTGCTTATAACTTTGTTTAATTTAGTACTTAAAAAACATAGATTAGCAAAGGCGACAAGAGAAATTGAAAAAAAATATGAACATTATCGTACAGTTCTAATAGGTGAAGCATCTTCATCTTTAAAAAGAGTTTATGCAATTTCTAGTTGCAACTTACTTTATGTTGATACTTATACTAATTTATTAAAGAAATATGAAGATTTATTACAAACACAAAACGATCAAGCCACAAATGCTTTACAAATGCTTCATGATAGTTTAGACAAAACTAAAGGAAAAGCTAATAAAGAAAGCATTAAAAGAAATCGTGCTATATTAGAAGACTATTGTAATCAAATTGAAGCGTTCGTAAATGAATTAAATGATTTATTACATAATGAAAATGAAGCACAAAAGAAAGCTTTAGCGCAAAAAGAAGATTTAAGAAATATTAAGGCTTTATATTTTGAACATGAAGGCGAATTAAAATTAGTAGAAGAGTCATTTGATATTTTATTTAATAATATTGATGAAGCATTTAAACGTTTTGATGAAGCAATTGATTGCGCAGATTATGAAAATGTTGATGCGATACTTGAGCGTATTGATATGGCTATTAAAGAACTAAAACCTGTTATTGAACAATTACCATTATTATGTGTTAAAGTTAGTAATGTTGTTCCAAATAAGATTTCAGTATTAAAATTAAAATATCAAGAAATGATGCAACAAGGTTATCCTTTAAATCATCTTCATGTTAATAGCACTATTGAACAATTTGAAGCTTCTTTACAAGATATAACTCAACGCTTAAAATCATTCAAACTTAAAAATTGTAATGATGATTTAGAAAATATTTTGGAATGTATTAATAAATTATTAGAAAAATTCGAAGAAGAAAAAAATGCTAAAGAAGAATTTTCTTCATCAATTGATGATGTTTATAAATCAGTAAAAGATTTGGAAAACAAATCAGTGAAGATTTGTAATATTATTCCAGAAGTTCAAAAAGACTATATTATGTCTGATAAGTATATTAATGAAATTGATGTTATTAAATTTAATGTTTCTCGTCTTGATACTATCAAACGTACTTTAGATACTTATATTCATTCAAATACCAAACAACCTTATTCTTTACTTCGTAATAAATGTAATGAATTAGCGGACGAAGCAAAAGTGGCTTCTTTAAAATTAAATGATTTCTCTTCATATTTATTATCACTTGAAAGTGATTTTAATAACGCAAATGACATCATATATAATGGATATTTTGAACTTAAGAATACTTATAAAGTTATTCATGAAACTTATGTAACTGATTATGAAAATCAACAAAAAGAAGCATTTGCTAAAGCATTTGCCCTTATTGATGAAATTGATGCATTGTTAAATATTAAACCAATTGATATTGCTAATATTAATAATCTAGTTATGAATTTTATTAAATATAAAGATGAATTAGTTAAATCTAATGAAGAAAATGCTAACTTTGCCTTATTAACTGAAAGTTTAGTAGTGTACGCTAATAGAGAAAGATATCATTTAAGTGATATTAAAGTATTATTAAATCAAGTCGAAACATCATTTTTCGATTTAGAATTTGAAAAAGCTTATTTAGATGCAGGAAACACAACTAAAAAACTTAAACATGCATCAAATATTGAAAAAGAATAGGCTTTAACTCAGTTAAAATTTAACTGATTGCATATTCTAAATTAAGTGGAGGTTTTATTTTGATTTATTTTGATAATGCTGCGACGACAAGCGTCAATAAAGAGTTGCTAGTATCTTTTAATCAACTTGTAGAAAAATATTATGGTAATCCTTCTAGTAACCATAAATACGGTTTAGAAAGTAGCCGTCTTTTAACTTTAGCACGTGAACAAGTGTTAAGTCTTTTAGGCTTAGATAAAAACTATGAAATTATCTTTACTTCTGGCGCAACTGAATCAAATAACCTAGCTATTAAAGGTGTTGCTTTAGCGTATAAAAATCGTGGTAAACATTTGATAACCACTAATGTGGAGCATCCTTCAGTTCTTAATGCTTTTAAACAATTAGAAGAAGAATTTGGTTTTGAAGTAACAATTTTACCAGTTAATGAAAAAGGTATAATTGAACCTGATACATTAAGAAAAGCTATGCGCAATGATACAATTTTAGTTTCAATAATGCATGTTAATAATGAAACAGGCGAAGTTAATGATATTGAATCACTAAGTAAAATTGTCCACGAATATCCAAAATGTTTCTTCCATTCTGATACGACGCAATCGATAACGAAAATTGATGTTAATTATAACTTAATTGATATGTTTATTGCTTCTAGTCACAAAATTCATGGTTTAAAAGGTTCTGGATTTTTAGCAATAAGAAAAAATATTAAACCATTACCACTTTTATCTGGTGGCGGACAAGAATTTAATTTAAGAAGTGGCACAAGCGATATGCCAAAAGATGTAACATTAGCAAAAACTTTACGTCTTGCTTTAGAAAATAAGAATAAAAAATTAAAAAAAGTGCAAGAGATTAATAACTATATTCGAAAAGAATTAGCAAATTTTGATGAAGTAGTAATTAATTCATCTTTAGATGCTTCACCATACATTTTAAACTTTTCTTTATTACGCCATAAGGCAAGTGTAGTTGTTGAAGCTTTATCGCTTAAAGATATTATGGTATCTACAATATCTGCTTGTTCTTCGAAAAAAAGTAACAAGTCTTATGTTCTAGCGGCTATGAATAAAAATAGCGTGGAAGCATCTAATCCAATCCGTTTAAGCTTTGATGAATCAAATACCTTAGAAGAAGCAAAAATATTCATAACTACTTTACATAACATTTTAGAAAGTACTAAAGAACAGGAGTAATATAATGAACAATATTAATTATGATCATATCATGATAAGATTTGGGGAATTATCCACCAAAGGAAAAAACAAAAAAGATTTTATTAATACATTAGGTGTTAATGTTAAACATGCTTTAAAAGATTTTAAAAATCTTGAATATCAAGTATGCATGGATCATATCTATATCAAATTAAATGATACTGACTATGAACCAATTATTGAAAGATTAAAAGATGTATCGGGTATTTATTCTTTTTCTCTTGTCATGAAAGTTGATCGTGACATCGAAAACTTAAAAAATATGGTTTTAGATTTACTTAAAAAAGAAAATAAAAATACTTTTAAAATTAAAGCAAAACGCGCCGATAAATTATATCCAATCATTAGTGATGAAATTAATCGTATTATCGCTGGATACGTTTTACAAAATACTAATTATAAAGTAGATATTCATAATCCGGATGTTTTAGTATCTATTACTATTCGTGCGGATGCTGCTTATATATTTACAAGTGACATATTAGGCGCAGGTGGCTATCCTTTAGGAGTGGGTGGCAAAGCACTTCATATGATATCAGGCGGTATTGATTCTCCAGTTGCCGCTTATTTAATGATGAAAAGAGGAGTTAAAATTGAATGTGTTCACTTTGCTTCTCCTCCATATACTAGTGAAGCTGTAATTGATAAATTAAAAGATATTTGTAAAGAACTTAATCGTTATCAAGCACGTATTAAAATACATGTTGTTCCATTTACTAAGTTACAAGAAGATATTTATAAATATTCGAATGAATCTTATGCAATTACCATTATGCGTCGTATGATGTATCGTATCGCAGAACGTTTAGCTAAAAAATATAAATGCCTAGCAATTTCTAATGGGGAATCAGTAGGACAAGTAGCATCACAAACACTTGCCTCTATTAATGTTATTAACGGAGTTACTAATACTCCAATTATTCGCCCAGTCGCTGTAATGGATAAAATTGAGATTATTAAATTAGCAAAAAAGATTAATACTTATGATATATCCATTCGACCATATGAAGATTGTTGCACAATTTTTGAACCAAAGAATCCGAAAACAATGCCAAAATTAGATGAAGTCGAAGTTTTTGAACAAAAATTTGATTTTGAAAGTGATATTAAATATTGCGTAGAAAATGTTGAAACTATCGTTATTGATGAAAAAAATAACGAAGATGATAAGAATTATTTATAATTTTTGAAAATAAGCAAAAACTAACCTCAATAGGAGGTGAAATTTGTGAGACAAAGTCGACAAAAAAACACTACAAGAAAGAGTTCTACAAAAAAAGCTGCTACTACTAATAAGCAACGTGGAACTAAATATGAATATGGAGAAGATTTAGATGTAAATAACTCGCACGTTAGAAATTCTAATCATGAATCTAAACGTGGATGTTCATCAAGTAAACGTTCTTCTTCAAAAAAACAATCAAGTAGAAAATAGATTTAAAATGCCATAGAATTTCGCTATGGCATTTTTTTTGAATTATTTTATTGAAGCAAGTTAATAATATTATTATGAAAACGTTAATGATTATTTTGCTCATATTATTATTGATTTTGTTATTTATAACTATGTTTTTATTTATTAATTTAAAAATAAAAGTTATTATTACATATCGTTTTATTAAAGTATATTTATTTAAAATAAAAATACTTGAAATAGAACTAGGAAAAATCATTGCTTCAATTATTACTAGTCCTAAACCTAAATTTAAAATTGATATTAAAAAATTAATAGAAAATATTGATTTTAAATATATAAAAATATATTTATATAATTCATCTATTGGACCATTTGATGCTTTATTATTTGGAAGTAATTATATTTTATCGAATTTAAAAATATATCGCAAAATGCACTTTATTTATTTACATAATGCATCAAATAATGATTATTTATTAGAGGGGGAACTAAATCTAAAAATTATTAATATTTTAAAAAATAAAATTATAAGGAGAGACTTAAGTTATGGAAAATAATTCTTTTAAAAATGTAATGCTATCAACATTAACAAGTATAAAAACTATTTTGGATTCTTCAGAAATTATTGGTACGCCTTTAAAGATAAATGATAAAGAAATGATTGTACCGATATCACGCTTAACATTCGGCTTCGGTTTTGGCGGCAGTGAATTAGAAAAAGAAAACATTAGTAATGACTTGTTATTTGAGTATTCAAGTGACTTCCCTCTAGCAGGTGGTAGTCTAGGTGGATTATCTTTAAATCCAGAAGCATTTTTATATATTAATAATGGAAAAGTTGAGATTATTAAAATGAAAGAAAATAAAACTATTTATGACCGATTATTTGAAGTATATAAAGATGTATCTAAATATATGATGAAAGATAAGAAAAAAAGCAAATAAAAAATGCAACCCAATTGAGTTGCATTTAATAAGCGAACTATTTAGCTAAAGCTTTTTTACTAAGTTCAACGTACTTAGTGAATGCTTTTGGATCATTGATAGCTAATTCAGATAATGATTTACGGTTCATGTTGATGTTAGCTAATTTTAATCCGTGCATGAATTTTGAATAAGAAATATCATTCATTCTGCAAGCAGCGTTAATACGTTTGATCCATAATTTACGGTAATCACGTTTAACTTGTTTACGATCTCTAAACGCATAACGTAATGAATGCATTACTTGTTCTTTAGCAGATTTGAATAAGAGGTGTTTGCTACCGAAATAGCCTTTTGCTCTTTTGAGTACTTTTTTACGTCTTGCTCTTGTGACGACACTATTCTTTACTCTCATGACTCTTACCTCCTAATTATTGCATCAAGTATTTAATGCGTTTGTAATCGCTCTTAGATACATATGAAGCCTTTCTTAATTGTCTTTTTTGTTTGTGTGTTTTGTTGTGTGCTAAGTGTGAAGTATAAGCGGAATTGATTTTTAATTTACCATTACCAACTTTTTTAACACGTTTTGCTAAAGCACGTTTTGTTTTCATTTTTGGCATACTACGTTCCTCCTATTTTTTAACTTTTGATGCTAAAACTGCATTTAAGAATTTGCCATCTAATGCTGGCTTTTTCTCCATTACTGCATATTCATTTACAAGTTCAAAGAACTTATTTAAAACCTCTTCACCAACTTCAACGTGCGATAATTGACGACCGCGGAAACGTACAGAAACTTTAACTTTATCACCATTTTGTAAGAACTTACTTGCTTGGTTAGCTTTAGTTTCTAAGTCGTGCATACCAATTTGTGGAGTTAAGCGAACTTCCTTGATATTGACAACAGCTTGTTTCTTCTTATTGAGCTTTTGTTTCTTTTGAGCTTCAAAGCGATATTTACCATAGTTTAAGATTTTGCATACTGGTGGTTGAGCTTGAGGCGCAACACAGAGTAAATCTAAATTTAAGTATCTTGCTTTGTTTAAAGCATCAAAACGAGACATCGTACCAAATGATTCACCATTTGGGCCAATTACTAAGACTGTAGGGAAGCGAATTGCTTCATTAACTAAATCATTGTTAGTCTTTTCTGGTCTTTGTTGTTGTGGATTAGTAAAATTTGGGTTGTAAATAATAATTCCTCCTTTGAACTAAAAAACGGACGCAGGATGCGCCCGTGAAAATATCTTAACGATATGTGACATTTACCTATTCACTTTGTGAATCAGGTGAGAAGCGGGCGCCTCTTCTTTCCACGTATTTTGTTCGCGTAATAATACTACACTATAAATGCTAACATGTCAACATTAATTTTATGCGTTTTTAATGTTAATTATGCATTTAAAGGCTTTTTTTCTTTGATTTCGTTTAAAATCATTGAAATGAATTCATCAAGAGAAACAGTGATTTGTTCTTTTGTACCATATTTACGATATGTAACACTCTTAGTGTTCATTTCATTATCACCAATTACAAGTGTATAAGGAATCTTTTGAATTTGTGATTCTCTTAAACGATAACCAAGTTTCTCATTACGATCATCAATATTAACTCTTAAACCATTTTCTTCTAAGATTGCTTTGACATCTTTAGCGTAATTTCCATGGATGTCACCAACAACTGGTAATAAGTTAACTTGAACAGGCGCTAACCAAGTTGGGAAAGCACCAGCATAGTTTTCGGTAATAATACCAATGAATCTTTCAAGAGATCCAAAGCAAGCACGGTGAATCATAACTGGAGTAACTTTTTGACCATTTTCATCAATATAAGTACAATCAAATCTTCCTGGAAGCTGCATATCTAATTGAATGGTACCACATTGCCAAATACGGTTCATTGAGTCACGAAGTTTAAAGTCAAGTTTAGGACCATAGAATGCACCATCACCTGGATTGATTTTAAATTCTTTACCAGTTTCTTTACATACTCTAATTAAATCAGCTTCGGCTTTATCCCAAACTTTGATATCACCAATATAGTTTTCTTCTGGACGAGTAGATAATTCAATATGATAATTTAAACCAAATATTGAATATACTTGGTCATAAATCTTAATGATTCTTTCGATTTCGGCACCAATTTGATCTTCAGTTAATAAAATATGAGCATCATCTTGTGTAAATGTACGAACACGGAATAAGCCGTTTAAAGCGCCACTTGCTTCATATCTATGGACATGACCAAGTTCCGCAATACGAAGTGGTAAATCCTTATAAGAATGTAAATCGTTTTTATAAACTAGAATAGCGCCAGGGCAGTTCATTGGTTTAATTGCGTATTCATCTTCATCAGCGTGTGTAATGAACATATCTTCTTTATAGTGATCCCAGTGACCAGAGATTTCCCATAATTCTTTTGATAACATAATTGGAGTTTCAACAACAACATAACCATTCTTACGATGTAAATCAAGCCAAAAATCTTCAAGTGTACGACGTAATTGATAACCTTTTGGTAACCAGAATGGAAGTCCTGGACCAAATTCAGAAATCATGAATAAACCAAGTTCTTTACCTAATTTACGGTGATCACGTTTTTTACGTTCTTCCAAATCTTGTAAATGTTTTTCAAGTGCTTCGCTAGTTGGATAGCAAGTACCATAAATTCTTGTTAGCATTGGATTTTTGGAATCTCCACGCCAATAAGCACCCGCAACATTTAATAATTTAAAGTTCTTTAATACGCCAGTTGAGATAACGTGAGGACCACGACATACATCAGCGTAATCGCCTTGTTCATAGATTCCAACTTTGTCATCATCGACAGCGTCAATTAATTCACATTTATATGGATCGCCCGCAAATTTTTGTTTTGCTTCTTCTTTACTTAAATAGTAGTGATTGATTGGTAAGTTTTCTTTAACAATCTTTTTCATTTCAGCTTCAATTTTAGCAAAATCATCACTTGTGATTGATTCTTCAACACCGAAGTCATAGTAGAAGCCTTCTTCAATGCTAGGGCCAACACCGAATTTAACGTTTTTATATAATCTCTTCATTGCTTGAGCAAGTAAGTGTGCACAAGAATGGTTTAAGACTGGGAAAGCTTCTGGATCTTCTAAAGTAACTAATTCTAAAGAACAATCTTTAGTAATTGGAGTCTTTAAATCAACAAGATTACCATCTAATTTAGCAACAACTGAATTTTTAGCTAAACTAGAAGAAATGCTTTTAGCAACTTCAATAATTAATTTTCCTTCTTCAACATCAATAGTGCTTCCGTCTTTTAAAGTAATTTTTAACATAATTTTTCCTCCTTAAAAATAAAAAAACGTCCCTTTAATAAGGACGCTATTAACGCGGTACCACCTTAATTTATATTTAATAATAAATTAAACATACTCTCAAGTACTGTTAACGCCAGTGACGTTTGCTTATTTCGCAAAATGCTCCAAAGTGGTATTAATAAATACTTTATAGAAATCTTGCACCAATCATTTCTTCGCTTAATAAAGTTAATTTATTAACGTGTCTTTTTCAACGCACTAATATAATAGTATTTTTAATGTGTAAAAGTCAATTTATTTGTTAACTTTTCTTCTCATAATAAGAGTAATTGTTCCTGGACCAGTATGTGCTTCTACATTTACAGAGAAGCCATCCATATGACATTCATATTCTGGTAAATATTCTTCAACCATTTTTTGAGCAAATTCAACAATGGCGGGATTTGTATCAACATACGCAATTGAAACTTCATATTTATTAGGATCTTTTTTCATTTCTTTATACTTAATGGCAGTTTCTTTTAATGTTGATTTAATATTTCTAGTTGTACCAATTTTAACAATACCACCATCTTTAAATCCTAATACTGGTTTTAAACCAATTAAGTTACCTATCAACGCAACAGCAGGAGAAACTCTTCCGCCACGTTTTAAATATGTCAATGATTCAGGAATGAAAACAACTTCATTATCAGTAATTCTTTCTTTTAATAATTCTGGAACTTTTTCAGGCTCAATGCCGTTTTCAATCCATTCTTTGGCGGTCAAAACACTATTTAACATAAAGCACATTACATTCAATGAATCAATGATAATAACTTTATCGCCATATTTTTCTTTACAAATATTAGTAAATAAATCAAACATCGAAGAAAGTTTACTAGAAATTGTAAAGTGAACGATTTTTTCATATCCTTCGGCAAATATATTATCAAAAAATGCTTCGATTTCATATGGTGTTGGAGTAGAAGTTTTAATTACACCACCAGCACGCATCATACTAGCTAATTTTTCATAATCGATATCGACGCCATCATGGTACTCAACGTTATCAACGATAACATTAAGAGGTAAAACCTTTAAACCATATTCTTTTGCTTTTTCTGGAGAAATAGCAATTGTGGAGTCACATGTGACAATTGTCTTGCTCATAGTAAGACCTCCAATTCTTTTTCTATTATACCTATTGAGCCTAATTTGTCAACCTTTATAGCCTAACGTGGGACTGCAAAATATCAACAAATTGTTTAAAAGTGTTTATTTGATAATAAAAAAGGCAAAAGAATATAATTATAAATTATATCTTTTGCAGATGTTTTTTACTTAGTTATATTAGTCTTTAGCGCCATCGTTATTGGCATTTAATATTTTCATAAAGTTTGTGCCACGAGTACCAGCAGGAGTTGCGCCAGTTAAGATAATTGGCTCACCAGTTTGAATGCCTAAATCGTGGGCTTTAACAAGAGCTAAAACTTCCATCTCTTCAATTAAGTTAGGAACTTTTGGAACCCATATACCATATATACCCCAGAATAAACTTAATTTAGACAATACACGGCGATTAGAAGAAATACAAACAATTGGACAACATGGACGTGCTTTAGAAATTCTTCTTGGTGTTGTACCCATACCGGATATTGCTACGATTAATTTTGCACCAATTAATAAAGCAGTATTAGCAACAGAATTAGATATAGCATCAGAATTATTCTTTTCTGATGTATTATATGCTTGTTCTGCAAGCTTTTCATAGTCTAGATATTGTTCCATAGTTTTAGATATTTTAGATTGCATTTCAGTGGCTAAAACTGGATAATCACCAGATGCAGACTCACCAGAAAGCATAACAGCATCAGTACCTTCTAATATCGCATTAGCGACATCACTAACCTCAGCACGTGTTGGTACTGGCCTAGTTTGCATTGAGTCTAACATTTGAGTTGCAGTAATAACAGGTTTGCCTTTAATACGGCATTTTTCGATAATTTGTTTTTGAATAACTGGAACAATTTCCGAAGGAACTTCCACACCTAAGTCGCCACGTGCGACCATAATGCCATCACTTACATCAATAATCTCATTGATTTTATCAACGCCTTCTTGATTTTCAATTTTAGCAATAACACCAATATCAGGTTTTCCATATTTTGCAAGAATCGCTTTAATTTCTAAAATATCTTCTGGACGACGAGTGAATGAAGCCGCTACATAATCAACATTATGTTCACAACCAAATTTTAAATCTGCTTCGTCTTTTTCTGAAACATAAGCCATTGATAATCTTGCAAAAGGAGCAATAACGCCTTTGCGATTTTTAATGACATATGTATTTCTAGCTTTAGTTACTAATTCACGATGATCATAGTCTTTTTCAATAATATCGAGTTCAAGATTACCGTCATCAATTTTAATTTTGTTACCTACTTCAACATCATCGAATAATTTATCATAAGTGACAGAAAACTTTGTTTCATCACCTAATATTTCAGTCATAGAAATACGCACAATTGAATCACGTAAAATTTTAGCTTGTCCATCTTTAAATAAGTGACAACGAATTTCTGGACCTTTTGTATCTAATATAATAGGAATAATTACTCCTTTATCTTGCTCAAGCTTACGAATTAATTCAATTTTCTTTAAATGATCAGGATGCTCACCATGCGAAAAATTCAAACGCATAACGTTCATTCCGGCATCAATTAATTGTGATAATACTTCGTAACTTTCGCTTGCTGGTCCGATAGTGCAAACAACTTTTGTATTTTTATGAATGATCATAGTAAAACTCCCTAATAAATAAGTTTAAGTTAGCAAATTGAGTGAATAACATCCACTAATTCAGTGTGGGTATCACGTTTCATTTTTAAGGCATCATCAATATCGTAATCGACTAATTCGCTACCTCTTAAGCCAACGCAACGTCCGCCTTTACCTTCAAGTAAAAGTTCAATTGCTCTTACACCCATTTGTCCTGCTAAGAAACGATCACGAGCAGTAGGGCTACCACCACGTTGAATACGACCTAATACTTCGGCACGACATTCAAAACCCGATTCTTTTTCGATGTCATGAGCTAATTCATTAACATCACATAATTTTTCAGTGATGATTACCATAGCGTGTCTTTTACCATTTTTGTGCATTTCTGCTAATTTCTCAATAATTTCATTTCTTGTTAATTGATAATCAGAAGTAACAATTAAATCTGCTCCACAAGCAATACCTGAGAAAAGAGCTAAATCGCCACAATATCTTCCCATTACTTCAACGACAGAACAACGTTGATGAGAAGTGGATGTATCACGTAATTTATCAACTGCTTCAACGATTGTATTTAAAGCTGTATCAAAACCGATTGTAAAATCAGTAGAAGCGATATCATTATCAATTGTTCCTGGTAAAGCAATACAATTGATACCCATATTAGATAATGCTTTTGCACCTTGATATGTGCCGTCGCCGCCAATACATACTAAAGCATCGATGCCAAATTTCTTTAATTGTTCAATACCTTTTTGACGAGTTTCAACTTCCTTAAATTCTGGAAGACGAGCGGAACGAATAATTGTACCACCACGATTAACAATATCGGATACAAAGTCACGATCAACTTGTTGGATGTTACCTTCAACTAATCCTTTATATCCATCATAAATCACGAACATTTCTAAATCATGATATAATCCTGCACGTACAACTGCTCTAACAGCAGCATTCATGCCTGGTGCGTCTCCACCACTTGTTAAAATTCCTACACGTTTCATTTTTAACTACCTCCTAAAACAAAACTCCGCAATGATTATATCATTGTGTGAATAAAAATCAAAGATATTTTAAGGTACTTTGTTTGGTAAAATGTTGTTTTATCATAAGTAAGCCCTTACAAGTTCTTTGTTCTGCAAATAAAAATAAAAAATAAAGAAAAAAGCAAAAAAATATCTTAAATTGGTATTGAACAAAAGTTATTAAGAAACTATGTTAAAAAAAGTGAAATACATGTTATAATATTTAAACTATGAAAGCAGGTGTGACTATGGAATATATGAGTAATTGTGATTTTTATGAAATACGTTTTGCAAGTGCTCTTTCTGATTCAGATCGAAAGGTTTTAATAGACTTATATCAACCTATTGTTGGGCCTGTCGCTATTTCATTGTTTTTTAAATTTTGGTCTGATGCGCAAACAGATCAAGAAAAAGGCTTTTATTCAATTGATAAGTTAATCACTTATTTACGAATAACTTCTGATGCCCTTCTTAATGCTAGAAGATTATTAGAAGCGATGGGATTATTGAAGACTTATGTTAAAGTAATAAGTGAAGAAAGAAAAACTTATATGTTTTGCTTATACGCTCCTAAACAACCAAAAGAATTTTTTGATGATCTCTTTTTTAAAGAGCTACTTATCAAATACATTGGTGAAAAAGATGTTCAACGCTTAGCAAGCTTTTATAAAAATAAAATTGATTTAACTGATTTTAAAGATATCACAACTAAGTTTGGTGAAGTTTTTTATACTGACATTAATAATTTTAAAAACTCTATACCTTCAAACATTCCTAATTTAGTTGGAAGGGAAGAAGGCAACGTATATACAAGTTTTGATATTGGAAAATTTTTGACATTATTAGCATCTAAAAATATTAAAGATAATTTCTTAACTAAAGAGGAACTAGAAAAAATAAGTAAAATTGCTACAATTTATGGATCAAACGAAGATACATTAGTGGAATATTTTGAAAATTATACTAATTTTTATGCTGAAAAAGGTGAAAGAGTTCAGTTTGATAAATTGATGGAAACATTGAAAAATGTTAATAATTATTCCACAATTATGCCTAAAAAAGAAAAGACTAAAGCCCATAACATTGAAGCAAGTGATGGCAAATATAAAAAGATGATTCAATTAATGGAAACTTGCCCACCAGCAAAATATTTGAGTTTATTACAAAATAATACTGCACCTTCTTCTGCAGATTTAACTTTAGTTTCAACTTTAGCTACTAGTTATAATTTAAGCAATGGAGTTATTAACGCTTTAATTAATTATGTTTTGCAAGTAAAAGATAACACATTGCCAAAAAATTATGTGGAAAAAATTGCGGCTTCTTTAGTGCGTGAAGGCGTAACTACAGTTGTAGAAACATTGAATTATTTAAACAAAACAAATAAGCGCGCTAAAAAGGCGGAAAATAAAACAAGTTCATATCAACCTAAAGCTAGCAAAAAATTATTTGATGAAGAAGATAATGTGGAATATAACGAGGATTTAGAAGATGAAGAGTGATGAATTATTTAGTTATACTGATAAAACTGAAGAAGATATTGCTTATGAAAATGAATTAAAAGAAAATATAAAAAAAGATGATGAATTTGTTGATGAATTCATTCGCCCATTAAAAATGCCCAAAGAACAATTCGATGATTCTTTAATGCTTTTTGTTGATGCACAAAGAGAATTTCATAATTGTAAAAATTGTCCAGGATTAAAGGAATGCAAGAACTCTTGTCCAGGATTTATGATTCGTCCAGAAATCACTCAAAAATTAGTGACAAAAACATTTAAACCATGTCGTTTATATGAAGAAAATCGCAATTTTATGAAGAAATTTTTATATAAAGATTATAGTGATGATTTTAATGGTTTGCTTTTAAAAAACATGAATAATTATCGTAATGGTTATCGTCAACAACTTAAAATATCCTTAAAAGAAATGCTAGATCAAAATTTAAAAAATTGGATTTATATTTATGGCCCAACGAAAAGTTCAAAAAGCGAATATTTAATGGCGTTTTGCAATGAATTTGCTTTAAAAAACAAAGGAAATATTGCTTATTTAAATGTAAAAGACTTAATGGATTATGTTAAAGAAATCTTTTATAAAGATAAAGATGAATTTGATGAATATTTCGATGAATTAGCGAATGTTACTTTATTGGTGTTAGATGGATTTAATAAAGATGTATTGATTAATAGTGTAATTCGTGACCAATTTATTTTGCCATTGATAAATAGTCGTTATAAAAATAATAAAATGGTTATGATTAGTTCTAATCTTGATTTAGATGGCTTAAATAATTTATTAGCGCAAAATCGTTATGGCGCCGATAACGCTTATGAAATTACTTCAAAAATATTCGAAAAACGCTATAAAAAATTATATAAATTAGAACATTTAATTATGTAAATAATCTTGAAATTTAGTTGTTATTTCTAATTTATATTGTTCTAAATGAGCTTTTAAAATATCTAAAGATGAGAATTTATAACTATCAGCAATGCGGCTTAAAAATAAAACTTTAATTTCTTTGTTATAGATATCTTCATTAAAGTCAAAGATATTAACTTCTAGTAGTGGTGATGCTAGTTCATCAATGGTTTTATGAACACCAACGTAGCCCATTCCTAAATATTTATTATTATCAATTATAACTAAGGTGGCATACACGCCATCTTTTATTTTGACATAATTATTAAATTTTAAATTAACTGTAGGGAAACCAATTTTATGTCCATTTTGATATCCTTTTTGTACTAATCCACTAATCCCATATTGATATCCTAATAGTCTATTACTAATTTCTATATTACCATCTTCTAAATGTTTAATGATATTAGTACTTGATACTTTTATGTCGTCTATTTTTTTAATTGGAATTACTGTTGTATTAATTGGAGAACATTGTAATGTATAAATATTTCCACTTTTATTAAAGCCAAAAGTAAAATCTTCTCCAACAATTAAATCTTTTACTTTCAATGTGTTAATTAAAAAACTAATGAAATTTGAGGCACTTGTGGTACGTAGCTCATCATTAAATTCAATTATAATTAATAAAGATATGCCAAATTTTTTTAAAAAAGAGCATTCATCTTCAAAACTTAAAATTTGATTATTTTGTGTTTGATGCTTAAAAGTAATAACTGCAGTTTTGTTATCATTACTACTTAATTGATTTACTTTTTTTAATAGTTCTTGATGACCAATATGAAACCCATTAAAGTTTCCAATCGCGGCCACAAGTGGTTTGGTATTTATATGTTCGGATAAATTAATAATTTCGTATTTAATCATAATATTAGTTTAAGTAAATAAACTTTAAACACCAACTTTCTTTTAGTGAAAAATATTTTAACATTTATTAAATATAAATTTCAATAAACTTGCTTGAAGTTACTTATCGTTATTATTGAAAATAATAAGGAAATGATTATAATAAAGACATAGAAAAGAGGTTTTTATATATGTATAAGAAAAATATTTGGCATACTTGTGATGCAGATAAAAAATCAAAAATCATGAAATTCAATGATAAGTACATGGATTTTTTAAGTAATGGCAAAACCGAAAGAGAATGCATAAAAGAAAGCGTTGCTCTTGCTGAAGCTCAAGGCTTTAAACCATTAGATGCTTATGAAAGTTTAAAAAGTGGTGATAAAGTTTATGTTGTTAATAAAAATAAAAATATTGCTTTATTCATCATTGGTAAGAAGTCTTTAACAGAAGGTTTACGTATTTTAGGAGCACACATTGACTCTCCACGTATCGATGTTAAACAAAATCCTTTATACGAAAAAGATGGATTCGCTTTACTAGATACTCACTATTATGGCGGTATTAAAAAATATCAATGGGTAACTATTCCACTTGCTTTACATGGTGTTATTTGTAAAAAAGATGGTACAACTGAAGTAGTTAATATTGGTGAAAGTGATAAAGATCCAATATTTGGTATTGGTGACTTATTACCACACTTAGCCGCTGATCAAATTACTAAACCTGCCACTAAAGTTATTGAAGGCGAAGATTTAGACGTTACAGTAGGTAGTATTCCACTAAAAGAAAAAGATAAATTTAGCGTAAAAGCAAATATCTTAAATATCTTAAAGAAAAAATACAATATGGAAGAAGAAGATTTTGTTTCAAGTGAAATTGAAATCGTTCCAGCAGGTAAAGCTCGTAGTTATGGCTTAGACTCAAGCATGGTTGCTAGCTATGGACAAGATGATAGAGTTTGTGCTTATACTTCTTTAAAAGCAATTTTAGATGTTGAAAATCCAGAATTTACTTCTTGCTGTATCTTAGTAGATAAAGAAGAAATCGGTTCTGTTGGCGCAACTGGAGCTCAATCATTATTCTTTGAAAATACTATTGCTCGTTTATTAAACAAAATGGGTTATAATAATTTCTTAGATGTCCGTATAGCTATTGAAAATTCATTTATGCTATCTAGTGACGTTTCTGCTGGTGTTGATCCATTATATCCTAGCGTTAACGAAACTAAGAACTCTGCTTATTTAGGACAAGGTGTTGTCTTTAATAAATATACTGGCGCTCGTGGTAAGAGTGGATGTAATGATACTAACCCAGAATTTATTGCTTGGGTAAGAAAAGTACTAGATGAAGAAAATATTCATTATCAAACAGCAGAACTTGGTCGTGTTGATCAAGGTGGCGGCGGTACAATCGCTTATATTTTAGGAAACTATAATATGCATGTAATGGATGCTGGTGTTGGTGTATTAAATATGCACGCACCAATGGAAATTACATCAAAAGCTGACGTTTACGAAGCTTACTTAAGTTACATTGCCTTCTTGACTAAATAGTTATGAATAAAACTCTTAAAAACTATTTAATTCTATTTCTAACATTTATGAAAATTGGTTTATTCACCTTTGGTGGTGGATATGCCATGGTGGCTTTATTAGAAGATGAAGTAATAACCAAAAAAGGTTGGATTAAGGAAGAAGAATTAGTTGATATGGTCGCAATAGCCGAATCAACACCGGGTCCAATTGCTATTAATATTGCTACATATACAGGTTATAAAGTTTTAGGAGTGTTAGGCGCAATTGTATCGACATTAGGAGTTACAATTCCATCACTAGCAATAATTTTTGTTATTGCTAGTGTTTTTTCGTCTTTAATGGAATATACGATTATTCAACATGCCTTCATGGGAATTAAATGTGCTGTAGCAATACTTATTATTGCTGCGGGAATTAAACTACTTAAAAAGATGAATAAAGATGTTATTAGTATTATTATTTTTTCGCTTACTTTTATAGGTATGCTTCTTATTGATATTTTTAGTGTTAATTTTTCTTCAATATATTTAATTCTTATTGGCGGGTTAATCGGATTGGTTACTTTTATTATTCAAAAATCTAAACGAAATGAGGATAAAAATAATGGAAGTACTAATTAAATTGTTTTTTGCTTTTTTTAAAATAGGTTTATTTACTTTTGGCGGAGGATACGCCATGATTCCTCTTATCCAAGAAGAAGTCACCAAAAATGGCTGGTTAACTGCCGAAGAAGTCATTGATATCGTTGGTATTGCGGAATCCACTCCAGGACCAATCGCAGTTAATTTAGCTACATTTGTTGGTACTTCCCAAATGGGCTTTTTAGGCGCACTTGTCGCTACATTAGGCGTAATATTACCATCATTTATAATCATTTTGTTAATTGCGATTATATTTAAAAAAATAATGGATAATAAATATGTTAAATCTATTTTAAAAGGAATAAATCCTGTTATTATTGGTTTAATTCTTGCTACTGGGGTATTTACACTATTTAAGATTTTAGTTCCTAATTTTGTCATTAATGAAAATTTTACATTTAATTTTAATGATTTTATTAGACCATTAATTATTTGTGCTATTTTAGCGCTTATAATGCTTTTATATAAGAAAATGAAAAAAAAGACAATTTCAGCAATTTTGTTGATTGTTATTTCTATTTGCTTAGGAATAGTTGTTTACGCTATTTAAAATTTGCTATAATAAACAAAATACAAAAGAAAGTTGGATTTTTTAAATGAACAAACCTCGAGTATTATTAACATATATAGAATCTGGAATGGGACATATTATGTCAATGAAGGCCATTGCGGATAGTTTAAAAGCAAAATATAGTGATAAATTAGATATCATTGAATCATACATTATGGATGAAGGTAGTAAGGCTACCGCGGATTTTGAAAAGTTTTTATCCGATTGCACAAAAAAGACTAATAAAGATAAAGCCTTTGGTATTGGTGTATTCTGGTTTTTAGATTTAATGGGTAAGCAAACATTTATGCGTTTTACCCATCGCACAATTTTCAAAAAATATACGGACGCTACAATTGAGGCGATGCGTGGACATAATCCGGATGTAATTATTTCTACCCATTATTTCATCACTTTTGCAGCGTTAGAATTAAAGAAACGTTATATGCCAAACTTAACTGTTATTACCTATAACCCAGATAATAATGTGCATGTGTGGTGGGATAATCGTAGCGATATATTTATTAACAATAACGACACTGCTTGTAATGAATCAATTAAAAAAAGAAGATTTAAATATGAGCAATTACGTCGTGTGTTTTTCACTGCCCGTAATGAAGTAGCTAATGCTACGGGAACAAAAGAAGAATATCGTAAAAAATATAATTTACCACTAGATCAATTTACGGTTATTATTGCCGATGGTGCTTATGCGCAAGGTAAAGCAAAAAGTGTTTGTAATAATTTGATTAAAAATATTAAATTCCCAATTACGATTTTAATGCTTGCCGGTAAAAATGAAAAAGTATATCAATATTTTGATAAGAAAAAAGATAAAGTACCAGCGAATATAAATTTAGTGCCTTTACGTTTTACGCCACTTGCTTATGAGTATTATGGCGCTAGTGATGTGTTTATTACTAAATCTGGACCTAATGCAGTTCTTGATTCTTTGTATATGGGAACACCAGTTGTAGTAGATTATTATGCACATAACATTGAAAAAGCGTCAGCAAAACTATTCTGCGAAGATTTAAAATGTGGTGTTACTTGTTACAATGTTTCTCATATGTATCGCACAATTACTTATTTATATGAACATCCAGAATATTTACAAGCACTTAAGCAAAATATCAATAAAAATGTTAACCGTGAGAAAAATGGCTCTATGCAAATAGCGGATATTATATTTAGTGAATTAAAAGATAAAGGATTAATAGCGTAATGAAAAAGAAAACATATTACTATCATGAAGATATGCAAGACGACTTTGGCACAATTGCCCATAATTCAAAGCCATTAAAAGATAATTTTAAATATATTCACCGCAACATATTTTATCGCTTTTTTAGTTTTATTGTTTATTATATTCTTGCTTTCCCAATATTATGGATAGTTAGTAAAATTGTTTTAGGTGTTAAAGTTAAAAACAAAAAATATTTACGTAAAGAATTAAATAAAAAAGAAGGAGTATTCTTTTATTCTAACCATTGTCATTATTATGATGCTTTTTTATCACATGTATTTGCAGGTGTTCCGCGTCGAACATATGTTTTATCACACGCTGATCCTGTAAACATTCCAATTATCGGAACTTTAGTAATGATGTTAGGATGTTTACCTTTACCCAATAATATGACTAATATTCGTAGTTTTAATAAAGCAATGAAAGAATTAGTAAATAAAGGTGCAATGATTTCTATTTATCCAGAAGGAACATTATGGCCTTATTATACTGGTTTAAGAAAATTTGAAAAAACTTCTTTTAAATATGCTGCGATGAATAATAAACCAATTGTGGTTTGCGCGGAAACTTTTAGAAAGCCATTATTTAAATGGATGAAACCAAGAATGAATCTTACTTTTTCACATGTAATACGTCCTAAAGAGGGATTGAGTGTTAATGAAAATGCTGATTACTTTTATGAAGAAGCAATGAAATTTTGGAACAAAGAAGTTCTTAATGAAAATAATTATAAAAGCCATGTATATTTACCAATAAAAGAAGAAAAATAAAAAATGGTATTGCAAACGTTTTTTTATTTGCTATAATAAAAATAGAATTTTAGAATGATTCTAAAAAAGGAGATTATATGACCAAGCAAAGGCGATTAATTCTTGATATAGTTCAAAATAATATGGCTCATATGACGGCAAAAGAGATTTACGATATTGCCCAAAAGATGATGCCTGGAATTACTTTTGCTACAATTTATAATAATCTTAATTCTTTAGTAGATGAAGGTAAAATTCTCAGAGTTAAAATTGTGGATCAACCAGATCACTTTGATCATACATTAACTCCGCATCATCATAAAGTATGTGATATGTGTGGCTTAGTAGACGATATTGATTTACCTGACTATTTAAACGATATTAAAAGTCATTGTAATGTTGATGTCTTATATTATGACTTGGCTATTCACTATATTTGTGATGATTGCAAACAAAAGAAAGGAAATTAAATATGGAACTAAAAGGATCAAAAACAGAAAAAAACTTACAAGCAGCATTTGCAGGAGAATCACAAGCAAGAAATAAATATACTTACTTTGCTAGTGTTGCAAGAAAAGAAGGTTATGAACAAATTGCAGCAATTTTTGAAGAAACCGCTAATAACGAAAAAGAACATGCTAAAATGTGGTTTAAAGAATTAGGCGGAATCGGAAATACTGCCGAAAACTTAAAGGCTGCTGCTAGTGGAGAAAATTATGAGTGGACTGATATGTATGAAGAATTTGCTAAAGTTGCGGAAGAAGAAGGATTCAAAGCAATTGCAATGAAATTTAGAGCAGTTGGTAAAATTGAAAAAGCTCATGAAGAAAGATATTTAAAACTTTTAAATAATGTTGAGATGAAAGCAGTATTTGAAAAATCTGAAGAAACAATGTGGGAATGCCGTAATTGTGGCCACTTAGTTATTGGTAAGAAAGCACCTCTTGTTTGCCCAGTATGTGGACACCCTCAATCATATTTTGAAGTTAGAAAAGAAAACTATTAATATGAAGTTCTTTAAATGCGAAAAATGTGGCAAGGTTTTAGCAGTTGCAAGTGATGAAATTGATTTAACTAATGTTGAAGGATTTGTTGAAATTAAACCTAATACAACAGAAGCTGCTCAAGAAAAACATATTCCAGTTGTTACAAGAGTTGGTAACCTTGTACGTATTAGTGTTGGTGAAGTAACTCATCCAATGCTTGATAATCATTATATTGGTTGGGTTATCTTGCAAACTAAATTTGGTAATCAACGTCGTGAATTACATCCTGGTGAAGAACCGGTTGTGGAATTTGCTCTTGTTGATGGTGATGAAGTTATTAACGCAATTAGCTATTGCAATTTACATGGCCTTTGGGCTATTAAATAATTAATTTATATCTTAAATCTCTGATGTAATAGTCAGGGATTTTTTTTCTTTTATAAAACTGTATTTGCTTAAATAAATAAATAATGAATGAAAAATTTATTTTAAAATTAATAATTTAATGATATATTTTAAGTGTAATTAAATTAATTTGTATATTGCAAATATACAAGATAAAACGGAGGTAAATATTATGTTTTTATCAGATGCAGTTACAATTGGTCTAACCATTGGTGGTATCGTACTAGTGGTATTATTAATTCTATTTGCGTGCAGTTATGTTAAAGCGGCTCCAGACACCGCGATTATCGTATCCGGCTTAGGAAAAAGAAAAATTCTTATTGGTAAAGCAGGATTTAGAATTCCTTTCTTACAAAGAATTGATAAACTTTCTTTAAGAGTATTCCAAGTTGATATTAAAACAGATGAAGCAATTCCGACATCTAATTTTATTAATATTCGTGTTGATGGCGTTGCTAACTTAAAGATATCTTCTGATCCAGAACTTCTTGATCGCGCTGCTGAATCAATTCTTAATATGACTGAATCAGACTTAATTAAGCAAGTTCAACAAGTATTACAAGGTAATATGCGTGAAATTATTGGTACGGTTGATATTAAAAAACTTGTTCAAGATCGTCAAGGTGTTGCATTATCAGTTAAAGATAATGTCGTGCCAGATATGGCTAAAATGGGTATTGAAGTTGTTAACTTTAATATTCAATCATTCTCTGATGATAATCATGTGATTGAAAATTTAGGTATTGATAACATCTCTCAAATTTCAAAAGATGCTGCAATTGCTAAGGCAAATGCTGAAAGAGATGTAACTATTGCTAAATCAAATGCTGAAGAAGCAGCCAATAGATCTCGTGTAGAAGCTAATCAAAAGATTATTGAACAAAATACTTCTTTATCACTTAAAGAATCAGCTTTAAAACAACAAACTGATACTGCTAAAGCTACCGCTGATGCGGCTTATGCAATTGAGGAACAAAAACGTAAACAAGAGATTAATATTGCACAAATTAATGCTGATATCGCTAAGCGTGAACGTGAAGTAGAATTAGGACAAAAAGAGGTTGAACTTCAAGAAAGAAAACTTCAAGCTACTATTAACAAACAAGCTGATGCAGAAAAGTATGCTAAAGAACAAGCTTCAGAGGCAGATTTATATGCTCGCCAAAAAGCTGCTGAAGCTAAAAAATACGAATTAGAACAAGAAGCAGAAATGGAAAAAATTAAAGCTGAGGCTGAAAAAGTTGCTCGCACTAAAGCCGCTGAAGCATTAAAAATCCAAGCTGAAGCCGAAGCAGCCGCTCAAATTGCTAAGGCAAATGCTTTAAGAGAAGCTGCACTTGCCGAAGCTAAAGGTATTGAAGCAAAAGGTAAAGCTGAAGCTGATGCAATAAAAGCAAAAGCTGATGCAATGAAGCAATATGGAGAAGCCGCGACATTACAATTAATTCTTGATTCTAATGTTCTTCCTGAAATTATTAAAGCATATTCTGAACCAATGGCGTCCGCAATGAGTAAAATTGATTCTATCACAATGTATGGCGAAGGAAATACTGCTAAATTAACAGAGGAATTATCTAAAAATGGTAATCAAATAATTGATGGACTTCAAAAAGCAACAGGATTAGATATTAAATCTTTAATTGCTGGATACTTAGGTGGAAAACTAATTGAAAAGAAAAAAGAAGATACACCAAAAGAAAGCAAATAATATTACTAATTTCTAGAAATTGCTTAAGTGGGATTAAATGTCTCACTTTTTTTCTTTTTTACATTTATATGATGGTTTAGTTATAACATTTGTGATAAACTTTTTAAGAGGTAATTTATATGGAAGAGAAAAAATTAAAACTAAATTATAAAAGAACATTTATAATTGGCTTAACATTCTTTACGATTTTAATGTTATGGCAAATGTATAATTATTATTGCCCTTTATTTTTAGCACGTTTACTAAAAAATACTTATGGTGATAAAGATTATAATTATCTTATTGGTATAATTATGGCCATGGATAATGTTCTTGCTTTATTCTTATTACCATTATTTGGTAACTTATCAGATAAGACACATTCAAAATATGGACGAAGAATGCCGTTTGTTGTTATTGGAACAATTGCATCAATGATTTTATTCCCATTTATCCCATTCTTCTTTGCTAAGAATTCATTAGTTGGTGTTATTGTAACAATGGGCTTAGTGCTTATATTCATGCAAATGTTTAGAAATCCCGCAGTATCATTAATGCCGGATGTTACACCAAAGCCATTAAGAGCAACTGCGAATGGAATTATTAATTTTGTTGGTTATATCGGAGCAATTTTTGCTGGCGCTATTCAAATGATATCTTTATTTAAAATGCCAACTATTGACGCAGAAATTCCTAATCCATACTTATTTATTATTCCTTTTGCTTTTACGTCAGTTTTGATGCTTGTATCTTTAATAATTCTAATTGTTAAGATTAAAGAAAATAAAGTAGTAGAAGAAATGAAATCTGATATGGAACTTGGTGAGCAATTAGCAGAAACAGAAGCTGCTAGTAAACCGGATCATAAATTAACAAAACAAGATAAAATAAATCTTGTATTATTAATTGCTTCTATTTTCTTATGGTATATGGCGTTTAACGCTGTTGAAACATTCTGGTCAACTTATGGCGTTGAAGTAATGAATAAAGGTTCTGTATCTATTGCGACAGTTGCTTTAACAATAGCCTCACTTATTACATTTATTCCAGCTGGTAAATTAGTTTCTAAAATTGGAAGAAAATGGTCTATCGTTTTAGGATTAGGACTAATGATTATTAGTTTAGGCGGATGCTTTATTTGTTCACAAACCAGTTTAAAAACCAATTTAATTGTCTACGTTTTATTGTTTGTTATTTCAGGTATTGGCTGGGCTTTTATTAATATTTCTTCTTACCCTATGGTTGTGGAAATGTCAGATAAAAATAGTGTTGGTAAATATACTGGACTATATTACACATCATCAATGCTTGCACAATCTATTACTCCAATTTGCGTTGGTTTCTTAATGGATGCTTTAGGATATGAAAGCTTATTTGCTTACGCTACCGGATTTATGATTTTAGCATTAATTGTATTTATATTTATTAAGAATACTCATAAACCACTGGATGATAAGAAAAGTGGATTTGAAAATTTTGATATAGGAGATGACTAATATGCCTGCAATTGCAACGCATTATATATTTGTAAATGATTTAATAAGTAAAGATGATAAATACCATGACCTTATCTCTTTAGCGGGACAAGGACCTGATCCATTCTTCTTTTATGGATTCTCTTTTTCTAAAAGACAAAACAAAAAAGAAGTACAAGCATTTGGAAGCTTTTTACATCATATTGATCCAAGTGTTGTTTATAACTATATGTTTGAATATGTTAAACGTCATCAAAAACATAAAGAAATCTTATTAGCGTTTATTAAAGGATTTATGTTCCATTATTGTTTAGATCGTAATGCTCATCCATATATATTTTATTCTTCAGGATTTTCTAATAACCCTAAAGAAGCTAAAAAATATGGATTAAAACATGCGACATTTGAATCATATTTAGACGCTTTAGAAATGAAAAAATACAATTTAAAATTAAGTAAAAAAACTATGCTTAATTGTAATGATAAAGAATTAAAGATTGTATCTAAAATGTTTAAGTATTTAGCGCTTGATTTATTTAATAACAAAAATATTGATGAATTAAGTTATTATAATGGTGTCAAAGATATGCGCTTTGTTTATTCTTTCCTTGCTTCACCATTAAAAATTAAAAAAGTATTATTTATGGCTTTTGCTCATAATACTCCTTTAAACGCTATGAGTGATCCATTAAATGTTAAAAAATTAACTAAATATGATATTTTCAATGAAAAACATGAAAAATGGCTTAATGCTACGAATGGTAATATGCGCTTTGAATCATTCTTTGATTTATATGAAAATGCTAAAGTAGATGCTTCAAAAGTTTGTTATATTATCGATAAATTTAATAACAAAGAAGATGTAAAAGATAATCTTATTAAATTCACATATGAAATTAATCATGATGGATTTAAAGTAGGTAGTGAAAAGAAATATTTTAAATTAAAAATTTAATTAAGTAGGAGACAAAATGGCGAGAATAGAATTAGATAACCTTATTAATACCCGTGATTTAGGTGGAATGATTACTAAAGATGGGCATAAAATTAAACCACACAAACTTATTAGAAGTGGTCAACTTTTCTTTGCAAGTGAAAAAGATAAAGATACATTAGTAAATGAATATAATCTTTCTTTAGTAGTGGATTTTCGTTCTAGTGCGGAAAAAGAAGAAAAACCAGACCCAGAAATGCCAGGAGTAAAATATGTTTTTAATCCAATCATGAAAGAAATTACTAAAGGCATTACTCGTGATAAGAAATCGGATAATGATACTATAAAAATGATTGTTTTAGATATGGCTAATGATGTTAAACGTGCTGAAAAATATATGGAAGATATTTATGAAAGCATTATTAATAGTGATTATGCTTTGAATCAATATGCTAAATTTATTGATTTATTAATTGAAAACGAAAATGGTGCAAGTTTATGGCATTGTACGGCTGGTAAAGATCGTGCAGGATTTGCAACTTTCTTAGTATTAGAATGCCTAGATGTCGATAAAGAAACAATCATTCAAGATTATTTATTAACTAATGAATATACGAAAAATGATATAAATAAGATGATTGCTGATATTAAAAAAGACTATGATTATCCTTTAATTGATCAAGTTGTAAAAGCATTATTTGGTATTAAAAGAGAATATTTAGAAAATATTTATGACTTAATTGATAAAGAATATGGTAGTATGCAAAACTTTTTATATAATAAAATTGGCTTAAACGATAAAAAAATTATAAAAATGCGCAAAATGTTTCTTGACTAAGTAAAAAATGCTTTACTTTTGTTAATATTATGTGTAGAATAATCTATGCATGGCGGACATGGTGAAGTGGTTAACACATCTGGCTGTGAACCAGACATTCGTCAGTTCGATTCTGATTGTCCGCCCCAT
>ERZ808292.36-NODE-36-length-45103-cov-9.760234_pt1 | contig 45103 bp, 67 predicted proteins | sample MGYA00521275_ERZ808292 | MGnify/ENA primary metagenome ERZ808292 (study PRJEB31516, sample SAMN03275613) | gut metagenome | biome: mammalia-associated habitat; material: feces | host: Papio cynocephalus | place: Kenya | collected 2012-07-26 ... | reverse complement strand
GAGAAGATCGCCGACGCCTACGCAATAAAAAAGCTCGTCGACGAGGACGAGCTGAGGCGGGTCATTGACGAGCGCGAGGGGGATATAAGCGTCTGGGAATTGTCAGAGCATTTCGACGTGACTGAAAGCTTCATGCGAAAAGCTGTGGAGTTTTATTTCGGGGAGAATTAGATTCTTCTCGGATGAAATATATTTTATCAGAATAAGGGAGACAAACTAATGAAAAAATCATCAAAAATCATCGCGGCGGCTGTTGTCGTCAGCGCGTCGTTCGCAACGGGGATGTTCGCGGACACGCTCGTCAGCACGATTCAGGCTGAGCTCCACAAAGACTTGACGATAATCGTCGACGGTGAGAAGCAGACATTCCAGGACGCAAACGGGGCAACAGTATACCCGATCATGTACAACGGCACGACGTATCTTCCGGTTCGTGCGATAGGCGGTCTCATGGGCAAGAACGTCGGATGGGATGGAGCGACGCAGACGATAACGCTCAAGGCTCCCACATATGATCTCGGCGGCTCGCTGGTGTATGAGGACAGCACCGTCGAGCTCCGGTTCAAGCGGGCGTACAGGACAACGATACCGTACATGGAAGGCGACAAGTGCGTGGTCGAGTTTACGGTCAAGAACAAGTCCGATAAGACAATTGACCTTTTAATGGATTCATTCGGCATGAATGGCATCAGCTATACCGGTCTGTCCGGCAGTGAGAGCATAGCGCCGAATTCCACGGGGCTTGTCAGCTTCTCCAAGTACGCGAATGACGAAACATCTGCGGCTGTGTTCTCGACATTCAGCGGCAACGGCATAGAGACCGTGAGCGGAAGGCTCTCGTATTACCTCGATAACGAATGGCTCGACAGCACTGATTTTTCGTTCGCGAACGTCAGCGTAAAGTGACCGGAAGACATTATGAGTAAAAAATGCAACAGGTGCGGCAGGGAAATCCCGGACGACGCGATACGCTGCCCGTACTGCACCGAAAGCGGAATCGGGGTAGATATGACCGGCGTGTCGCTGAAGGACGGCGACGAGGCGGATCAGGCGTACCGTGCGGCACACAGTGCCAGCAGACCGGCGAAACAGTACGCGCCTGATTCCGTGCCATGGCTGAGAAGAACGTCGGCGGTGTTCAGCGTTGTTGCAGCGATTATATATGTCGCGGCGGTTATCGGGATAATCGGCATATGCCTCAGCGGAATGTCGGGCGATGTCATCCCGTTCTGGGTGGGCGTTTTTATCGGCTTGCTGGTAGTAGGCACTATTTATTCGGCTATCGGCGCGCACCTGAGCGGCATGGCGGATATAGTCGACGGTCTCGAAGCGCTGAATAAAAAGCACGAGGATTGATTGAATGGTCATAGACAGACTTCCCAGTGGCAGTTACCGTGCGCGTGTGCTGATTGGGAACAATAAATATAAGACATTCTCCGGCAAGGACAAGAAAGACGTGCAGCTCCGCGCGGCGGAGTTCGAAGCAGGTCTTCTGAGCGTATCGGAGAATGCATACGACTCGATGACTCTCGGCGAAGCGATGAAAAAGTATATCGACTCCAAAAGCAGCATCCTCTCACCGTCGACGGTCAAAGGATATGTGTCGATTTCCGAGCATTGCGTTCTCGACCTCCAAAAAACAAAGTTGAAAGATATCACCCCCGAAAGAATCCAGATCGCCATTAACGACGAGACCGCGCAGGGCAGAGGAGCGAAGACGTGCAAAAACGTCCATTGCTTTATTTCAGCTGTTCTGAAGATGTATAAACCCGACCTGCATTTGAATACGCGCTTGCCGCAGAGAGTGAAAAACGAGATCAGCATACCGCAGGAAGAAGAGATTAAAAAACTGGTGGAATACTTCAAAGGGACAAATATGGAAGTCCCGTTCATGCTCGGTGCGTTCTGCGGCATGAGAGCGTCAGAAATCACCGGATTGGTATGGAAGAACGTCGATTTGAAAAACAATCGCATAAGAATCTGTCAGGCGTATGTACGCGGCAACGACGGATACGTGATGAAGGGGGCGAAGTCCGTCGCGGGAGAGCGCAGCATTAAGCTGTTCCCGTTCGTAAAGACGGCATTGATGGAGCACCTCAACGATGATCCCGACGCAAGGGTATCTGAGGTACAGAACGAAACCCTGCATAAGCGGCTGACCAAAGCGCTTGTAGAATTGAGCCTCCCGCATTACCGCTTCCATGACCTCCGGCATTACTGCGTTTCCGCGATGTTGTCGCAAAACGTTCCCAAAAACTACATTATTGATTTCGTCGGTCACGCCGACGGCACAATGATCGACCGAGTGTATGGACATATCATGCAGAACAAAAAAGACAGCGTCGAGGATGTCATGGAGGAGTATTTTGAAAAATCTGTCATGAAATCTGTCATGAAAAAATAAAAACCCTGAAATACAGGCACTTTTTAGACACTTTCAATGGGTTCGAGCCCCTCCGTCTCCACCAAACATAAGAAACCGCTTATCAAGCCGATGGGCGGTTTTTCTTGTATTCATGCGGGTTTTTGGGCTTTCTCATCCCGCCGCTCACAGCGGGATTTTGCCATCGAAAACGCCATTTTCAAGCCAAATCTGTCACGAATCTGTCACGCCGTCATGAGAAAACCGAGGGTCTCCCCTCGGCTTTTTGTTATTCCTGATACCCCTCAATCGCCCGCGCAATGATCTCCGAAAATGTCATCCCAGTCTCGCGCTTCAGTGCCTCGAGCCGTTCCCTGCTCGCCACCGGCAGAACGATGGACATGGCTTTCTCGGTCTCCTCCGGGTCGCCGAACGCCGCGATATACTCGTCGCCGTCGAGATGCTCCTCCGCCCACTCCATGGCGGTTTCGCGGGACAGCAGCTGGATCTTTTCCCCGCCTGACCATTCATTCTGCCCGATGGTCACGGCGTAGCGGCTCGCGGGTCCTCCCTCGCCGTAGAGGAAATATTTCCCGGATTTTGTCCGGTAAAGTTCCTCGCTCCAGTGGGCGAAGTCGCGGGCGTCCAGATATGACGTTTCGCCGAGGCATTTTGCTGTGGCGGTGTCGCAAAGGACACCCCGGATTACTTTTTTCATGATTGCTCTCCTCTCAAGTATTTCTCTTCGGCTTCTCTTCTCACTTTGACGGCGTCTTCGAGCTTGTCGAAGCTTCCGAGCCAGCGCCTAACTCCGTCAATCGTAATTCTGGCGACATATTTGCGGTTGGTTTTGCTCCAGCTAACTCCGCTCGTCCCGGTCTTGCTTGTTGCAGCGGGAGTCATCCGAGGTTTGCCCGCGCCTTTGAAATATTTTATTTCGCTATTCTTTGCGACTTCGGCACACTCACGCGAGCAATATACCGGATTCTTTTTTAAGGCAGTGAACAGTTTGCCGCACACCGGGCACACAGTTGTATTCTCCTTTATTTTTTTTGCGTTTTCAATGCTCTTTTCTTTTCCGCCTCGGTTGTGGTAGTACTCAACGGCCTGACGATGGTCGTTTTCTTTTTCCACGAGCTTCGCGCACAGCTTGCAATACTTCTGTGCGCCACTCTGCACCATGTATTCTGCGCCGCAGCGAGCGCACCGATCCACGTCGCCGATGTGCCGCGTGAACCCCTTTTGCCGGTATGTTTTCTGCCTTTCGTTTCGCTTTTCCCTGGAGCACTCGGGGCAGTATTTAGTCGCTATATATCCATCGATTTTGCGCCCGCATATCTGGCAAGTCTTTTCGCGAAAAATGTTAGTGATGTTTTTCTTCTCTAAGCACTCGTCGCATAAATAGCGGCTCGGCGAATTTGGCGTGAACTCTTTGCCGCACTTTTTACACTTTCGTACCATCAGTCTTCATCCGGCGCGATGTCATCTCCGACGACGATCTTCACCGACTTGTAGTGCCCTCCCTCTTCACACCGAAGAGGATTACGGCGTCGCCGACGTGAAAATCGGCGTAGATGTCTTCGACCGGGCGATTGTAGTCAGTGTCGATATAAAGGGTTTTCTGCTTCATGGTGTTCTCTTTCTCGCCGTTTAGCCGATGCGTCAGCTTTCTTGGGATGCCGCCGATACGCTCGACGGCTCAGGAGCGGTGGGTTTACGCAAGAATCGCGATGACGTCGGGAGCTTCCATGATGATCTCGCCCGTGTCCTCGCCGGGTACCGAATAGCCGCCCGCGAGGATCGCGACGTGCTCACCGTCATATCCTTCGCGGCTGTGGCGGTTCAGCGACCTTTCGATGTCGTCAGCGTCGATGACGGTCGCGCTGATGCCGTCGAGCTCTTCGTCGGTCATCTCACCGTCAATCCAGACGAGCGACTTGTGATCAATCTTCCCCATCTCGAACGGGACGTTCTGAGTGCGGATCGCGAAGACCTCGTGCATCTCGTCAGCCTCGATTGCCGCCTTTGCTTTTTCGATCATTTCATTTGTAAGCTTCATGGTGTTTCTCCTCCGCGGTTTCTCGGGTTATCCGCTTTCCCTTTGATGTATATATTATACCACACTTTCTCGATTTTGTCAAGGGGTTTTCGAGAAAAAAATATATTTTACTCAAATATTTTTCGATCAAAAAAGAGGGACGTTTCCGCCCCTCGCCTCAAGCCTTGAATTTCAGCACCTTGTCCAGCAGTTCCCGATAAGCCTGCTTGTGCACTTCAATCAGCTCTTCGGTTACGCCGTCGACTTGCCCGTGCATGGACACGCCGCGCTCGTACCACTCCTTCACCTTCCCGAGCCGGTACTTCGCGTCCTCGATAAAAAGCGCCGCGAGTTCGGGTTTCCCTACCTCTTTCGCGCATTCGGCGTAGTCATAAGTCATCCCGGCGTCCTTGATCCCGTCGGTGATCGTCCATACGATACCGCGCATTATTTCGTCTTTCATTTCATCCTCCGAAAAAAACGGCGCGTGTGAACGACAAAAACCGGACAGTTTCACACTGCCCGGTTCGCTCACATATGGTTGATGATTCTGCGTTCGCATGTGCGCACGATGCGCTGTACTTGCCGCGGCGAGAGGTCGAATTCCTCCGCCAGCGGCTCGAGCTTCACCCCATCGAGCCAGCGGCGCTTGAAAATCCGCCGCCAGAGTTCGTCGTGAATGTGCTCGTCTATAACCCGCGTCCATTCAGATCGGGAGAGGTCGGCAACATCGTCAGCTCTCAATTCTCACATCTCCTTTTCAGGAGATTCGGAATCCTTTTTGAACTGGTTAAACAGTTCCCACACGGCGGAGTCGATCAGCGCCTGCATGGTATCGGCGTTGAAGGTCACGCCGCGATCCTCGAGAAAGCTTTTCGCGTACTGGTATTTCGCTTTCTTGTCGATAAGTCCGGCGCGTTCGGCTTCTTCCGCCGCCTGGACGGCGAGTTCAACCCAGCGGATGATTTTCTTCTGGTCGCTCTCCGAGACTTTCGCCGCCAGAAAGTCCTTGATCTTCGGGATCAGGAAAAGCGTCACCAGGGTGAATACCAGCTTGATTATCAGTTCCAGTATCGGTGTTATATCCATCTTGTCCATTTTCGATATATCCTTTCTTGCTTATCTCTTTGTTTTCGGTGATTTTAATTAAACTCCCGAGCGCGAGTTCCACAGCTCCGACGATACCGCCGACTGAGAAAGCGGCGGTAAGGTCGGTTCCGGTGAGAGCCTGGAGCACGGCGATAAAGGGCAGATACACTGCCATGTATATCAGCACAGCGAGTATCAGCCGCTTTAAGTACCTCACACCGCCACCCAGGAATTGATTTCCGCGAGCAGTATCGCGCCGGTGCGGACTTGCCGGATAGTGCAGGTCTTCCCGACGACACGCGCCGGAACGTGCCGCCCGGTGGTGTAGACGTCGCCCGCTTTGATGGTGTAGGTGTCGCCGACTTTGTAGGTCTTCTTCGGGGCGGGCTTTATACCGTACCCGTAGTTGATGTCCACGTCGCCGACAGCCTTCGTAAATTTGCACTTGCCGAACTGCCATATCATGGCGTTGCCGTAAGCGGCGGGGAGGTCGGTCGGAAGCGTCGTCGCGAAAGAAGCCTTGCAGTCAGCCTGCCGGTAAGCGGCGATCCAGAGTGCCCACTTCGCGAGCCGGTCGGAGTTGAGCTTGTAGAGCCAGTAGTCGGGATTGGTGTAAACGCCCGCCTTGTACCCGCGCTTCATGATTTCGGCACAAAATGTTTCGATAATGTCGGTGCGCGACTTAGTGGTGTACGTCACCTTCGTCTTCGCGGCGTATCTTTCCGTGTCGTACTCAAAGTCGTAAAACACCGGCAGATCGAGCTTGTACCCGTTCAGCGTGTTCGCGCAGACCTCAGCTTCGCGCCTTGCCTCGACGGTATCCCGGGCGTAGCAGAACCAGTACACGCCGACGAGCATTCCACAGTCTTTCGCCGCTTTTATGTACGCGGCGAACTTCGGGTCGACGCTCGTGCCGTAGCCCGCGCGGACGACGCAGAATTCGATGCCCTCGGCTTTCAGCGCCGGGAAAGAGCGGATGATGTTGTGCTTAGAGATATCAATGCCTCTCATCGTCTCTCACCTCCACAGGTAATTTCATCACTTCGTCATACAGCCTCGTCGCGACGTCATTCCCGCCCAGCTCATGGTAGGCGTGATAAGCCCGCTTCAAGGCTTCTTTCGCGTATATCGGGCAGTATCCCTTGTCCATATATTTCTCATGGTTCCGGATGATCTCCGCCCGGAGGAGGCACTGGATGCCTTCCTCCTCGGCGTCATTGTGCTTCTTCAGGGTCTTCGCGTAGGCAATCAGCCCGGTGATGATGCCGCCGCAGACGAAAGGGATTGCCCACGCGATGATTTTCTCAATTATCACTCCGCGACCTCCTGCCACAGTGATTCGGTTCCGGCGACGCCGGGTTCCCAGATGTTGTTGTCGGTTGTCGAGACCCAGACCTTGTCGATGTGGCGGACTTTGTCGCCCTTTTTATAGCCGTTCGTGCTGTCCGGCTGCTCCCACTCGGGGATGGTTCCCGGGTCGGGAATCAGGACTTTCGCCCACAGCGACGGCGCGTCGGTCGGCGTCCATGCCGCCTGCGAGGTGTGGGCGGTCAGGACGGTGTACAGGTTTCCGTCGTACTGCACCCGCTGTCCCTTCGCGTACTCAACGCCCTCCCCGCTCCAGCGTGGATACAGGCAGGTCGCCGAGATTGCCTCCTCGTCGGTCAGGCTTGCCGTCTCAGTCATCGCTTTTTCAATCAGCGGACGCAGCGTCCGCGCGAGTTCGATCAGTGTCATTTCATTCCACCCCCAAAAGTATTTTCGCTGCGGCGAGCTGCTCTTCGAGGTCGGCGACCTTAGCGGTGAGGTCAGCGAGGTCTCCGGACGGCTCCGGCGCAGGTGCGGTGAGCTGCGCGATATACGCCTCACACACCTCCTCGTCTGTCGCTGTGTCGTCCTTCCCGGTCAACGTCCGTAGCGTCGATATCGGCAAGATGTCGAGGATTGAGCCGTCGTCGCGGAGGATGAGGTAGCTGTTTTCGCTCCCGTACAGCGGATTGTTGATTACCGCCTGTTCGGCGGTGATGTCGTAAATCGGGGACTGCTTGTCCCAGAGTTGATAGGTCATGGCGGTCTCTCCTTAAGATAACGGTAGGAAATATATCGTGCAGACATGGTTCTCACTGCACGCGTTCCCCGTGCCGAAAAGCAAGCTGCCGTTGTTATATTTTGTGGTAATTTGATAATCGCCACTGGTCGAGATATAACTGCTGCTGCGAACAATATTGCTGGCGACATATGAATAGCCGCTTGTCCGCCTTTCGCTCCCTCCGACCCAAAATACCTGCCCGCTTGCCTTATCGATTATTCCTATGACATTTCCGGTGTCGGTGCTATCATAGTCGTTTCCTCCATAAATAACAAACAAGCATATGTCCCCGGGAACGGCGGCAGAAAACTTATTGCTCGCATACGAGGCAGACGTGACGTTTATGGTTTGCAGATTAAATTTGTTTGCTTTGGGCGCGAATTCGGAAATTTTTCCGAGGAATTGATACTCAACACCGTTCGTCGTGCCCGAGTGTGGATAAAGGTTCTCGTCGTCGCTGTGTTCATACGCAAAATCGCTCGTAGTTGCGCTGAATCTCGATGTCACGACCTGAACCATCGTGGAACCCATCGCGCTCATTTTGAATCCGTAGTCGTAATACTTTGTGTTTTCACCGTCAGCGGTGATGCTTGCACTCCATTCGTCTATATCCGCGCTTGAATCAATCTTATAGATGATACTGGAATTCTCAGACAGCCCCGACACATATTTCCCGCGCAGCCTGGTCGCCCATGTCTGCCGCTGTGAGTACGTATTCATATCGTCCTGCGAAATATTGTAGCTCGTAGGATTTACCAGCGAGACTACACCGGCGGCACTCATGGTTACACTGGATGCAACTTTGATGGTGCGAGGGTCTTTACTTTCGCCGTCGTTCACATCACCATTGTTTCTGTACCAGCATTCCAGTATGCAGACCCAGTAAGTATTCGATCCGGAATTGCTTCTTCTGCTTGACCACGCGCCTTCAATCTGCGTCGCAGGCAAAATGTTTAGCACGTACGACCCTGCGTTCTGACGAATCCGCCACCAGTAATCCGTATATGGTATGATGTTTGCGTCAAGTGTCTGAACCGTGTCCGCAAGCGGTTGCAGCAGTGCTTTATTGATTTCCGTGCCGGGCTCCTCGATTGTCGTCGGCGACGGCGTGAGTTTCTTCTTGGTTCCTTCATCCGTGATCGTGTAAAGATCGTCGCCGGTAGCCACACGGTCTTTGATATCCGGTGCTTGATATACAGCCATTAGATACTTCCTTTCAGCGGCAAATGTGCCGCGTTGTTCCCGGCGCGGAAAGTCCCGCACCGGCGATAACTCGATTTCATGCCGTCGAGCAGTAAATCGATATCCGCGAGCACCTTCTCGATGGTATTCGCTCCGGTGTAGTTCAGCTTGTCCCCCGGCGCGGGAAGCTCCCCCGTCTCCGCGAGCGTGTAGTAAGCGTCCCGGAGCCGCTGCACATTGTCGAGATATGTCGTCCACTGAGGACGATACAGCACGTCGCCTTCCTGCCACTCGCGGTCTTCCGCTTTCCCGACCTCCGCCCCGGCGGTGAAGCTCCCGGTTCCGGTGTTGCCGTAAAACTGCCCGCCGACGAGGTCGTATAAGCCCACAGCACCGGAGGGGTTTTTGCAGGGGATATAATCACGAACAAGAACATTCGTATAATCATACATCTTCATGTAATACAACTTCATTGACGCATTTTCAAACCATTGGTCATTTGTTGTATTTACTCTAAACAAATAAAGCGACAAATCTGTAAATGGCGTTGCATAAGCTGCTCCGCCTGTCGATTTGTAAAGCTCACCATTGACAACTAAACTTTCTTGTCCCGGAATATTGCTTGCTTCAACTTCGTAATCAACATTAGTTGCAATCGTGTTATTCTTGAAATAACGATATCCTGCGCCTCCGCCAATCTCAAAGTTCTTGCTTGAATCTATTGATAGATAATCTCTGCCATAAGGTTCAGAGGCGTTATGCGCACCAAATATAGGTGCTTTCTTTGAAGATGATGTAATGGAAGTAAGATTAATTTTAGTCTCAGCGCGAACACCATTACTAAATATCGCCCCCGTATCAATGTACTGCGTCCCCGAACTCTGAATCCACTCCACCTCCGTAAACCCGCTCGGCACCCTCGACCTCCCCTTCATCACCGGCGTCACCTCCACCGGATACCCCGCCGACGTCAGCGCGGCGGCGAGGGTTTTTACTGCCTGCTCGACGCGGTTGAGGGTGTTGTAGGTGAGTGCCCCGCGCTCGAGCTGCGCTCTTTCAGCGTCAGTCAGCCCCGACCAGTTGCCGAGTTTCTGATAGGCGCTCCGTATCGCGGCGGCAGAGGTTTCGTCTTCCTCTGTCCGGTCATATACAAGATTAAGGCTCATTTGATAGTCACCTCCGCGACTTTTGCCGTTCCGGAAACGTTGTATTTCATGCTGACGATGCGTCCGGTCACATCGTCCATGTAGTCGTATTCCTGCGTTACTTTGTCGCCGACCGTGAGGTCTCCGACGAGTATCTTTTCAGATATTTCGCGGCGGGCAGAGTAGTAGTTGTACGCTGCCGTAGCGAGCGCGTCGGCGTTCGTCCGGTTGACGAGGGTGAAGTCTTTGAGTTCGACGACGTTCTCTTTGTCCCCCGCGAGGACAAGCGGATTTCGCTTCGTGACGACGGTCTGGGTCTTGTCGTACTTCTTCCCGGTCAGGACGCAGTTCGCGTTCGCCGTGATGACCGCCTGATTCACGCCCTGCGAGACGATCGTGCCGTTCGTGATAGACAGCGAGTGGAGCGGTTCGGGGAAGGTGACTGTGATGTTCGTTCCGGTTCCGCTGTCCGCCGCTTTGTACGCGGTGTAGTCGGTGCTGCCGGTGACGTAGGAGTACGCCGTGAGCCGCAGTTCGGTGAGCTTGTCGCGGAACGTGGTTGACTGCCCGGAGAAGGTGTTCGTGGAGTTCAGCGTGCCCGCGACGGTGTCGGAGAGCTTATACAGCTTGACCTTGTCGGAATAGCTCGTGTCCACCACTGCGCCGAGGGCGAAAGCGATCTGATTCAGCGCTTCGCGGCAGGAGGATATCGCGAGGTATCCGGTGAGCGTCGCGGTTTTCAGGCTGTCCGCGATTTCGTACTCGACTTTGAGCGGTGTGAGCATTTCGCCGATGAGGTCGGCGGCGTTCTTCTCGGAGTACATCCCCCCGTCGAACGGTGAATCGTCGAGGATGGAAATGTAGTCTTCCGATTCGATGTCATATGTCTTGTCGGAGTTCCGCTCGTAGTGCGTGATGAATGTGGTCTGCACGAGTGTATCGTCGAAGTAGGTGTAGACCGGCTGCTTTTCCTGAAAGATGAAGTCGACGTCGCTCTGTTTTTTCAGGGTGAAGTTGACGGTGTTGATGGAGACAGTCTCCGACACCGGTTCGACTTCCTGAAGCAGTGAGAAGTTTTCGATTTCATCCCGCCCGAAGTTCCGGACTGTTCCATAGAGGATATCCGTGAGGTACAGCCGGTTGCGCGGCATATTCATTGCCGTGAAGCTGATTATCAGTTTGTTGTAGTTCTCGACCTTGTTCGCGCAGAAGTAGTTCGGGCTGTCCGGCGTGTAGCTCTTTTCGGAGAGCAGCGTGTCGCCGCGATACCACTTGATACTGAGCGCCGTCGCGTACCGGTTCGAGGGCTCATCGAATACCAGCGTGATGCCCTGCGAGGTGTACTGTCCGGTCGCGGTGAGCGCGAGGACAAGCGGCGTTTCGAAGCTGCCGTCGGTCGCGCTCGAGAGGCTGTCCGACACGAGGGCGTATTTCGGATCGTCCGGCGGAACCTCGAGAGAGCCGTCGAGTAGGACGGAGTATATCTCGCACGGGTTCGCGTACATCGGCGTCTGCACGCCCTGTAAGAGCGTCGGCGTGGATATGCTTGCCTGACCTTCCGCCGAAGGGGCGAAGTTTTCTTTCGCCCCGACAGCGACGTCGGCGTAGGATACTTTGAGCTTCATTCGGCACTCCTTTGCGGCTCCATCGCGATAAAGTCGAAGGAGAGGTTGCCCCAGTACCGGTTCGTCTCAGAGTACTGCCGGAGGAGATCGTCGCTGCCGCGCGAGACATACGCCTTGAATGACAGCGTTTCGTTGCCGAACGGGACGACGATGTCGTGACTTGCGACCGGCGCGGAAATCGTCTTGTAGATTGCGTTGTACTCAGCCTGGGACATACGGTCGGTGTTGATCGTGATGGAATAGTTGTAGTAGGTTCCGATGAGGTCGCGGTGCATGACGCCGTCGAGTGTGCGCCCGGCGTTGTCGCCGTCGACGACTTCGAAGTTTCGCGTCAGTGCGGTGACGATTGCGCCGTAGTCTGTTCCGTCAACTTTAACCATTACCGCGTCCCTCCGTTCGTGAATGTGATTTTGGTGTTCGCGCCGGAGCGCCTCTTTTCGGAGTCTATGGCGTCTCCGAAAGCGCGTCCGACGACTTGCTTGTCGAGGACGAGTTCTATCTTGCCCCCGCGTCCTGAGCCGCGCTGTGCGGCTGTCATCGCGCGGTAGACGGCGTTCTCGATGCCTTCAATGATCTGCGCGTTGTTCGCGACAGCCGTCCGTCCGTTGGAGAACCGCCCGACGAGCTCTCCGGAGTTGGCATAGAACATTCCGTCCTCGGGGAATCCGCCGGTGGCGAAGGCGGGAATCATTTTCGGCGTTTTGCCGATGATGGATTTCGCCGCGCTTCCGCCGTTAAAGGACACGAACGAAAGCGTCTGATTCAGTTGGTTCACAAAAGTTCTCGCCGACGCGAGCAAGCCGTTCGCGAAGGATGAGAAGTCCACGCGGATGGACGTCCAGACGTTTCCGAAAGCGTCCGTGATGTTCGGCAGCCCGAGCGTGACGCCCTCGGCGAATCCGAGGTCGACATACTGACCATATTCCTTGAACACGGTCGACGGGGAGTGGATGCCGAGAACGTCGGTGAACTGAACCATAGTGTTCCGTGCCGCGTCGATCATGCCCTTCGCGACGTAATCGGCGTTATAGTCTACTCCGGCGACAAAGCCTTTCGCGACGTTTTCACCGGCTGACTTGCCTTTGTCGGCGAGATCGGTTCCCATCTGCGTTGTTTTGTCGTAAAGCGGTTTGTAAATGTCCGTTTCCGCGATTCCAGAAACTTCGCTTCCGATCTTTTTGAGCGACTGAAACCAGTCACCGACAGCAGAATTCACGCCTTGCGACAGTTTAGAAAGTGAATCGAGTGAGCTCTGCTGCATCCGCTGAAATTCGGTTGTCGCAGTACTCGGCTTGACGGTTTCTTCGGCTTCCTTTTTGTTCTTTTCGATCTGCTTCTTCGCGATGTTAAGTACGTTATCCTTCGAATAGATTACGTCTCCCAATCCAGTAATATCCAATATACCGTTTTTGGTGTTTTCAAAGTCAAAAATCAGATCAAAAATGACCTTTAATGCCGCGCCAACCAGAATCGTGCCTCCAGCAGTAGCCGCCCCAGCACCAACACCCAGAAATTTGAGGATTCCTCCGGCAACCGCGCCTGCGCCGGATTTGGCGGCAGCCCCAGAAAAGAGCGCAAGCGATAGTCCGTCGAGCACTTTGCCGAGAAGGTCGTTATCTGGATTGCTGTCGCTAAGAAGTTGAACCGCAGAAAAATCAAGTGCCAGAGCGGTTATTCCGAGCGCCATAGACATTGTATACTTAAGCCGCCCCATGCCGCCAGCCCACATCAATCCGACACCGCCGAGTGCGGAACCAATGCCGAGTTTGACGACCGACGCGAAGTCGTTGTCCGGGTCGGTGTCTACTATGCCGGTGATTCCGTCAAACAGTAACGTTGCCGACGATATCCCGAGTGCCAATGCGACGGAATATTTCAGCCCCTTGCCGCTGAGCAGTGAGAGCGAAGCTCCGAGCAAACCGAGGCTGAGAGCATTTGTGACTGTCTTCAGCAGCCCGTTCCCGGTGCTCGTGTCGTTCTTTCCGCTCGTCACGTTGTCATAGAGCATATCTATCGCGCCGATTCCGAGAGCGATTCCGAGACCTTTCGCAAGGAGCCCGCCGCCGTTGCCCGTTGCCGCGATTGCCAGCGCCCCGATTCCGAGCGCCAGCCCCAGCCCGCTTCCGAGCAGCGTTTTCAGCGTGTCGCCGCCGGTGACTTTGCCCTGCGTGGATGTTCCGAAATTAAAGTCGACAGCCCCGACATCAAGCCCGAGGGACTTCGCGAGGTCTGCGATAGCGGTGGGAATCTTCCAGAGCCCGAGTGAATCCGCGACCGCCGCCGCGGCGTCCTTGATGCCCTTGAAGTCTTCCCAGACACCAGCCGCCCAATCTTCGACGTCTTGCCCTTTCGTGATCCAGCTCTCAATCTGCTCCGCAATCTTGTCAGTGGTCTCCCCGATCTTCTTCGAGAACGCGGTGTCCCACTCTGCCGACAGCCGGTTCAGCTCCTCTTCAAGCTTCGCGATATCCGCCGCGCTCGTCCCGCTTCCGGACGAGGAGCTGTTCTGCGAGCCGAGAATATTCAACTCGTCGAACGAGAGCTGATAGAGCTTTTTGACGCTCTTCGCGGCTTCGTCGGCGGAATCGGCGATTTCTTCGTTCCCATCGACAATGGAATCCGCGTAGTCGAATTTTGGCAGTTCGAACCCTGCGAGGGCTGCGAAAGCCGAGACAATGCGCTGCCCGACTTTGACGAGCGCGATCATGTACGGGAGGACTTTCTGCACCATCGGCAGGAACAGCTCACCGATTGCGCGTCCGAGAAGCGTCAGCTGCGCTTTGAGGATTCTGAACTGGTTCGCGGGCTGCTCGAGCGTTCTCGCCATGTCGCCCATAGCCGATTTCGACTGTCTCAGCAGCGAGATCGTGCGGAGCATTGCCTTTTCGGATTGGTTCATGGCGTCGACGTTCGCGGTGATGCCGAGTTCGGTCGCGAGGAGCTTGAGGTTCGCGACGGAAAGATCCTTTCCTAATTGTCTGCCATTATACCCCCGCTTTCGCGGTACTTTAACACTGCTCAGGGCAGTGGGAGTAGACCATATCACATACCGTAGAACGGTATCATAGCACTTCGATTTAAGGGATTTTCACCCGCGCCGGAATTTCACCGTCGCCCTACTCCTGTTGCGGAATTTCGCCGCCGAGGGATGGTCGTTAGACTACCTTGTTTCCAAGATAGCACAGGATTTACTTGTCTGAATATTTGAAGTGGTAGCCACTCACAGCCCATCCATGTTTGAGCGACATTTGGATTTTGGGCTTCGTGTTGGCGCATGGTTCTTCGGGAAGGAATAATTTTGATGCTTCATATATCGATTTGTACTCGATACCAGTTTCGATACAAACGATAGGTTTTCGGAATTTTTTAATTAAGTCTTCGCGCTCATGAGGTTTGCCGTCGTGGCTCCATGTAAGTCCACCGCAAGTACAAGATTTGCCGTCGGCGGCGTTTCCTTATGAAGTTTGTATGCTTCAAATTTGTGCTTTGCTTGCCGTTTTCTCTCGAGCGCAAGAGTTTTTCCGACATAAAGCTTGTTTCCGATTTTGTACTGGTAAATTATTCCTTGCATATTCAGATTTAGTGGTTCCCTGTCAGCATATCTCCTATGCGCCATTTCCTGCGCATCCTATCGTGAGATACACACCCCGCATTTGCGGGTTCACTATGTTGTTCGAGACGCGGTTTCGCGTCAAGCCGCCAGATAATTAACGGGTTCAATTTCGCCAGCCAGAGCCGAACGCACTTTGTTCAGCGATTCGTCGACTTTAAGGTTGTAAAGAGATGATATATCATAAGTCAACTGCGTCAGCGCCTTCGACATGGTATACGCTGTGCCGCTCGCCGTGCCGAATGATTTCGACATATCCATGAAGGTCGCTTGCATCTTCATGAATTCGGCGGGGTCGATTCCGTAGCTGTCGCCGACGATTTCGGCGTATTCCTGCGCTTTCTCGGAGTATCCGCCCATCGCAACGTAGAAGAGATTCAGGGCTTCGATGTATTCGTTAGCGGAGCTGATCGTCTTATCAAGCCCAGTTCGTATTTTGCTGAGCGCTGCCGCCGAAAGCAGCTTCTTGAATATGGACGGCTTCTTTTCGATCTTCTCGAGCTGCCCGAGAATCTTTCCGAGCGTTTCCTGCCATCCGCTCATTTCCTTTTTCGACTTTTTGACCGAGGACGTCGCCGCTTCATTATTTTTAATGAAGGTCTGAATTCTCTGCGGAAACGCCGCGAATCCGCGGGCGATTTTGTCCATCTCGGTCGCGAGGGGAGCCATTGCCGCTGTGAGCCGTTCAATCGTCGCCGTGAAGCGATCCATGTCGACGGTGTCGAGACTCTCGGAAAGCGCGGGAAGCTTCGCGAGCTGATTAATAAATGAGGTAAGCTGTGCGCGTCCGAGTTCGCCGAGCGGCTTCAGGGATTCGCCGAGGGCTTTTACTTTGTCGAGTGCTGCCGTGTCGAGCGAGCCGAGACTGTTTGCCGCGTCACCGATTTCTTTGAGCTGCCGACCGATGGAGGAGGAGATTTTCGCGTTTCTCAGGCTGTCCAGCGCCGTCGAGAAGTAGGTCAGGCTGCCTGCGGCGGCTCCGAGAGCGTCGAACTGCCGTATCGCGTCCCACATATTGAGCGAGGAGACACTTGTTTGCAGCTTTTTTAGGCTCGACGCGAGGCGCGAAAGATCTTTCGACGCCGTGCCCGCGCTTTCCTCTATCGCGACTGATAAACTGTCTATTTGCACTTCGTTATCTGCCATTTATTTCACCTCCTCCGAACTTTTCTTTTAATTTTCTTTCTTTGTCGTGGTATTCCTGCATGAGGATCAATCTCCGTGCGTATTCTTCGGGGGGGATTGCGGTCGCTTTTTCCTCTTCGCTTCTCAGATCGTACGGACGATCCGGGAACTTTCCGTTCTTCGAGAAGCATGCGCCGATGGCGTCCCGGACGTAGATGCCGGTCATGTATGCGTGAAAGTTCATCCGATCGCGTTCTTCACGCTGGTTCTTTTCGAATATATCGAGAAAAGGCTTCATGCGGCGTGGATTGAGCCGCCAGAATGTGGTTAGGTCAAGCCCGATCCTGTAAGCCGCAGGAAGCCAGTTTTCGTATACCGTTTCGGCGGCGTTCGGAGTCAGGCGTTCTTTGCCTGTTTCTTCTCCGCCGTCTTCGCCTTCGCGATCATCGCTTTGAAAAAAGCGCTGTCGTCGCACGCCTTCATGAATGCCGTCGAGAGGTCAGAGAGGTCACCGCCCCCTACGATGTGGGATTCGATTTCGTGCCCCGCCTCCTCGGCGTCGATGCCCGCGCAGTACGCGAGGTATGCTCTGAGCGCCGCGAGGGGCTTCGTGCCGAAGGAGTAGATGTCGCCGCCGAGATCGTTGAGTTCGATCGTGGCGTTGAAGTCGATAGGTTTTGCCGTTATTTCCTTGCCGTTGATGATCATGGTTTATCTCCTTTGTTTATCAGCCGCCGATAGTGGGCTTCGCCGCGAGACCGGTGACTTTGTTTACGGTGATGGTTCCGGACACCTGGAAAGCCGAGTTCGAGGTGACTTCGGGGAATCTGAGCATCGAGGGGGAACCGGAATAGTAGAAGCTCTTTTCGTAGTTCGGGATGACCTGAGTGAACCAGAGGGTTTTGCCCGCTGCCGCCGCGGTTGCCGCAGCCTCTCTCATTTCCTCCCACGCGTTGATGAAATCAGAAGCCCAGTTGCCGGTGACGTCGACGCTGCCGGTGTCAGACAGTCCCTGCTCGTAGCGCTTGAACGCGGTCTCGGAGACCGGGGTGATTTCGATGGTGTCGGGGGTCGAACCGATTTCGCCCCAGCTGACGACGTTTGGGATTTCAACCCATCCGGTGGTGGGCTGAGTGCCCGCGGTAGCCTCGGGAGCGTAATAGAATTTAATGCCGTTGGTGGTCATTTGTCATACCTCCATTTCTGCTGATTGCAGTTTCGTGTATCTCGCGACCATCCGGTAGATGGACGCGTCGTTCTCGTTCGGGAAGGGGTTGCAGAATGTACGCTGGAAGTTGTAGCTTTGCATAGTCTCGTCGACCGTGGTCATCACTGCTTTGCATTCGCTCTTTTTCCCGCTTTTTTTGTTTGAAAACACGTCGACGGTATAGGAGAGCCGCGCGTTGGTTTCTCCGCCGATTATGCGGAAAGAGGCGGCTTCGGAGACGTTATCGGTTTCGCGGATGTACACATGGGGAAAGGAAGACGGTTTCGGGACGTATTCGGAGACGACCGTCGCTTTCGGGAACTTCTTCGCGACTGCCGTTCGCACAGCGTCGACGAATGTGTTTTCAAAATCGATCATCGTTTCTTCACCTCCTGTAATACCTCTTCAAAGGCCCTGTACAGCGGCGTCTGCGCCGCCGTGCCGTGCGTGACGACGAGGTTGCCGTCTTCGGCGTAGTAGCCCCACGCCTTCTGATTGCCCTGCCCCTTGCCATATCCGCCGATAACGAATCCGAGTTCCGCGCCTTTGGGGTGTGGCGACGCTCCGGCGGGGGGATTGTAATAGATTCCTGCCCCGAACTCGACGAACGTCACCTCAGCCCCTTCGGCGATGACTTTGTAGCCGCTACCGGTCTTTTCTACCCGGCACTTAACGTCGGCTTCGCCTCTGACGCCTCTCGCGAGGCTGTCGTACCACGCGGCGTCGAAGTTCCTCTGCGCTTTTTCGCATATCCGTTCGGCGATATCACGCGCGGTGTCGTCAAGCCGGTTCCGGTTGGCTGACATGAGGGATGCGACCTCATCGAGAGCCGACCTGACACTTCCGGGCGAGAGCCGGACGGTGATGCGTTTTCGCATGGTGTTCTCCTTCGCTTACGCGCCTACGTCGACTTGTTTCAGCGCGACGAGTGTGCCGTTGATTGACTTCGATACCCGCCTGACGCGGTAGTTGTACGGGGCGGCGGTCGGCTCTGCGTCGAGCCAGACAACCGCGTTCTCGTCGAGGTCGGTCGTTTCGGTGCAGAGCACCTTGTCGTAGTCGACCATCGTTCCGAACCCGGCGGCGTATGAATCGCCTTTGGCGGCGGAGATATTGCCCCACGCCTTGACGGGTTCGGTATAGATGACTTCCTGTTCGCCCGTGTAGTTGCCGTCTTCGTCGGTGACGTCCTGAGTGCCCGCGAAGAGGGCGTACCAGTACGGAATCCGGTTCTTCGCGAGTGTCCTCATGAGATCACCCCGACGTACGGCATTACGTTCTTGTGGATGTATTCGAGGCAGGACGAATACCCGAACTGCCTCGAGATTCCGTTTTCGTTGTGAGCGGTTTCGCCTTCGCCGCCGATCTGCGAGAAGCCGATCATGACGGCGTTCAGCTGGACGCTTTCATATTCCTGCGGCACGTCGGTCACGTCGTCCGGTATGCTCCCGGTCGCTCCGTACCTCCACGAGAGGATTTCGTCCCGTGTGAAGTCGAGGAACGCCGAAAGCGTGTCGTCGTCCGTGTCGGGAAGCCGCATCATCCGTTTCAGCCGGATAAGCTTCTCGTCTGCGGTCATGGTTTAGCCGTTCGTGATGAGGCGTGCGATCGGGATTTCCTTCGGAGCGAACTTGAGAGCCCAGTTCGTGGACGCCTCGAGCTGCGCGTCGGTGGGGGAGTTCGTCCAGCCGGTGGTGGGCAGCTTGAAGGAGAAGCCGTTCGGGTGGATGCACTCGCGGATTCTCGTGACGAGAGTGTCCTGACCGTTGTTCTTCAGCGGCTCGCGGAGAACTTCGACCGGAACGTCCTGCCTTGCCCAGCAGTGGCGGAGAACGCCAGTGCCGAGGAGGTAGGTCGTGTACTTCTTGAGATCCTTGTTCGCCTCAGTACCGCCGACAGTGGTGACCGGAACGCCGTCGTCGATGATAACGGTGTAGCCGTTCACGGACGCGAGACCGATATTCCTCTGAATGCCGTTCGCGTCGGTCTGCTTCCAGTAATCGAGAACCTGGAGATTCTCGAGGGTGCGGGCGACGGACGAGTGCATGATAGCGAGCTTGTACGCGTCCTTGTTGTCGCCGAGGGTGTCGGTCGCGAGGTCGTTGAGGTCGGTCGCCTCGATCTTTCTCGCGGTCGCGGTAGCGGAGCCGACGTCGACGGTGTGGGCAGTCCACGCGGCGTTGCCGGTGATGCCGAAAATAGCGCCGAGGATGGCGATAATCTTCTTCTGGCGATACTTCGCCCAGAATCTCGCGGCGGACGAGATGATGTGCCCCATCGGATCAGCGCCGGAGAGCTCGCCGACGAAATCGCGTGCAGTCCATGCGACGTCGCGACCGTACGCGACGAAGTTCTGCTGGTCTGCCTGGGTCTCGGTCGCGGTGATGTCGGTCGCGCCGTCGTGGTTCACGGGAGTGCCGGTGAGGGTCTTATAGAAGGGGATAGTGCCGTAGTTGCCGGAGGACATGAGCCTCGAGGCGAGCACCGGGTCTTCAACCATTACGCCGGAATCAAGGAGCGCGGTCTTTTCGGAATCCGGCTCCGCAAGCCAGCGGGCAATGAAGAGATCGTCGTCAAAGGGGTAATTGAGGTAGGTCTTTGCCATTGTTTAATCATCCTTTCGAAAAATGGGGTTGTGCGGTCACGCTTTGAAGAGTGCCGCGTATTCGGTCGGATTATCGTTCTTGAACTGTACCTGTTCGGCGAAGGTGAGCTTGCCGAAAGCTTCCTTGGTCATGGTGGTGGTCGCGGGAGCCTGTGAGGGGGCTTTGCCGCCCGCCGCGAGTTCTCCCTTGACCTTGTTCGCCGTCGCTTCTCCGTAAGCCTTGAACGCAGCCGCAATTGCCGTGGCGACCGTGGTCGTCTTCTCCGCGTCGGTGGTGACAATGCCGTCGAGGAAGGTCTCGTAGGCCTCCTTCGTCATGCCGTTGCCCGCGAGGATGCTTGCCGCTTCCTGACGGTTCGCCTTGACGGTGAGCTGTTCGATCTGCTGTCTCTGCGCTTCGAGGCGTTCGGTGAGAGTGCCTTCGTTGGTCTTCATGTCCTTTTTCGCTTTGGCGAGGTCGGACGCGGTCTTATCGAAGGTCTCTTTGTTCACGAAGTTCTTGGTCGAGAGCGCCGTCGCGATCTCTTCGGCCGTCATTCCTTCGCGGTAGTCTTCGCCGAGTAAATCTCTGAGTTCCATGTGATAATCCCTTTCTGCGTTTGGTGAGGCGGTTCTCTCCGCCGTAAATTTGCGTTTTTCGGACTTCTCTGTCCATTGTTTAATAAATTAAAATCAGCGTCGCCCCGGGGAGTGGGCTTAATAAATTAAAAAGAGCACCAGAACCGACAGGTTGTGTAAAAACCTGTAGATATCTGGCGCTCTTGGCGCTCTGTGTTGTGGTGCGGGGGGGTGTTCCCGCTTATGACGCGACCGTTCGTATGACAGCGTGTGAGCCTTCTGTGCGGGCTCTGACCGTCGTTCCGCAGCCGCGGCACTTTATCTCCGCCACACCGTTTATTGCCCCGAGGAGCCTTCCACAGTGTGGGCAGCGGACTTTAATCAGTTCCGGAGCTTCCGCCGCCGGAATTGTTTTGGTTTCCGTCATTGCTTCTGCCTCCGGGCTTGTCCTGCCCTGAATTGCTTTGTTTTGCGTCTTTCTGCCCTGAATTGTCCTGCCCGGCAGCCCCGCTCTGGAGCCGCGCGGCGAGGTATGGGATCGAGTCGATATACGCCTGGTTCGGGTCGTCGAACAGGTGCGGAATACCGAACGCGATTTCGGGATGTACTCCGGCGTCGAGAAGGTTCATAAGAGCCTGCGTTTTGACGAGCATGTTCTCCGTGTTGCCTTTCGTGAACCGGATGTCGATGTCGGCGAGCCCGAGATCGAGCTTGCCGTATGTTTTGAGAAGTGACAGCGCGATGCGGAGGAACTGTTTTTCGCTTCGTTCCCACTGCATGACGGTGTCTCTGGCGCAGCTTTCCGCCATTGCCCATCCGTCGCGGAGCAGTACGGCGTTGCCGGTGTCTCCGGTCGTGCGGTTCGCGCCGTTTCTGTCCGGCATACCGCATATCGTGAGGGCTTGCTGATAAAGGTGGTCGATTTCGACCTGCGTCTGTGACTGATCGAGCTCGGATGAGATGATATCGACGTCCGAGGGGTTCGAGTTGTCCGACTTGATGACGATAGCGCCTTCCTGCCGGAACTCTTTGTACTTCTCGGGGTCTATCTGGCAGTTGACGAATTTAATGAAACTCTGGACGAACTGTTCCGTGCCGTCAAGCCGGTTCGAGGACAGCTTGTTGATGCCGTCGAGCACTTCGAGAACGACCTCGAATGAACCGAGCCGCGCGTTGTTGAGCGGGTACTCGATGATCGGAACCGCCCCGATACCGTGGAGTCTCGAGGACGTGACGGTGTTGTTCACGATCTCGAACTGCATGGCGTCCGTCCAGACGGTGTAGATTGTCTGCTGATTGTCCCTGAGTGTCTCCTGGAACGCCATGACGGGCTTTGCGCCGAGCTCTTTCGAGTAGACGACGCCGGTTCGTCTCGGGTCGAGACTGCCGATTTCGATTTTCTCGTCGTTCGCGAGGTTCCCGACGACATATCTGTAAGCGGTTCCGCAGATGTGGTTCCACTCGGCGATATCGTGGTCGACAGCTTCCTTGTCGAGGACGTGCATGATTTCGTTTAGCCGTCCGACCTTTTCGGATACCGGGTCGCGCGTCTGCGCAGCTGTTATCTCGTCGGGCGTCATGGTCATACGTGCCTCTCCGCTCCGGATTTTCCGGCGCGTGTAGGCGATAGGCGCTCCGAGAAGGTACGCGACCTTGAAGGAGACGATTTCCCACGCGTGGTTCTCGACGATTTTGTTGTTGATCTCCGGTCGGACTTCCTTGACGCGGTTGAGAATGGGCTGCTTGCCCTTGTAGTAGCCGTAGAGATAGTTTATTTCGCTCTGGTTCCGGTAAAAGATCGGGAGGACGTCATTCAGTACCTGTATGACATTCGCCGCATCGACTGTTTCCGCGTCCGTATATATGACGTGCCGCCCGGTCAGTACCGGGGAGACGTCTGATATGCTGTTCTGTTCATCCGCCATTCTTTCACCACCAGTTCTTTGTAATATTCACCCCGGCGTGAGAAAGGTTAAAAACAGCGCCGGGGTGGAGGAGAAAACCATATCCGCAAACGGTGCGGAGCATGGCAGACAGGCAGAAGGGAAAGGGGTCGCCTGCCATATATTATTATACACCTTGAACAAGAATTTGTCAAGTGTTTCGAACCAAATTGTTGCTATATTACGAAATCCCGCCACGTGCGACAGTATTCTGCAATGAACGTCAGAATAGCCGTTTCTGAACCGATACGATGCCCCAGTTTCCAGTCGCTAAGTCCATGAGCTGTGCGAGCGAATCGGGCGCGTCGTCGTGAACGTTCTTGCCGAGCGAGACGAATGAGCAGAGCCATTCGATAAACGAGCGGTATTCCGGCGTCGAGTGGTCGAAGTCGAGAAAGTGAATCTTCGCGATGTCCGGCGCGTACTGGATGATGCGGGAGAGCTTTGAGGCATTGCCGGGGGCGCGGCGCGTTGAGATGTTGAGTGAGCACCCTTTCGCGCGGAGCATTTCGTCGACCGTCTGCGCGTATTCGGTTCCGCCGTTGTTCGCTTCGAACTGTACCTGGTGCGGGCGGTGAATCAGCAGCTTGCCGACCACTTCGGGCTGCGTGAAGACTTTGTTCGCGTTCGAGAACACCACATCGACACAGTACATGGAGCCGTCGCCGTAAACGTAGACGATGGGCATTGACAGATAGTCCTCGCCGCCCCACGCGACGTCGCACGCGGCGATAATCCGTTCGGGTGATCCGCCCGGCAGGACGCCGTTGTAGCGGAGCAGCGAATCCGGCGGGAAAACGAGCCCCTGGCGGACATACGGTGCGCCCTGGTATTTCGCGCACCATGTGCAGTCGTCGATGGAGTTCTTCATGTCGCGGTAGTAGGCGGTTGAGAATCCGACGCCGTATTCGTACTGGAAGTTCGATTCGCCGTTCGCGTCGAGCGCGGGAATGACCGTGAAGCGGTAATCCGGATCGTCGCGGTACTGTTCGCGGATTCGTCCGAGCGGATCCATGACATTCCAGCGCGTACCGACCATGAGCTGTAGCGCCCCGTCCTTCATACGGTCTTTCATCTGGTTCAGGTAGATGTTGTATTTCGCGTCGAGGCGGGACGGGGACAGCGATTCCTCGAGGTCTTTCACGAGGTCGTCGACGTAGAGTATACCGTCGCGCGAGATGTCAATCGCGCCCGTCCATGTGCCCTCTGCCGATCTGCACGTCATCGTCGGGAATCTCTTCGGGTGATTGAGGTTGATTTGCAGGTACTTCGCCGACCGGCTCTCGATCTGCGCGTGCGGGAACACGTCGTGCCAGAGGTATTCGCCGTCCGCGTCGAGCACCGCGTTCAGCTCGCCGTAGAACCCGTTCACGAGCGTGTCGGAGTGCCCGCCCATAGCAGATGAATCGTCGGGATGTCGCCCCATGTGCCAGGTCAGGAAGAAGATGCAGAGGGTGGAGTTGTGTGTCGGAATGAGACGGTCTCCGGCGAGGTATACGCCACCTTCGACCGAGATGCAATTGCCCTGTACCGGCTCGATGCGCTCGAAACTGTCGAATTTTATCCTTCTCGGCTTGTTCAGCTCTCGCATTTTCCACGCGTTGTTCGTGTCGAACCGTTGGACGATGTAATAGAGGGTCTTGAATCTCGCTTTATCAGGGTCGAAGTTTGCGTAGTCCTCCATCAGCTTCTTTGTCGTGACAATGCGCGGATGTCTTTCGCGCCCCTTGAATACTACCCACTCGTGGTTTTCGTGGCAGTCGATATATGTGTGGCGTCCACTCAGCCAGAACCCGACCCGGATATTAACTTTGCACTTCGGGAACACGTGCGTGACTTTGACCGGCTTCCCGTCCGGATTGTATACCTCGTCCCCGACGCGAAGATCACCGTGGTTCACCCACCCGCGCGTGGTCAGAATGCGCGTCTTGTCGCTCAATGCCTTGCCGGTTCGCGGCGGAAGAGACACCCCGAGGAATTTAATCTTATGCTCTTCAAGGTCTTGCAGATCGTTGCACAGCCCCATCAGAACATTTCTTCTCGGTACCCAGAACTTTCTCGACGGCTCTCTGTTCCATTCGACATACTGCATATAGTGATCGAATGAGTGCGGCGCGAGCAGCAGGCAGACTTTCCGCTTCAGCTCGTACCATTCCGGCGCGGCTGACGTCCTCGCGGCGGCTGATCTCGCGAGCATACGGTTCACGACGTCGAAGAATTCTTTCCCTTTCGCCACCATGTAGGCGGTTTCTTCCTCGAACGATTCCGTCGAATTGTCCTGCGCGAGCCCCCGCAGCGCGTCGAAGTAGTCTTTCGCGACCGAAAGGCTGTCCGTCCCGTACGCCGCGATAGCCTCGCACAGCGCGACGCACTCCGGCAGCTGTTCGTTCCAGTTCTCGAAGCCGGGGATTATCGCCTTGTTCCCATTTTTTCCCTTTTTTGATTTCTTCTTTCCAGTATCTTCACATGAAAAAGCGCCCAAGACGCCACTCTCCTCTGAAAATGGCGCTCTGGGCGCTCTAAGTATAGGGGTTCGGTACTCCGCTCGGCACGATGCCGGTGCGGGATTGCTTGTTATTCCGTGACCGCTTCTTGCGGTCAGGTGAACGTTTGCGGTATCTGTTTGCTGTCTTTCCTTTTCGGGAAAGCCGGTTGCGGTTCGGAGCCTTTAACACTGAATCAGCGTTGCGCATTGACATTTAACGCTGAATTCGTGTTAAACTCGTGCTAATTCTGTGTTAAACCGCAGGCAACTCGCGGGACGTTTACACCTTGTTTGCGTATTGGTTAAAACTAAGTTAAAACTAACTTGAAACTAAGCTCAAACTAAGTTCAAACTAACCGCTCTCCGCCGTTACACGTGTTATTGTGTTACGGTGTTACGGCTGACCCGCTCCGTTACACGTGATTCCGGTGTTACGGTGTTACGGCTCGGTTCACGGCTCGTCTCGCCGCTCAGTACAATCCGCTCGCTCTCCGCGCGAATCGCCGCGTAAAACGCCTCGTCGAGGGCTTCATACGCCTTTTGAATCTGTTCGGTTCTGCCATATCGGTCAAGCCCGTCTATCAGCAGCTTATGTGCGTAAGTTAGGGCGTTGATGTTGCGTGCTGCCGTCTCGTTGCAATTTCTTTGTGCTGGATTCATGGTTGCCTCCTTGTTGGAATGTTGGTGGAAGGTTGGTGGAATTATGCCGCTTTCACGCGCCGATACCATGTGTCGGTCGAAATCCCGAGCTCCCGGCAAGCCTGAGTGATGGATATCTCTTTGCGCTCGACCTTTTCGCGGTATGATTCGAACGCGCTCGCTGAAATTTCTGCGCACGGTCTTCCGAGCTTCACGCCGCGTGCTTTTGCGGAAGCTATTCCCTCTGCCTGACGCTGTTTGATATTCTCACGTTCGGTTTGCGCAACATATGACAACAGCTGGAGAACAAGATCGGATATGAATGTTCCGAGCATATCCTTGTTCTTTCGCGTGTCGAGTATAGGCATATCCAGAACGTAGATGTCCGCGCCGATCTCTTTCGTTATCTTCCGCCACATTTCGATGATGCCTTCATAATCGCGCCCCAGGCGGTCGATAGACTTCACGACGAGGAGGTCGCCGCTTCCGATCGTCCCGAGAAGTTCCTGCCATTCGGTGCGGTTGAAGTCTTTGCCGGACTGCTTATCCATGAATACCCGGTCGAACGCGATGCCGGACGCCTCGAGTGCGTCTATCTGCCGTGCCTCGTTCTGCTCGATTGTCGAAACCCTGACATATGCGTATGTCACTGCTCGTCTCCTCCCTTCTCAGGAATCGTCACAACCTGCTGCCCATCCGGTCTGCGCCCCTGCTTCTTCGGTTGAATGACCATCTCGTATCCGAGCGCCTCGAGCAGCTTCACCGCCGTTTCAACATTCACCGAGCCGTCACGCGACAGCACATTTTTTACGTTGGTGTATGACTTCGCTCCGGTCGCTTTTGCGAGCTGATCGTAGGTCACTTTTTTCTCTTTGCGAATCCCCTGAATTATTTCCGTTATCCCCATTGGTTTCTCCTCATCTGCCGTTTTCGGAAGCCATCCGTTCGGGCTACCTGTCAATTTCGGCGTCGCTTGTTCTGATACTATTATAGCACAGAATCATGCTGTTGTCAATACCTTTTTTCAAATTTTTTTGATTTTTTTCATCCGTGACAAATCGAATGTTTGAATCGCTAGTTTTTTTGGATTTTCTTTGGTCGGGAGGGTCAACTCCCCCACGCCTGCGCCGTATGCACCCCCCGGGGTACCCGCCGCCGTCCGGGCGACCGCCGCTAAAGTGTACTTTTTGCGGCGGTGAAAAAAACTTGAAAAAAAGCAAAAAAAATTGCTGAAACCCCTTGACAACAGCAAAAAAGTGTGCTATAATATAATCACAAACAAAGCAAGCCCCCGAGAGGGCAGAAAGAGGTACACCATGAAAACCAACTACACTATCGAAATACAGCGCCGCAACGTCACCCCGGCGCAGTTCCTCGCGTACGCCCGCCGCAGACTTAAGGCGACCGGCGGCGACGCGTTCTGCGGCTGTCTTGATCTCGATTACTTCGCGGCCGGCAGCGAGCCGAACTACGATACCGAGCACGACGGCACGCACTGCATCAGCCGCTCCAAGCCGTACGACATGCAGACGTATATCCGCCAGGACGGGCGTCTGTACAACGAAATCTGTGAGTTTGAGTTTGACGATGAGAAGACCGGGCACGGATACTACTACCTGATCGACGCAGAGGCAGACGAGGCCACCGACACCGCCCCGGCAGCAGAGCCGGAGACCGAGACCGAGACCGAGACCGCCGAGAGGGCGGCAGAGAACGCAGACGCCCTGGACAACATCCACCGCGAGCGCATCGCATACGGCTCCCGCACCAAGCAGCGCATCACCGCCCGTTACATCCGCGAGGCGGAGAGTGCCGGACGCCCTTCCGTCCGCACGGGCTACTGCGAGCTGCAAGACGCCTTGCAGGGCATAGAGCCCGACTACTACACGGCGGGCGTGTACGGCTGGAACTGCGACGTCTACACCATCGCCGGGCTGACTATCTGCACCGGCTACCGCCCCGCGGCAGGCGTCCGGGCTGTGGGCGTCCGAGAGCTTGCAGAGGCTTGCAGGGGCGCAGACCGCGAGACCTGTGACCGCCTACTTGCCGCCTGGATCGTCACCAACCGCGAGATCGCACGAGAGGGGGCGAGGGCATGACGGCAGAGGTCTTAAAACCATGGGACGGCAGAGCCGGACGTTGGCAGTACCGCGACGCCGCCGACCGGCAGCTGCTGATCGCGTCCGACGGCAGCATATACGCCCACGACCACCGCGGGCAGCTGTATATCTGGTGCCCGGCTGTGCAGCTCGCGCATCACCTGCACCGGTTACGTCAGGTGTGCGGAGACGGCACCGTTGCCGACCTGTCCGACCCGGTAAACCGCGCCCTGCGGGTCACCGCGGACGCGCTGTACAGCATGGCGGGGAGGTGAGACCATGTGGGCAGATATCAAAAAAGGCTACCGCACCACGGCGGAGGTTATCGCCGCCAAACTCGCAGAGCTACAGCACGCGCCCGGCGTCTCGCCGTATATGGGCAGCGACTACCGCATACACTACCGCCGCGCAGACGGCGCCCGCGTCCCGGAGCGGCACGAGGTCGCCGCCCTGGTACTCGCCGGGCACGACCACGACATCACACCCGATAACGCTTTACAGCTGCTTGCAGCGCTTTAATTTTAACCCGCCGCCCCGCCCGGCTAAAGGCGGGAGAAAGAGAGTATATCGTGTTTACTACAAATATAAAGCCGTACAAGCTGACCGCCATTATCACCGCCTGGAGCGCCGCCAAGGCTGCACAGCGCACCGCTGATCACCGCGCCGGCATATCCTACTACACCGACGCAGAGAAGGCCGCCGCCAAGGCAGCCGCAGACGCTGCCCGTGCCGCGTATGTCGCCGCGTCCGCCGAGCTGCGCGAGATCATCCACGCTGCCGAGGGGCGCGCGTCCGTCCGCCTACTGTCCGTCGACGACATCATGGACGCCATCGACAGCGTCCCGCGCTGCGTCCTAAAAAAGCACCTGCCCGGCTGCGAGATCCACTGTGACCCCAACGCGCAGAGTTTCCCCCATGCGTACGGCTACCGCCCCGACAGCACACACTTTAGTGTCGTCCGCCGCCCGGCGGGTTGGTATCTTGTACGCGTCATCCGCGACACTTGCGGCACGTCCCGCGGTCAACTGGTCCTGACCGACGGTGCCAAAGCGGACATCATCGCAGCCGCAGAGACGCTGTGACCCCCTTGACAACCGCTCGCCGGTGTGCTATACTGTGTGTGGGAGGTGATAGCGTGATCATCTTGTATGCGCTGCTGCTACCGATCCTGGTGCTGCTAGACATAGCGCGTAACTCATAACCCCCGACCGCCCCGCGTGGGCGGTCTTTTTATGCCCTGGTAGCCCGTCCGGACTGCCGGGGCTTTTTTTGCGCCCGTGCCGTGACGCGCTACAAGCCCGCAGGACGCCCGCAGAGCCTCGAGAGGGTATCTATACCACCCACAGCGTAAGCGTCCCGCACGCAGCCCCACAGAGCCTCACAGCTGTATACACGCCGCCCACCGTCTCGAGAGGGTGCACAACCGCCCCACGCCCGCCGCGTCCGCCCGCTGATCCGTGCCGCCCTCGAGGTTGTATATCTCTGTGAGCCGCTACAAGCCCCGTGAGCACGTTTAATCCCTCGAGAGGGTAAATATACCGCCCCGCCCGTCTGTGCGCGTCCTGCGCCGTCTGTGCGCGTCCTGCGCCGTCTGTGCGCGTCCTGCGCGGTCATACGCAGCCGCCCGCCGCGCCGCTCTGCCGCCTCGAGGTGCCCGGACATAGCGAGAGGGACTGCCCGCCGCCCGGACAGCCCCCCTCAGAATTTGTTCAATTTCCTGCCGATTTCTGAAAAATTTTCGATCCGGTTTTTGAAATTTTTTCTGCGAGTTTCAAAAATCGGATTTTCTTTTTCGGGTTCGCAATAGTCGCTGATATTTTTTCGCGATAGTCGCTCAATAGTCGCTGACCGCCTGGTAGTCGCTCGACAATAGTCGCTCGAAGGTCAGAGAACGTCAAGCCTCTTTCGTCAAATTGCACAATACTTTTAGCAGCATATCACTGGTCAGTCCCTTATCACTGTCGAAAATCAAACCTTTTGCCTCACTTCAAGGTCTTGTCTTCATAGTCGCTTTCCCTCATTCCTTGCAAATATCTTTCCTGCAACTGCTTCGGCGTGAGATTCGCCTCACCCATCGGATTTCGCGTAGTTTCGGGCAATTCTGCGTTATCCCGCATCCCGTAATAGCACTTCGCGCGGAAGCAATATGCCAAAAAATTCATCTTCCCGGCGACCACAAGTTTCGCGTCAAAAGACTGTTGAAAATCTTTGGCTTTTTCGAGAATTTGTGATGAGATGGGAGTAAACCCCCGCTCCTCCCCGTGTATAATCGCATTGACTTTTTTCAGCCCATACCCCAGGCTCAAGCACACTTCCTCCCACACGGGCGTCCGTCCCTCGTTCGCGCAGCGGTCATAGTAGTCGCTGATTCTCTCCGCCATTTCGTCGTCGTCCTTCACGACGGGTTTCCGGAACTCGGTCAGCAGTTCGCGGAGAATCTGGCTCACGAATGCGCGGTCGTCGTCGTTCTCCGGCGTCCAGACCTTGGTCGGGAGGTACTTGCCTTTGTCGCTCTTCCTGCGCAGTGCCGCGTCGGGCATATCCTCTTCGGGAAGCGTCAGCGCGTTGATGATAGTCGCTTTGTCCTTCTCGTCGACCCGTTCCGCCACGCTTTCTGCATACTCAACCGCCCGCTTCCTCGCGTAGTTGTTCGGCGCATGCCGCTCGATCTTCTCCTTCTTCGGCTTCGGCGGCGACTTCGGTCTGCCTCGTTTCTTCGGTGCTTCCGAGTTGGTTTTCTTTTCGTCGTTCATTCTATGCTCCATCTCCTGTGCTTTATTTCCTCACCGCTGTGTGCGGCTTCCGCTCAATACTCCGGGCGGGATATATATTTACCCTCCCGGAATATACTTTGCGCCGTTGTGCCCTGCGCGTAGCGGCTCATTCGACCTCAGAATCGATTCTGCGGGCTTTCGCTAATCTCTCGGCGCAAATCGACTTCTCTTCGTCGCTCAGTACCCGCGGCGCGCTTACAGTCACCCACCGCTTCGGGACGACGTACTTCTTTGCACCGTCGTTCCCATCCTGCGCGGTGACCTCATCCGACCTTTCCGCCGCGAGCCGGTCGAGCTTTCGCTTTAGCCGTCCGTTGTGCGTCTCAATAGCCGCTGTGGTTTCTGCTTCGTTAAACTGGATGATTGTCTCCTACTCGATTCTGGATAAGTTGCTCATGATGTGATCTCCTTTCGTTATACATCACTAAGTATCACTCTGTTTCGGGCAATCCCGTTTTAAGTGATACTCGAAAATGCCCATGAATACTGGCTTATTTATATATGTATCACTTGTATCACATGTATCACATACTATACTATACATACGCGCGAGCATGTTTTGTATTTCAAAAAAATTTTTACGCGCGTATATAAGCGTGCAATCGATTTTCATGTGATACGGTGATACAAATTCAAAAAGTCCAGGTTTTATGCGGGTTTCGGCGTATCACACGGGATGATACGAGACTGCTACGTGTGATACCTCCGAATAAACTTGCACAATATCCGCTGGCGAATAGCCCTTGAATTTGACATATTCGCCAACGATAGTTATTTGTCGTCCAGATACAACCACACACACCGAGTAGGCGGCTTGCCGTGGAGGCGCACCATGAAGGTTGATTTGCCCTCTGCGTCGCGGCGAAGATAGCCCTCAGTAGCCGCCCATTGCCGGAACGCTGTGGGGTTGAACCCCGCCTCGGGCATAATCCGGCTGAGTACCGACGAGATGATCGCCACTCCGGGACGGTCATATCCGTCAGTCTTGTATTCACCCCACACCTCGCGCGGGATGGAATCGCCAGAGAAGTCGAACTTGCCCTCGTTCTCGGCAATAGTCCCGCGAAGCCATTCCAGCGCGCGCTGGTTGGTGTCGACTTCTTTCGCGGTCGGCAAGTACTTCGCCAGGTCGGCCGCCGACAGGCTCGTGCCGGTGTGCCAGATTAAAAGCTCTGCGAGGGCGTCCGCCGTGAGGATCAGCGACGCGGAGAGTGCGAGCTTCTCGGTAGTCGCTGACGTCTCGAACGCCGTGCGGTACTCTTCCTGCACCTTCTTCGCGGCTTCGAGCACTTGCGGCGTGAGACCCTCAACGAATTCCCTCCCCGCGAAGCCCCAGTTGTGGGACAGCGTGTCGGAAAGCCCGCGATAGTCGCTGAGAAGTCGTTCCTTGCCGCAGGAGATTTCGATGATTCGGCTGATAGCGCCCGCACCGGAATAGTCGCTCGTGATCGGCATTTCGCCTGTCGTAATGATGGTGTTCTGCCATGATTTGAGCTGCTGGAAAGACCCATCCTTCGACCCGCGGGAGCGTCCTTGCCCCTCAGAAAGCATATAGATTATATCGTCGTAGTCGCGCCGGTTTTTGACTACTTGCAGCTCGTCCACGCAGAGGGGAGCGGAGTTGAAGAACCCCGCAGCGGTCTCCAGTCCGACGATAGTCGAGTTGAAGTTCCGCACATACCCCTCCGACGAGTTGGGCGACGCCCAGACGGACGCGGCGAGCTTGAGCAGCATAGTCTTGCCGTTGCCAGAACGCCCCCAGATGTGCACGAAGAACGGCAGCGCGTGGAGTGGCGCGACAAGCACAGACGCGAGGGAAGCGGCAAGAACGATCCGCGCGATGGTGCTCTCGTTCCGCGCCTTCGACGCAGCCTCGAACCATGCGTCGCGGTCTCCGTTCGGGTGGAAAGAGTCGAACACAGCCCTGAATCCGGGTGCGCCGTCAAACTCGACAGAATCGGCGTACGGCACGAATTTGCCGGAAGTCGTCCAGCCCACCCGTGCGACGGAATGCCGTTCGGGGAGCCGGTCATAGTTCCACGCCTCGAGGTCAGTGAAGTACTTGACAAGAGCCTTCGCGTTCTCGGAATCGACTGCGATCCCGAGCCGGGCAAGGTCGATGATCTTCGCCGCCGACGCGAGAATGATCTTCTCGACGACGACGGTTCGCCACTCCGCCGACCGCCTGAACGATACCTCCAGCCGGACTTCCCCCGAATCGAGGTTGACAAGTCGCCCGGATATCAGAATCGGGTGCGGGCAGATAGTCGTGACTTCACCGAGGGACGGAACCGAAACGCCCGTGTCCGTACAAATGTACTTGCCGCAGTTTAGCTCGATGGGCTGCCCGGTGAACTCGGTCGAATTGGTATAGTCACTCTCGTTGACCTTGCCGTCGCCGAATTCTTTCACATAGTCGCGCATTTCCGCCTTGAACCCGGGATAGCCGAGTTGCCGCGCCGCTTCATCTATTTTGACGATTGCGCGTCGATATGTAAAAGGATTCCTGTAGTAGTTGCTGTAAAGCCACCTGTGCGGGACGGCGCTCTCGAAATCCTCGAGCGTCCACGCCGGGAGGTCTTTAATTTTCGGCTCGATGATTTCAGCCACGGTTTATGACGTCCTTTCGTGAAATGGTTGGGTGGATAGTTGCGCGGAATGAACAGACGTTCTTGACTGTCGCTCCCATTGCAGCCCCTGCCGCATGGTCGAGATTATCTCGTCGACCGGGTAGCTGCTCGCGTCCCCGCGCTGGATGATGTCGTCGATAGTCGCCGCGAGTGTGCCGACGTACCGGTCGCGGAGCGGTGTCGGCGGAAGGTCTTGCACCTGATGGTAAAACGTCGTGAGCCGCCGGAAGTCGTCTTTCTCGCGTTCGACCCGGCGTTTCCGTGCTTCCGCCGCGAGTTGCCGCCGCCTGACCGCCTCCGGATCAACGCCCGGGGCAACCCCGAAGTCTTCCGCGAGTTTCCGCACGGCGTCCGGGAAGGAAAGACTAAAAATCTTCTCGACCAGTGTGATGACGTCGCCGCCGCAGTTGCAGACGAAGCAGTGAAAAGAATCGTCCCGGAACGCGAGGTTGTTGTCTTTCCCACCGTGAATCGGGCACGGGCAGCGGTTCCCGCGGCGCTTTGATAAGTCGCCGTACCGCTCGAGCGCGTCGGGGACGGAGACGGCCGCCTTGACCGCCTCCACGTCGTAACGGGGATAGTTGCTCACGGGTTCGTTCTCCCATCATGGTAGGAATCCTGCCACAGCTCGATGCAGTCGAGAAGGGTTCCGTTCCTGATGCTCTCCAGCTCCGTCTCGGGAAGAACCACGCGCTCCGGGTAATGCGCCGCGAACCACAGAATAAGTCGGTCGCTGTTCTTCCAGCAGGTTCGCATTTTCAGCAGTCTGCGGTTCATTTCGCGCCCCCCAGAATCTCGACGATCCGCCGCCCGGTGCACCGCTTATCACAGAACAGGAAGTCGACGCCGTAGGCGATATGGACTTTGTAAATCCGCTCCATAAGCTCTTTTCCGCTTATAGCATAGGGGATTTTGCCCTGCATCGGGTTGTGCCAGTCCTTGACGTCCTTGATCGACTTGCACCACCCGCCGTGCTCACACAGCACGACGAGGTGAATGCCGAGCTCCTTCGCGAGCCGCACCTCACGCATGAACCGCCCGGAATCGTTGGTAAGGTTGTTGGCAAGCTCACTAATATTAAATTTGCGATCAATCGAAAGCTTAGAGTTGTCAAGGTTCATATAGTCGCCGACGATGAGCTTTGAAGAATAGTGCTTTATGCCCTCCCGGTCGAAATAGTCTAAAATTCTGCCGATAATATGTGCTTTTTCTCGGCTATCGCAGATAATAGTCATGACGCACCTCCAAACTTTCTTACCACGTCGTCTGGGTTCTGACCCCTTTTTACGCAATAAGCCCGTAGCGTTGCTTGGTTTACCCCGTATTTTTTTGATGCTTGAGCTATCGTCAGTTGCTCACCATGAACAGTCAAAATGCGGTTCGTCGAACGATTGTTAGCTTGCTCTGATACTGTGGCAAATCGGCAATTTTCCGGTGAGTATCCTTTGTCGTTGTCTATGCGGTCTATTGTGAGCCCGTCAGAATAATTGTGGGCAAAACACCATGTACGAAACGCCGAGAAATCATGCAGCCATTCGTCGCAAACCGTTATTCCTCTTCCACCATAGCGGTGATAAAGCTTGTAATTGGGGTTGTAGCAGCGCGTTTTCATGTTTTGCCACATCTTGTAGAAAACTTTCGGCTCATGCCCGTTTCTTTTGGTTTTCTCAGAAATGTGCGCAGCGGTCAAACAACCACAATGAGACGTTTTGCCGTAACGCAAATCATAGCTTGCTGCCACTTTTGCGTTTCCGCAGTCGCAAATGCAGTCCCATAAAACGTCCCCGTGAGGTGTTTTTCTTTCGCTCCTCTTAATCACAGTCAGGTTTCCAAAACGTTGCCCGGTGAGATCATATATTTTCATTTCACCCACCTCAGAACGGCAGCACTTCGCCCTCGGGCAGAACCTCGAAGTTGGGGATGTCCTGTGACGCGCTGTGAGGGGCTGTGGCGACCGTTTGCGGTTGGGGGGTATAGTTGCTCGCCTGATAGTTTCCCGCGCCCTGAGCGCTGCCCTTCGAGCCGCAGAAGTGGCATTTGTCGACGTCACAGATTATCATGGAACGCTTCTGCCCCTGATCGTCCGTCCACGAGTTGGTGATGAGCCGCCCCTCGACGATGACCTGGTCGCCTTTGTGGAAATATTTCGGCAGGAATTCGGCGGTGGTTCTCCACGCGCGGCACTTGAGGAAGCAGGTCGATTCGACTTCCTTGTACTTTTCGCTCCACGCGACGTCGAAGTTACAGAAGCTGACGCCGCTCTGGGTCTGTTTCAGCTCCGGGTCGGCGGTGAATCTGCCCTGAAAAGTGACTTTGTTCAGCATTATTTTTTCTCCTTTCCGGCTGCGATTGCGGCGTCGAGAGCGGCTGTCATGGTCGCTGACGCGCCGGTCTGTTTCTGCCTTGACGCTTCGATGTCCTCCGGCTCGCCTTCGACGATAGCGCCGAGGAGTTCCGACGGACAATACATCCTCGCGAAGAACGCCGCCGCGCGGTAGAACAGCATCTGTTCCGGCATATTCTTCCACTTCGGATTGCTCATCCAGCCTTCAGCAGCCGCCATTTTCATGGAAATTTCGGTTCCGTCGACGACTTCGCCGTCCGAAATCCGGATTGCGCGGATAAAGCAAGCGCGGTTATCAGAGCCTTTCGCACCAGTGTATACCGGATGAGCGTCGCGGAAACGCCCGCACGAGTTGATGATCGCCATGCAAGCCTGTCCGCTCCAGCGGGGCTTTCCCTTGACCACATCGACGTTCTGGAGGACGGCGAGCGGTGAGAGGCCGGCACGAGCCGCCATTTCGATAGCGACGAAGCAGTCCTGCGGCTTGTTCTGGTACTTCTCCGGGATCATCTGACTTTTCGACAGCATGATCGCGACGCGCTGGGTCTGTTCAAAAGCGTCCTTGTCCACCCAGATGTTGGTGACGTTCATCGGCGCGGTGTTGATCGGCGCGACGGCTTGTTCGGCAGTCGCGGGAATGATTTCTTGTACGTTGTCCATTTTCGTTGCTCCTTTAATTAATCATTTTCATTCAAGTTCTTTTGCCGCCCATTTCGGCAGCCCGAGTGTGTTGACCATTCCGAACGCCCCTTCGTACCCGTACCAGTTCCCGGAGTCGATGCAGGATTTGTAAATCCCGATAGCCTCCCGGAATCTGTCCTGCCCGCTTTTGATCATGAGGTCATCGGCTTGCAGAATGTTGATGAGGTAGGGCGGCTCTTTTTCAATGCACACGAACAGAAAGTCGCCCCCGACATTGCGTTCTCTGCTTACCGCCTCTATGAACATGGCAGCTTGCATGTCGTACCCGAGAGCATAGGCTTGCTTGACCATCGTCTCGGTGTCGGCTCGTGTGCAAGTCTTCAGGTCGACAATCAGCGCTTTGCCGTCGACCATCTTCACGCAGTCGGGACGCGCCTGACAGTCGAGCCCGGTCATTTCGTCCTGCCAGTAGTAGGACGTTTCGACGTCGCCCCGGAGAAGGAAGTCGGCGCGGGAATTTGCTCTGACAGCAGCGGTCATTTCGGAGATAAGCACCATGTCATCGGCGGAAACAACTGTTTTTCCTTGTGCGCTATCCACAAATGCCTGATATTCTTCCTTCCCGGCTTTCGTCCGTCTGTCACATTGCGGCGCGACGGCGTACTCGTCGAAGAACCCGTCCGGCTCGAGGACGTATTTGTGCAGTGCGGAGCCGAATTGCATCGCGGCGGTCGGCGGCTCGGGATGGTCTTCGAGCCACCTGAACTTCGCCGGAGTGTCGCTCAGAAGCCGCCAGAGCTTCGTCTTGCTGACGCTCGGCTTTGCGTGGTACTCGGTGATTGAGTCTTTAATGATCATTGAGTTTCGCCTCCAGCTTTTCAAGCCCCTCGACGAGCAGCTTGAAGTTTTCTTCCGACGCGAGGAAGTCCATCGACTTGATGAGCCGTCCGTTTTCGATGTATCGGCATTTCGCGACGGGCATTCCGAGCGCGTTCAGGTCGCTTTTGTAGTTGTAGCAAAACGACGCGCGAAGTTCCCGATCGGGGCTGACGCGCCAGATATCGAAATCGACTTCGAGTTCCGGGTGTTCCGCGATGAAGTCGAGGACTTTGGTGATGAGGGTTGCGAGTTTAGCATTCATCGTCGTTGTCCTCCAGACCTATCCGCTCCTGCTTTGAGCGAACCTCTAAGATGTCGAGGTATGCCCGCATGGTGTCGCGCTGTTGCTCGAGAAGCCAGACCGGAGAGTCGGGCTCAAACTCGAGTTTGCCAGCGTAATACTTTTCGAGCATCACGTTCAACTTCTCGTACCTGATTTTCGTCTGCTGATACTCGGCTACGAATCGGGCTCCGTAGTCGTTTGAGAGCATCAGGTCGATGGTATCTTTGAGTTCTTTCATTTTTGTGATTATCCTTTCTCCCGCCAGATGTAGCGGGGTTTACTCATCGAGCGGTTCCAACCAGTACTTCTTACGGCATTCTCCGCACTCCGGATCGTATCTGTCACGCTCTTTGATTGGGCAAACAAACGCCGAATCCATGCTCTCCGGACAGAATGCTATTATACCGTCGGCAGTCATGCTCGCCTTCGGAAACATCTTCAGAAGCTCACTCTGCCGGGTCTTCCTCGGATGTTCCTTCGCCCACCGCTCGACGATTTCGACGGCTTTTTCAGGGCATTCGCCGAAGAGACCAATGCAGTTAGCCCGCATTCCGTTATTCGCATATGACAACCCGCATTTTTCACAGTTGCCCTTCATCATCTCGTGCATCCTGTCCTTTTCTTTCAAAAATTCAATCGCGTCCATTTTCGTCCTCCTCATCGAGTTTCGCGCCGCACCACGGACAGTACGGAGAAACCGTTTCAGCAATAGCGTCTTCTCCGCACACTGTGCATCTCGGGATAATTGTGCTGGCATCAAATACCCACTGTCCGTGCTTTACTTCCTCGACATCGGCGGCGGGGACGTCATCCAAAATCGCTTCGATTGCCAAATCAACGGTCGCCTTGACGATGCGTTTCATGTACGGCGAGCCGTTTATTTCGGTGCTCTTCAGCAGTTCAATTGCCTTGCTTCGCTCAATATACTCAGCCATCGTTCTCGTCCTCCCTACTCCATGCGTCGACAATCTCTTGCTGCGTGATCACTGTTCTGATCCTGAGTTTAACGACACCGATTATGGATTTCGCCTTCTCGAACATCTCCCGCGCCTCCGCATAGTTCTCACTCGCGCAGAAGTATCGATACTCCCGGTCGTCTTTGCGTTTGTATTCGACGACGTTATCAATATGTCCCATTGTTTTCCCTCTTTTCATACAAAACCACCATATTTCCGACATTATACGATGTCATGGCGAAATTAACGGAGATGATATCCTCGCGACTTATCTGCGCTTCCTGAAGAGCGTCTTCGATACGCTCTATGTTCCTTTCCTCTTCGTTGTTAAAGGTCGAAATGATCAAAGCTTTAATCATTTGTTTTCTCCTTTCGGCGGCGTGATTCTGCATTTTCTCAAGACATTCCGGGCAGAACTTCCGCCTCGGAAAAACCTTCGCCTTATGGCATCGGTGGCAGAGGTGATTTCTGTCGAGCATGGCGTAATATTCTTCGTTCGTCACGTCCTACCTCCCGGCGATTTCCGCCGCGCAGGCAAGATAACCGATTCCGTCGATATATGAATCCCCCTTAAACGTCCCGGTCATGATCCTCGCGACCTTCATAAGCGCCATGAGCATCGCGACGTCGTCGGGGTTGAGGGTCACTTCCGCTCCGCCGTCGACGCAGCGCTCGCTCAGGTAAACCTCCCAGAATCTCGCGATAACCGCGAAATTATCCTCCGGCTTCCCGTACTGCTTTTCCCGATCCCCGGTCACGATTTTCTTCGCGGCGTCGAGGATAGCGGCGCGGGTGGTTGGTGTATCGGTTGGTGCAACCGGCGTAGTTGGTGTATCAGTTGGTGTGCCGACCTTTTTGTTGACGTAAACAGAATGGTCAAGCCCGAAGTCGCTGCCCCACGACACTGGAATCCCGTTGATCTTGCAGCTCAGGTTGTCGCGGCAGAATAAACAATCCTTGCACCCGTCGCGGCGCCCCTCGCAGTTCGCGCTCAGCATCCTTGCGGCTTCCCTCAATTTCTCATCTTCGGTTCTCATAATCGTTCTCCTCACTTAGATTTTATCACTATATGCGTTCTCCCGCGCCCGAGGAGTTCGTCCTGCATCATCTGCGCGACTTTGTCCTCCTCGGCGGTTTCGGGATAGTAGTCTTTCCCGGCTCTTTCGGCGTAGTCGGAGACGATGTCCTCGACGCCTTTCAGGACGTACATCAGGCGTTTGTCTCCGAAGTTGTAGAGATCGTTGAGCGCCAGGCATACGGCGAGCAGAATTCTGTTCGCGTAGATTTTCTGCCGCTCCGCGAACTCTGCGTCGACCATCGCCCGGACGGCTTCCCGCGTTCCTGCCGGCAGATTCTGCCGCGCTGTGGCGGCTGACATCCGGGCTTTCATGCTCTTCTCCTCCACACTTTTCGCGGCGGGAAGAGCGTCGGATTCTCAACCCGGAGTTGATAAAAGTCACTTTCGTTTCTGCCGAGCGTTTCGCATATCTCGGTGACGAGCAGTTCCGGGTCGCGCCACAGTTCAGCCGCTTGCAGGATTTCTTTGAGCGACCATATCCGGCACGTCACGCCCCGCGCCGGGAACCGTTCGCGGTTTCTTTGCATCATGCCTTTGACCGCGACTTTTGAGCGTCCGACAGCTTCAGCTATCTCGTCGAGGCTCGCTCCGCGCTGCCAGCATTGTTCGGCGTACTCGATTTCTTCGGGGAACCATCGGTGGCTTCTGACTTCATAATGCAGCCTCGCGACACGGTTGACGTTGTCGTAGTCTTTCTCAGGCGGTACGACGGTCACAAGGTCTTTGAGAATCTTTCGGATGATCATAACCGGCCGCCCGGTGCGCTCCGCGATTTCGTGGAGCTTCTTCTCGGGTTCTTCGCAGCTTTCGAGTTCGGCGAGTATTTCTTCTTTCGTGATCATTTTGCCCGCCTCCGGTTTTTTCTCGGGAAAAGCTCCCGGTTCCGCCCGATAATGTGCGCGAGGGTCTGCGGGTGCATATCATACTTGCGGGCGATATCAGAAGTCTTCCAGCCCGCTGCCCACAGCTTCCCCATGTCGGCGTACATATCTTCCCGGGCTTCTCTTACAGCTCCGCCTCGGTGATGGTAAATCACGCTCCGGAGTGCCGCGCCGGTTGTGCAGTACTCCTCGGCGATATCCGCCGTTCTCTCGCCTGTCCGGATGCGGCTGAGAACATCGTCGATTACGGTGTCAGTCCAGATTCGCGGCATCATAGAATTTAGCCCTCCCGTGCTCGATTTCAATGTCGACGGTGTGCGCTGTCAGGAGCGCTCTTACCATCGCGCGAAGCTCGGCGTTCTCACGCCTCAGCTCGTTGTTGTGCTCCTGCTCGATGCGGTGGAGCTTGTCCGACGCGATTTTATTTGCTGCTTCGATCATTGCGAATGAGCCTCCTTATTACGATTTCGGTGATTCCGGCGTTGTCGAGACCTGACACATCAATGTCGAGGTATCCGCCGTCGAAAATGATGTAAACGTGCTCCTTTGTATCGACCTTGCCGTAGGACACTGCGAGGATATCGTCGTCCAGTGCGCGGAGCAGCGGGGAGAGGCGGGAGTGGACGAAGTCGGTTTTCTTCATGCGTTTTTCTCCTCCCATTCGACAGCATAGGCGCAAGGTCTTTCATTCCAGCTGTGCACCATCGTCAGATTATACCAACGTTTCGGGTTCAGACCCTGGGGCACGTCGACGCTCAGTCGGAAAAGGTCGTTCTTCGCCGCCCATTTCCAGCACCGGCGGAGCATTTTTGCGTTCACCCGGATCGCCTCGGGATAGTAGTCGGTGTGGCATTTTCCGCCCCCAGTGAAAACGCTGACCTGTGCCACCAGCGAGCGAACCCGGTCGGTGTATTTCTTCTTCTGCCTTTTGTTCATGGTTTTCTCCTTACCCCCTTATTCCTCGCACATCTCGTCGGCAACCTTGCGCGATATATTCCAGAGCGTTTCCTGGTCGTGCTCGATGACGGCGCGGATGCCTTTCCGGAGGTTTTCGACGGTAAGTTTTTCTTCGTCCAGTATGATCAGATAGCCCGCTTCCGGGTATATCAGCGTGAGGTAGTCATTATCAACTATCATCCTGAGGTTGTCGAGCCTGTGCCCGTTTATCGGTTCCTGCTTTCCGGCACGATGGACGAGCCAGCCGAGCATTGCGTCAGCGTCGTCGCCGAACGCGCTCATGATCTGCTCGATCTGCATCTTCGCGACGGCTTTCCTAACGACGTCGGTAATGTCCTCCTCTGTAGTCTTGGTCTCGTCCTGGTTCAGGCTCTTTCTTTCTTCGTACATTTTGGTTTTCTCCTTTAATTAATTATTCTCCCCGAGCAGTGTCGGGATAGTGACGTTAAGTGTGTTCGCGATCCGCTGGATTTCGCCGATCGTAAAGGTTTCCGGACGCTTGCGCCGGTCTCGGAGTGTCGAGTATCTGAACCCGAGCGCGGCGGCGGCTGTGGCGCAGTCAACGCCGTCCCTGGTGCGCTTCATCATGTAGATGTCCACGGCGTCTTTGAGTGAGTCGAGCTGCTTCTCAGCGGTTGTTCTGGTTAGCCTTGGCATCGTTGGCGCTCCTTTCGTCCATGCTCTTTTCATAGCGGCGGCAGATGTTTGCCGCCGCCGCGCGGACTTCCTGCGCGTAATCCGAGTTCCGCTCGCCGGAGAGAATCCGGCTGAGGAAGCTGCTGGAAATTTCGTAGCCCACCATGCGGAGCTGCGCTATGAGCCATTGCCCGGTCAGCTTGTGGGCATCAAGAAATTTCGATATGTCCATGATTGTTTATCATCACCGCCCTTTCTACTTCGTGCCCGCGCCTTATTGTGCGGGTGTTCTTTCCTTCGCTGTCCCTCACGAGATATCCGTCCCGTGCGAGAGCGTCGAGCGCGTCTTTCGGCTTTATGCCCAGAGCCTTGAAGCGGGTGTACGCCGCTTTCCGGCTTATCGCGATTCTGTCATCGGTCTTGTCTTCCCAGATCGGCGTTTTGGCAAGCTCATTGATTGCCTCGTAAACCGCCTTCAGGTCGTTGCCGATACGCTCGTCCTGCTTCTTCCTCTTCCGGCGCTCCTTTTCGAGCGCTTTCTCGCACTCGGCGATCCGCTCGTCGAACCGGCGCATTGTCGCGCAGATATCGGTGCGGAACGCTTTGATTTCTTCGAGAAGCTCCCTTAGCTCCTCGTTTGCTGTGGTCATGGTTTTCTCCTCCATTTTAATCTTCGTCGTCTTCCTCGTCGTCTTCCTCGTCGTCTTCCGGCTGAGGCACGCCGCCCTTGTAGAGCCGGTCGAGTACGCCGATCAGCTTCTCCGCCGTTTCAATGTTCCCGTCAAGGTTGATGTAGTCTTCGCCGTCGACTTTGATATAGCTGCTTCTGCCGTCGAGAGTGATGTCGACGCGCGTCTGCGGCTCGACCTGAGTGACGCGCATGACCTGTATGATGAGGTCTTCGGTCAGCTTCGCAAGGTTTTCGGCGCATGCCGTGAGCCTGATTTGGTTTTTCTCTGTTGCGGTTAATTCTGTCATGGTTTTCTCCTCCTGTTTTGGCACAAAATATTGACAAAGTGGTGATTAAGTGGTATAATGGTATTGCCATATTATATGGTCGCCGGACGAGGTTCCGATACCCTAAACTGAGAGCGCCATAGAGCGCCCAGAGCGCCAGAGCGCCGAACCGTAATGGGGAGGTGGTCTTGTGAGTGAATTCGAGAAACTGCATTTAACCATATGCATTCTCCAGCTCATCGTTGACCTCTTAATGCTTGGTCTGACGCTTTAATCAACTGACAGTTTAAGTGACTGAGTTCACTGACATTTTGATCATAGCACGTCTCAGAAAATAACCGTATTCAGGAATCCGCCTGAACCCGGAATAACCTCGCCCGACGTCATATTTGCTCGATAACCTTTCCGCCGTTCACTTCCTGAAAGGAGGTGATAGTATAGGAAAGATATACGAGGCTTACAACCTCACGCAGGCAGGGCAAAAAGCAAAGCCGGGAATCTATGTGTGCGTCTCATGCGCAGACAAATGCGTTGAGCAGTGCTACATGGTGCCCGAACAGGTAAAAGTTTTGCCTGTCTGCCCGAAGTGTGGTGGTAAGACATACATGAAGGTGGATTAATCCGCCTTCGCGGTCGGGGAATCCGTTCCTGCGGTTTTCCCCTCCGCTTCCTTCGCCCGCTTCTTGTCGGTCAGGCGTTCCGCTTCATACGCGATTGCTTGAAAGAGCGCGTTATGAAGACGGTTCGTGTTCTCGAGAAGCGGAAGATCAGCCTCCGAATGGTACTGGTCTGTCAAGACGTCAAGGCAATGACATATTGCCCGAATGTTGCCGACGTGAATAAACCAACTGTCTTTCACTTCGTCAACGAAGGATTCTGGGGTGTCCATTTTGTTCACCTCCTATTATGATTTTGAGGTATATGCGATGGATAACAATTCGGTCTTTAATCTTCTCACATGGTCGTCCGCCGTTCTCGTCGCGTCACTTCCGGGAATCATCCAGCTCGTGGCGTCCCGGCTCGATGAGCGGCGGAAGCGGATAGAGCATTTCGATGAGCTTAAACTTGCCGCGCTGACCGAGTATATCAATGATATAAGCTCATGCAGCGAATTTGAACCTTGTAATCACTCCCGCGCGTGCATGAAAATTTATCTGTATGTCGACCCATCGCAGTGGGAACTTATCGACCAGATTAATGATTGTGCACGAACTAAGGGGCGCGATGACGAAGCACGAAGGCTTCTCGCTGAGTTGTTGAAGCGCCTTGACGTCCCGAAGGAACAGCAGATACAGTTCAAGGCGGCGGTCAATCGACGTCGCGGTCGATGGTTACATTGATTGCTTTCTGGAACGCGTCGCTCAGTGCCTTGTAAGCATTCGCGTAATCATCCCCAATACGCGGAGCACAGCCCGCAAGTTTCAGGAACTCTGCGTAGCTTGCACCGAGGATTTCGGCAGCCCGCTGAGATGTCATCCTTTCATCATCCATCTCATTCACCTCCTGTCATGGATTTGTGACTGAATATATTATAACCCAAAATCTTAGGTTTGTCAATAGAAAATGCCTAACTTTTTAGGTTTCGTGAATGTCAACCGACTATTTGTTAATGCGAGGTACTAAATATGTTAAACATTACCATATTCAAAGAGCGCACAAAAGCTCTTTGCAAAGCAAAAGGCTTATCGCAAAAATTCGTAAGCGAGTCAACCGGGCATGGTCAGTTCTTCCTGAACGACGTATGGCTTGGGAAAAGGAGTCTTTCCGACGCCGACCTCGAAACGATTGCTTCTGCGCTTTCAACCACTTCGGAATACCTCCTCGGTGTCTCCGACGATCCGACCCCCGAGAAGAAAACCGCCGCCACCACCGACGACATTAAAGTCGCGCTGTTCGGTGGAGACGGCGAAGTGACTGATGCGATGTGGGACGAGGTCGTGAAGTTCGCGGAGTACGTGAAATCGAAGCACTCGAAAGGTGAGATATGATATCAGATAAGCTCTATCTTGAGGCGGAGCGGTCGGGGATAGTCGTGCTGTGCGGTGCGGACATTCCGGAGACGAAATCGGTGTCGTTGGAGCTTCCGGATGGGTCGATGTTCATCGGAATCGACGATTCGGCGATGCGGACGAGGGCGGAGGAACGTGTCCACCTCGCGCACGAGATCGGTCACTGCGTCACCGGCGCGATGTATAACGTCCGCTGTCCGATAATCCCGCGCCGGAGGTGCGAGAAGATCGCCGACGCCTACGCAATAAAAAAGCTCGTCGACGAGGACGAGCTGA
>ERZ808292.35-NODE-35-length-45788-cov-6.308792_pt1 | contig 45788 bp, 55 predicted proteins | sample MGYA00521275_ERZ808292 | MGnify/ENA primary metagenome ERZ808292 (study PRJEB31516, sample SAMN03275613) | gut metagenome | biome: mammalia-associated habitat; material: feces | host: Papio cynocephalus | place: Kenya | collected 2012-07-26 ... | reverse complement strand
CCTGCCGCCCCGCCTCGAGCCCTGCCGTCCTGCCGCCCCGCCTCGAGCCCTGCCGCCCTGCCGCCCTGCGGGTCGCTACCCTGTTTGCGCTATAGCATTTGACAACGCAGCAAAATTGTGGCACGCGCGTGCGCACGCGTACACGCGAGGAGTCCGCGGGCCCCCGGGGAGCCCCATTTTTCGCGCTGCAGGGGAGGGGTGGCCGCTCGAGCGGCGGGCCTCAATTTTTTTCATTTTCGACTTTTAAGGGTTAACCCTTATTGACAAGCGACTCGTTTTACCGTAAGTTAACGCATATGAAAGACGCCATCGAACGGAACTCCGCAGGCAGACGCATCGGAGAGAGCCATCCCCGTACGAAGTACGCGGACTCAGCCGTCCATGGCATCCGGGCTCTCGCAGCCGAGGGCGTGACCCTCAAGGCGATAGCCTCGATACTCGAGATGCCGTACCCCACGGTGCGGTCGATAGTCTCCGGCCGGACGCGGTCGCAGACCCCCGACCCCGAGAGGTAGGCGACATGGATAGAAAGAACAGCTTGAAGCCCCTTCGCAGAGAGATTCGAAACGCCCTCTTCGATCGCGTGGCGGAGAGATGCGGCCCCGTCCCGCAGGCCGAAGGCCGGATGACGGATGAGATCGCGAGGTACGCCCTGCGATGGCTCGCCGAAGGCGGAACCCTCGGAGCCCTCGCGATCCGCTGCGGCCTGAGCCGCCAGACGATCAGCAGATATCTGAAAGCGAAATATCCGGACGAGATGCAGGCCGCCGCAGGCGAAGGCCATGACGCCATGGCCGATGACCTGATGGCGATCGCCGTCACCCCCATCGAGGCGGTTGAGACCATCGAGACGACCGATTCCAGGGGAGGCGTGACGACCACGGTCAAGCGCGGCGACAGCGTCCTCGCGAGGCAGCTCGCGGTGAAGACCGCGATGGCCATGCTCGAGAGACTCGCCCCGGAGAAGTATGGAACAAGGACGACCGTGGACGTGAACGTGTCCATGGCGCAGCAGATCGCGGCGGCGAGAAGCCGCGTGAAGCGGATGGGAGAGGCGGAGGTAGTGGCCCCCGCCCTTTCCGCGAAGGAACCCGCGGGGACGGACGACCTCTTCTAGGCACCTGAAATGAAAACGCCGCGCCGTACAGGCGAAGTCAGCGCGGCGCAGAGCCAGGGGGCGCCCGTCCGCAAGACGGCGAGTCGAGCTTGCCAGGGGAAGCTCGGTAAACACCGGGCGCCAATGCAAATGGGACGGGGGCTTACCCATCCGGCGCTGGGCTTGCGGGATTTGTCCCGCGGCCCTTCGCTTCTTTTCTGACCCGATGCTGCCCTGCGCGGCGCGGCCGAGGTATGCGCTCGGGCTCAGCCGGGTGTATATTAGGGGTGTGCTTGAGGACCGCTCTATCGAGCCCGAGCGGCTCCGGCGAAAGCCGGAGGAAGTGCAGCTCGGCGCGGGTGTCTCGCATGAGCATTCGCGCCAAGCTGCATTGACAGCTTTCTGAACCTCTATCTTCTAACGAAGGTATTAGCCCCGGCGCTTCGGCGTCCGGGGCGTTTTTTTTTTTTTTTTTTTACACCCAGCTGCGGGCGAAGCAGATCACGTTGCCGAGCGGCCTGACGCTCGCCGGGGTTTGCCCGCTCCATCTCAGCAGCAGCGGGAGCGGCCTTCCCTCCAGCTCCGCGAGCACGACATCCCCCTCGAGCGGCGGGGCGCTCCCTTCAGCCAGGGGGCAGATGTACGCCACGTCTCCGTTCTCCAGCCCGAGCGACTCAGAGTACCCCGCAGGGACGATGATCGCCGACAGCTCAAGCCCCTCGTACTCCTCGAACGGAGGTGGCGGCACGAGCCCCTCCCGCATCACCTTCTCCCCCTTCAGCGCCCGCGCCACATCGCGCAGCTTGTAGAGCGGCGCGCCCACCCTCGGCCTTGGCCACGCTTCGGGCGTTGGAGGAAGGCCGCCTTCGGGGGACGGGGTCACGGTGAGCGGAGGCAGGAAGGGCCGTCTTGGCGCGGGTACTTCGGGGAGCGGCGCCGGGGCTTCGGCCGCCCCTCGGACGACATCAGGCGAAACGCCGAGCGCTTGCGCGACGAGAAGCAGGGTGGATGCGCGGATGGACTGCGCCTCTCCGCTTACCAGCTTGTAGAGGGTTGAAGGCGCAACCCCGGCCTTCTTGGCAAGCTGAGAGCAGGAGAGCCCCTGCTGCAGTGCCAGGCGGGCGATCATCTGCCCTTCGATAGATGGCGTCATCTATGCTCCTTGAACGATGAAAAGAAAACAATGAGCAAGAATTATACGTTAAAATTTTGCGTATTGAAAGCCATCGTTGCCTTTTATTTATTTTAGTGTATTATCTCCTTGTGTGTTCTTTTAATCGCCTTTGTTGCTTAGGAGACTTTGAATGCTTACAGGAAAGGAGATGGTGACCGAGATGTATGAGACCGGTATGTCTTACCGGGGGATCGCCGCCGCCACGGGGGTCTGCACGTCCACGATCGCCTCGGTTGCACGCGGCTCGCGGCCAAGGCAGTCGCTGTATGACAAGCTGACCGCGCTCTACGTTGCGCGGATGGAGTATCGGAAGCGCCTCTTGGCGAGCGGCGTGGCGGAGAGCTTTGATGCGGCGAGGAGCGTGGAATGAACAAGGTTGTTGAGCTGGTTGACAAGATGTATCAGGTCTGCCCCATCGCGCCGGGCAGGAAGAATCCCGTGCTGCCGGACTGGCAGCACCATCCTCTGACCCGCGAGGAGGCGGAGTTTGGCCGCGTCACCGTGCTGCGGGATGGCGCCAGTTCCCGCTGGGACATCGCGGACTGCGGGGCGGGAATCATCTGCGGCGTTGGCGCGCATCCGGTCTATGGGCTGGACTTCGACATCCCGAAGGACGCGGCCTTCGCGACTGCCGTGCAGGACGAGCTGCTCACGATCCTCGGCTTCTTCTGCACGATGCGGGTCGGGCAGGCGCCGAAGTTCCTCGTGCCTGTCACGATGGATGAGGGGCTGACGAAGACGGCCACGGCCTTCTACGTCAACCCGAACTTCGTGGACGAGGATGGCAAGCCGGTGAAGGCGCGCTTCGAGTTTCTCGGCAAGGGTCAGCAGTTCGTGGCCTTTGGCACTCATCCGCGCACGGGCAAGCCCTATCAGTGGCTGTGCATGGCGGGCGGGGCGCCGGATGAAGTTCCGGCGGTGACCGCGCTCCCTCGGCTCTCCGTGGAGGATCTGCGCCGGTGCAGGGAGATCTTCGAGGAGAAGGCGAGGCTCTTCGGCTGGGCTCCGGAGGGCGAGGCAAGGGTCGGCGATGCGGGCTTTCAGGAGGCGACCGATGCAATGCTCTGCCCCAACCGCCCGCTAGAGAACGTCACGGTGGAGGACGCGCGGCGGTGGCTCTTCGCCCTGGACAAGAGCATGGCCGACCCCCGGGACAAGTGGATCGAGGTGGGCATGATGCTCCACCATCAGTTCCGGGGCGATGTGGCAGCCATGTGCCTGTGGGACGAGTGGAGCCAGCAGTCAGCGAAGTACACGCCGGGTTGCTGCGAGAAGGAGTGGGCGACATTCCACGATGACCCCGAGCACCCTCTGAAGACGATCAAGACGCTGCGGTGGCTCTACTTCCAGACTGAGGGAGGGGCGTTTGAGCGCCGGGCGCGCGAGCTGACGCAGAAGGGCAGGGCGGCGAGGATGTGCCTCGTGAACCGCAATGAGCTGGCATTCTCGCCTTCTACGCGCACTTGGCGCGGCTGGGATGGGCGGCATTGGAAGGAGCTGTCGGACGCGGAGGTGGAGGCCAAGGCGGACGAGGCGCTTGGGTGGCGCTTCCGCGAAGATCTTGAGAAGGGGGATTACACGGAGGAGGAGGTGAAGCTCGGGATGAAGCTGATGTCTCGGTGGCAGACGGCGAAGGACGCGAAGCAGACGGTTCTCGCAGCCACGCAGCTTCCGCCCTTCTGGGTGAGTGATGACAAGTTCGACTCTACCCCGAACATCTTCGGCGTGGGCAACGGCGATGTGGATCTGTCCACGGGCGAGTTCCTGCGGCCGGATCCCACGCGCGGCGTGGCCACGTTCACGAGCGTCTGCTACAACCCGAAGGCCGACTGCCCGCTCTGGAGGAAGACGCTGCGCGATGTCTTCGAGGGGAGCGAGGAGAAGGTGGAGTACTTCCAGCGCGTGTGCGGATATGCGATGCTGGGGCACCCGTCCCTTGACGCCATCTTCTTCCTCGTGGGCGGCGGCTCGAACGGCAAGACCACGGTGCTGAATGCGGTCAAGCACGTCTTCGGGCGGCATGGGGCGACCATGTCCGTGGACACGCTGTTCGATGCGGGGGCGAGCAGCCGCGCATCGCGCGGCGGCGGAACGCGAAGCGACCTCGTGGCCTTGAAGGGGAAGCGGCTCGCCACGGCGGCGGAGACAAACGATGGCGCCTGTCTGACGGGGGCGGCGCTGAAGCAGTTGACCTCGCTTGATCCGATCTCGGCGCGGGCGCCCTACGCCGCTGCTCCGGTCACCTTCTGCCCCACGTGGGTCACGTTCCTCGCCACGAACCACAAGCCGGACATCAAGGACACGGACGATGGCACGTGGCGGCGCGTCCACCTCATCCTGTTCGGACGCAAGTTCTCGGGCAAGGAGTGCGACCCGGAGCTTGGGCGCAAGCTCGAGGCGGAGGCCGAGGGCATCCTGCTCTGGTGCATTCAGGGCGCCGTCACCGTGCGCAAGAGCATCGCGGCGGGGGGTGACGCCGAGTCTGTCCTGAGGGAGCCGAAGGAGTTCAAGCTCGCGAAGGACAACTACAGGAACCAGCAGGACGTGGTGGGCGAGTGGCTCAGCGACCGGTGCGTCATCGATCCCAAGGCCGAGGTGCCGGTGACTGACGCCTATGCCTCCTTCCGCTCCTGGATGGAGAGCAACGGCTACCAGTACACCAAGACGCAGAACTGGCTCACGCGTCAGCTGTCTGGCAGGGACATCTCGTGGAGGAAGACCACGATGTCCGCCGGAGGCGGAATCGTCAACGTTCGGCTGTACCACGGGATGAGGCTGGCAGACGACCCGCCGCCATCCATCGATCTTTTCTGATGGATACATGATCCGGCCGCCGGACGAGAGAATGCCCCCAGTGATTCTTCATTGGGGGCATTCTTCATGGCGGCGGGCGATTATCTTGCGGAGGAGCTGGCGCGGTGCTACGGCGATCCGCTCCGCTTCGTCCTGTGGGCTTTCCCCTGGGGAGAGCTGCCGGAGACGAGGCTCGTGGAGCTGCCCGAGCCGTGGGCGTCCCGCTATCCCGGGTGCAGGTACGGCCCGGACAGGTGGGCCTGCGAGTTCCTCGAGGAGATCGGCGGGCAGGTGCGGGAGCGGAACTTCGATGGGCGCCACGCAGTGGATCCCATCAAGATGGCGGTGGCCTCAGGCCACGGCATCGGAAAGAGCTGCATCACGGCGTGGATCGTCTGCTGGATTCTTGCGACCCGCCCCGGGTGCAAGGGGGTTGTCACGGCCAACACCGCCTCGCAGCTCGAGACGAAGACCTGGGCTGAGATCAAGAAGTGGCTGAACCGCTCATTGGTGCGCGATCTGTTCGAGGTGAAGGCCACCTCGATCGTGGCCAAGGAATCCCCCGAGTCGTGGCGAGTGGACGCCATCACCTGCCGCGAGGAGCAGGCGGAGTCCTTCGCCGGTCAGCACGCCGCATCCTCCACATCCTTCTACATCTTCGATGAGGCTTCGGCCATCCCGGAGGTCATATATGACGTGGCTGAGGGCGGCCTGACTGACGGCGAGCCAATGATGTTCCTCTTCGGCAATCCCACGCGAAACAGCGGCAGGTTCTTCGAGTGCTTCCACAAGAGAAAGAAGTACTGGAACACAAGGACGATTGACAGCCGCCGAGTCGCCATCTCCAACAAGAAGATCATCGCGCAGTGGCGCGAGGAGTACGGCGAGGATTCCGATTTCTTCAAGGTGCGCGTGAAGGGCGAGTTCCCCTCGCAGGGCTCGAACCAGTTCATCCCGGCGGAGATCGTCCGCGCCGCCATGGCTCGCGGAACGCCCGCCTTCAACAAGGCGACCTGCGCCATCGTGGGGGTGGACGTGGCCCGCTTTGGCGATGACGACACCGTGATCGCCACGCGCATCGGGCGGGACGGCACGATGCTGCCCAAGCACTACAACGGGCTCAAGACGACCGAGGTGGCCGGGCGCGTGAAGGAGCATTTCCGCTATCTGAAGTCCCTCGGCATTCGCCGCATCTACTGCTTCATGGACGAGGGCGGCGTGGGCGGCGGCCCCGTGGACATCCTGCGCGATGACGGCTTCCCTGTGCGGGGGGTGAACTTCTCACTCTCGCCGGACGACAAGGACGTCTACCCGTGCAAGCGCGAGGAGATGTGGGGGCGCATGGCGAAGTGGCTCGAGGAGGGGGCGCTGCCGAACGACCGCGATCTCGAGGAGGACCTCGTGTCCCCAACCTATTCGATCGATGTCAAGGGGCGGCGCAAGCTCGAGAGCAAGTCCGACATGAAGAAGCGCGGGTGCAGGTCGCCCGATGCGGGCGATGCCTATGCGCTCACCTTCGCGTATCTCGTGGACGAGTACAGCGAGTACAGCGTCCATGAGCGCGGCCGCAGGGCGGCGGAGGAGCGCAGGTCTTACAACCCGAGCGAAAGATGGAGGCCTACCTATGGCTCGCATTGAGAAGATCCCGGTCGCGGAGCTGTTCGCCCGCGAAGAGTTCAAGCGCTTGTCCGATGCCTATGCGGCGGAGGCAGGCAACCCCGAGTTCGGGAAGTGGGAGATCGATCAGGACGCGTACGTGGAGGCGGAGAAGTCGGGCTATGGAGGCTGGGCCTTCGCGGTCTATGAGGATGAGAAGGACAAGCTCGTGGGCTTCGCCTACGCGATTTGTGCGACTCAGCCGCACTTTTGCCATACCCGCGTCCTCGCCGTGGATGCGATCTACGTTGATCCCGCCGCCCGCAGGAAGGGCGCGGGGCTGTCGCTGATCAAGGCGCTGCGCGGCTGGGCGAAGGTAGTGGGAGCTGCGGGGGTTCTCCTCGGGGCGAAGAACGGGACGGCGGCCTATCGCTTCTATGACGGTGTGGCGAAGCCGATGAACACGCTTTTCTGGATGCAGGCATGAACGAGATATCAAGGCTGGACACGGGCTTTGCGGCGATGAGCCGCGAGGACATTGAGAAGATCCGGGGGATTCGCGAGGCGCTGAGGGAGGCGCTGGTCGCCGATCCGGAGGGCGAGGTGGACATCCCCTGCGAGCAGCACATCCACGCGGGCTTCTACTCCCGCACGATCTTCATCCCCAAGGACACGGTGGCGGTCGGGGTGACGATTCTCAAGGACACGCAGCTCATCATCAGCGGCCACGTCCTCATGAATGACGGAACACATATCGTGGAGATCGAGGGATACCGTGTTCTCGAATGCAAGGCGGGCAGGGCGCAGATCGCCCGGACGCTCGCCGATACCTATATGACGATGTGCTTCGCCACCAAGGCCCGGACGGTGCGGGAGGCGGAGGACGAGTTCACGGACGAGCCGGAAGAGCTTTTGACGAGGAGAGGTTGATGTCGGGTGTTGCTCTTGGGATTTCCGCTGCGGCCGCAGTGGCGGGCGTGGGCTTCAGCGCATACAACTCGCAGAAGCAGAACAGGGCGCAGCGGAAGGCCACGGCGCTTCAGCAGCACGAGAGCGAGGTGAATCGCGCCAATCAGATGGCGGAGATGCGCAGGAGCAATCAGCAGTCCGCGGATCTTGACGGCCTCCTTGACGCCAACACCGGCGCGGACAACGGCTCCACCATGCTGACGGGCGGCGCAGGCGTTGACAACAGCCTGCTTGCGCTCGGCAAGGGCAACAAGCTTCTTGGCGGCTGACTTTTGGGAGAAACGGATGTCGGGTGTTTCTGTTGGAACGGCCGCGGCCTGGGCGATGGGCATCTCTGCCGCAGCCGCTGCGGCGGGCGTGGGCGTCAATGCTTACAACGCGAACAAGCAGAACAAGGCGCAGAAGAAGGCGCTCGCCCTGCAGCAGCAGGAGAGTGAGGTGAACCGCGCCAATCAGATGGCTGCGATGCGGAAGAGCAATCAGCAGACTGCTGATCTCGACAGCATCCTCAATGCCAATACGGGGCTGGACAATGGCTCCACCATGCTGACGGGCGGCACGGGCGTTGGCGGCGGCCAGCTCAGCCTGGGCAAGGGCAGCAAGCTTCTCGGAGGCGGCGCATGACGGAGAGCCTCAAGGAGCGATGCAACAAGAGGTGGCTCGCGCTGAAGAGCGAGCGATCCTCCTGGATGGGGCAGTGGCGCGACATCAGCGAGGTGCTCCTCCCCCGCTCGGGGCGCTTCCTCGTTGACGAGAACAACAAGGGCGACAAGGGCTACCGGCACATACTGGATGGCACTGGCACCCGCGCCCTGCGCACTCTGGCGGGCGGCATGATGGCGGGGCTGACCTCGCCCGCCCGCCCGTGGTTTCGTCTCACCACGCTCAACCCTGAGCTGGACGAGGACTATGAAGTGAAGGCGTGGCTGAGCCAGTCCACCGAGAAGCTTCAGATGGTCTTCAACCGCTCGAACGTCTATCGTTCTCTTCATACGGCGTATGAGGAGCTGGGGGCGTTTGGCACCTCGGCAACGATCATCCTTGATGACTTCGACCGCGTGATCCATTGCATGCCGCTGACGATTGGCGAATACTGCATCACGGCGAACGCCCGCGGCAGGGTCAACTCTCTATATAGAGAGTTCCGTCTTACGGCGGAGATGATGGCTGCCGAGTTTGGCTATGCCAATTGCTCATCGGCGGTGCAGTCTGCGCTTGACCAAGGGAACTACGATGCGTGGTTCCACGTGGTGAACGCCATCGAGCCCCGTGACCTCCGCAACCCGAGCAAGCTCGACAACAAGAACATGGCCTACCGGTCGGTGTACTTCGAGCCGCAGGCTGACGGTGACAAGCTCCTGCGCGAGTCCGGCTTCAACTCCTTCCCGGTGCTGGGGGCGAGGTGGCTCGTGACCGGCGGCGACATCTACGGCACGTCTCCGGGCATGGAGGCGGTGGGCGGCCTGCGCAGTCTGCAGGCCAACCAGCTCGCTGCTGACCGCGCTGTGGAGTATCAGGCCAACCCGCCGATTGTCGTGCCGACCGACCTGAAGGATGACGAGACCGACATTCTGCCGGGCGGCATCACCTATGCGGACAACGTGGGGCAGGCGCAGATCATCAAGCCGCTCTTTGACGGCGCGAACTTCCGCGTGGACGCGCTCCAGATGAAGATTCAGGACACGCGCCAGCTGATCAACGAGGCCTTCTACAAGGACATCTTCCTCATGCTGACCGAGCAGGGCGGCAACCGCATGACGGCCACCGAGGTCGCTGAGCGGCACGAGGAGAAGATGCTGATGCTCGGGCCGGTGCTTGACCGCCTGAACACAGAGATGCTCGACCCGTTGATCTCGCTCGCCTTCGAGCGGCTTCTGCGGGCGGGCGCGCTGCCCGAAGTGCCAGAGCCCCTGCAGGGCGTTGAGCTGAACGTTGAGTACACCTCGATCCTCGCGCAGTCGCAGAAGGCGATCACGACCAATGCGGTTGACCGCTTCACGAACAACCTGGGCGTCATCGCGGGCATGAAGCCCGAGGTGCTGGACAAGTTCGATGCCGACTACTGGGCTGACTACTACGCCGATGCCTTGGGCGTTGATCCCCGCCTCATCGTTCCGGGCAAGCAGGTCGCGCTCATTCGCCAGCAGCGGGCGCAGGCGCAGCAGGAGCAGCAGCAGGCGCAGCAGGCGCAGCAGCAGAGCGAAGTCGTGCGCAACCTCGGCGGCCTTGGCGAGATGCAGAGCATGGCTCCGCAGGAGATCCAGGGGATGTTTTCTGGCTATTGATGGATACATGAAGAGGCCCCATGGCTGAAGAATCTCCCAAGCAGGAAAAAGCGCGGCAGGCGGCGGTGCGCAAGGAGCAGGCCGTTCTCGACTTCAAGCGGCTCATGGCCGAGAAGTGGGGGCGGCGCCTCGTGTACCAGTGGCTTGCCGATGCCCGGGTGTTCAACACGATCTACAACCCGCTCGCGCCCCATCCGGAGATGGACATGGCGTTTTCGGAGGGGCGCAAGCAGGCGGGCTACAAGCTGTTGGAGCGCGCCCTCCGGGATGCTCCGGACGGCTACGCACTGATGATGAAGGAAAACCAGCATGGCTGATGAAGAAACGACAACCGAGGTGGCGGCGCAGGCCGCCGTCTCCGAAGCGGCGCAGCCCGCCGCTGAGGCGCAGCCGCAGGCGGATGCCGCCCCCGCCGCGGAAGCCGCGAGGCCCGAGGCTGACGCTCCTGCGGTGACCAGCACGCTCCTGGGCGATGCCGCCGCAGAGCAGGAGGCCGCCAAGGAATCTGCTCCGGCAGAGAGCGCCCCGGAGGAGTACGCGCCCTTCAAGGACGCGCAGGGCAACGATGTGAAGCTCGATGACTACCAGAGCTTCACCGCCGCGGCGAAGGAGCTGGGTCTTCCGCAGGAGAAGGCGCAGAAGATGTTCAGCGCGATGTATGCGGAGGCTGACGGCTACGTTCGCCGCCGCACGCAGGAATTCGCCGCCAAGTGGGCGGAGCAGAGCAAAGCCGACCCTGAGTTCGGCGGAGCAGGCTTCAGGCAGAACCTCGGGCAGATTGCGGCCGCGTATCAGCAGTTCGCAACTCCGGAGCTGAAGCACCTTCTTGACGCATCCGGCCTCGGCAACCACCCCGAGGTGATGCGCTTGTTCTACAGGGTGGGCAAGGCTCTATCTCAGGACACGGGGGTTAGAGCGCAGGGAGCGCCGGAGGCTCAGCACCGGATGTTTCCTAAGAGCAACATGGTTATCTAGGAGTCGTTATGGCAGTTTTGAATACCGCTACTACTAATCCGACGCTCGCCGATCTGACCTCTCGCATGACGCAGGATGGCCGGATCGATCCGAGCATCATTGAAGTTCTGAACGAGACGAACGAGATGCTCGCCGACCTCGTCTGGAACGAGGCCACCGGCGTCACCGAGAACGTGACCACCGTTCGAAGCGGCCTGCCGTCCGTGGCATGGCGCCGCCTGAACTACGGCGTTCAGCCGAGCAAGTCCAAGACCAAGCAGGTCTCTGACGCGCTCGGAATGCTTGAGGCCTACGCCGAGGTGGACAAGAAGCTCGCGATGCTGAACGGCAACACCGAGGCTTGGCGAGCTTCCGAGAACGCTCCCTTCATCGAGGCGATGAATCAGGAGTTCCAGCGCGCCCTGCTCTATGGCGACAACAACAAGGATCCGGCCAAGATTCTCGGCATCATGCCGCGCTTCTCCACCGGCATCAAGTCCAAGGCTGAGAACGCCGTGAACGTCATCGATGCGGGCGGCACCGGCTCGAACCTGACCTCCATCCTCCTGATGGTGTGGGGCAAGAACACGATGTACTGCTCCTATCCGAAGGGACTGGTCGGCGGCCTTCAGCACGAGGACCTCGGCGAGGTGACGCTGGATGATCCGGATGGCGGTCATTATCAGGGCTATCGCTCTCATTATGAGTGGAACGTTGGCTTCACGATGCGCGACTGGAGGTACTGCGTCCGCATCGCCAACATCGATTGGACGAAGCTTGACGCCGATCCGAGCAAGGAGGGAAGCGCCGACCTTCGCGCCCTCATGATCAAGGCCATGAACCTGCTGCCCTCCATGGGAGCTGGCCGCGCCGCGTTCTACTGCAACCGCACGATCAAGACCTATTTCGAGCAGCAGCTGGAGAATCGCTCCAACGTGTGGCTGACTCTCGATCAGGCGGAAGGCCGCTCGGTCGCCCGCTTCCGCGGCATCCCGATTCGCCGCGTGGACGCGATCAGCAACACCGAGTCCAAGGTTCCCTTCTCCTAAGGAGCGCACATGATCACTGATCAGCTTTTGGTTCTTGCGGACAACCAGTCTCTGTCCAAGTCCGCGCCGTCCACCAACGTGGTGGATCTCCTGCAGGACAAGCCGACCCCCGGCATGAGCAAGCTGCTCTACGTGGGCGTCATCGTGAATGAGACGATCACGGGAACGCTTCAGCCGATTCTCGAGGATTCGGCTGACAACTCCACCTACGCCACGGCGGCCGCAGGCCCGATCCTCACCGCACCGGCGGCGGGCACAGTTCTTTACATCCCGGTGCCCTTCGAGACCCGCCGCTACCTGCGGGTCAACTGGGGAGGCACGCCGACCGCAGGCAAGGTGACCGCGCTCATCACTTGGGATACGCAGGTCAACCACGGCTTTGCGCAGGCGCCTGCGCTGGACAATCAGCCGGTGGCTTGACCGCCGTCTGACTGGGGCTTCTCCTTGGTCTTCCCCTCCATGCCCCGGAGGGGTTCGCCCCGCCTTGCGCGGGGCGCTTTTTTAGGAGCGATGACATGGCAAACGTCGTCACGATCTGCAACCTCGCGCTGTCCCGGGTGGGGAACAAGGCGAGCGTCTCCTCCATCAACCCGCCCGATGAATCCACCGAAGCGGAGGCCTGCGCCCGTTTCTATCCGATGGCCCTGGGCACCTTGCTCGATGCGCACAACTGGAGCTTCGCCACGAAGATGGAGCCGCTTGCGCAGCGAAGCGGGCTTGACCCCGGCCCGTGGCGGTTCGTCTACGGCCTCCCATCGGACTGCCGCCATGTCATTTCAGTGGAGTCGCTGGAGGAGCCGCCCCGTGCGCTTGAGGGGCGGTGGAGGCATCAGCCACCCGTGGGCTACCTGAACGACCGGCTGGACAACTGCCGCAAGAATGAGTTCGAGGTTATGTCAGACGGCAAGGGGCTTGCGCTGTATACGAATGTGGAGGACGCCCGGGTGCGGTACATCATGGCCGATCCGTCCGCGGCCACGTTCCCCGCGGCATTCACAGAGGCTTTGTCGTGGCTGCTTGCCTCTTATCTCGCCGGGCAGACAATTCGGGGCGAGGAGGGCTTCAACTTCGTGAGCGCCTGCGGCAAGTTCTACCAGCTCGCGCTTTCCGAGGCCAAGCGCCGCGACTGCACGCAGCGGTACTCTGCTCGCCGCCACACGCCCAATGGAGTGATTGTCAGATGCTGAAAGCGATTCAGAATTCATTTACGGGGGGCGAGCAGTCGCCCGCCATGTACGGCCGGATCGATGACCAGACGGGGTATCAGGCGGGGCTGGCGAAGTGCAGGAACTTCATCGTTTTGCCGCAGGGGCCGGTGCAGAACCGTGCGGGCTTTGAGTTCGTGCGGCGGGCGAAGTTCGCGGACAAGCCGAGCGTGCTCATCCCCTTCACCTACAACACCGATCAGACCATGGTGATTGAGCTGGGCGACAAGTATGCACGGTTTCATACGCAGGGCGCAACGCTCCTTGGATCAAACGGCGAGCCCTACGAGGTCGCCACGCCGTACGCCGCGGAGGATGTGGCGGAGATCCATTACACGCAGTCGGCTGACGTGGTCACCCTCGTGCATCCGTCCTACGCACCGATGGAGCTTCAGCGTTATGGCGCGGCCGACTGGCGCCTGAGGCAGATAGACTTCGGCGCGCCGCTCCCCGCTCCGACAGGCCTCACGGGCTCGTACACCTGCACGGCCAAGACGGACGTGGTGACAGCCGAGATGCGCTCCATGTACACGATCAAGTACGTGGTGACGGCGGTGCGCAGCACTTCGGTGGGCAGCGTGGTGGACGAGTCCGCGCAGTCCAATGCCGTGGCGATCACGGGCAACCTGTTCGTGGACGCATCAAAGATCACGCTTCAGTGGACGCCCGTTTCGGGAGCGGAGCGATACCGCGTTTACAAGACTTACTCGGGGCGGTATGGATTCATCGGCGAGACGGCGGAGACGAGCTTCACCGACACGAACGTTGACCCGGACGAGAGCATCACGCCGCCCCGCTACATCGACCCGTTCCACCAGTCAAAGGGCATCAGCGCGGTCAACGTGACAAGCGGCGGCTCGGGGTATCTCAGCCGCGACCGGGCGCTTGCGCGGACGGCAGTGAGCGTCACGTTCGTCCGCTCGCGGGAAGGCGGGTATGAAGATCCGGCAATCAAGCTGTCACTGATCGACAAGGCGGGGGCGGGCTCTGGGGGATCACTTCGGTATGAATCCTCGGGGTATGTGCGCTCAAGCGAGGTGCGCCGCTTCGGCAACGGGGAAAGCGAGTACTACGCAATGTATTACACATCGCAGATAACGGTCACGGCCATCGTTCCGTCCGACCCGGGCCGGGGGTATATCTCGCCGGTGGCGACTCTCGCCACGACAACGGTGGGGGCGTTCATCTCGGGGGACAAGAAGATGGCCCGGTCGCGGGAGGTTGCGCTCGGCACGGAGTCCGTTGCGCCATCCGTCTCCGTATCTGACTCAACCGGCTACGGCGCCTCGCTTCTGCCAGTCGTAGACTCCTCCGGCAGGATCGTGCAGATCCGCATCGTCTCCGCAGGGCAGAACTACACGAGCCCGACCATCACGATCGCAGGCACGAAGTATGGCGGCTCGGGGGCGGCGGCCACGGCGGTCGTGGGGCAAGCGGGCGACTATCCGGGAGCCGTGACTTATTATCAGCAGAGGCGCGTCTTCGCCGGCTCGTACAACCACCCTCAATATGTGTGGATGACGCGCCCCGGCACGGAAGCGGATATGCACAACTCTCTTCCCGCGCAGGACGATGACTGCATCGCCGTTCGCGCATCCGTGGCAGAGACGTCCCGCATCCGTCATGTCGTGCCGCTGACCAGCCTGATGCTCCTGACCGCCTCATCGGAGATCCGGACGACCACGGCGAACGATGATGCGATCACGCCGACCTCCATCGGCTTCCTGCCGCAGACCTATTACGGCGCGGCGGCGCCTCAGCCGCTGCTCGTGGGCCGTGCGGCGGTGTACGCATCGCAGCGCGGCGGGCACATACGCTCCCTTGGCTATAGCTATCAGAAGGGCGGCTTTGACACGGACGACCTCTCCATCCGCGCCGCGCATCTGTTTGAGAATACGGACATCGTTTCCATGGCGCTCTCGAAGACGCCGACCCCGATCGTGTGGTGCGTCACCTCGGATGGCGACCTTCTCGGCTGCACGTATCTTGCGGATCAGAACGTGACGGCGTGGCACAAGCACACGACCAAGGACGGAGCATTTGAGTCCGTGACCGCGGTCGCAGAGGGGGACGAGGACATCGTTTATGCCGTGGTGCGCAGGCAGGTCAACGGGCAGACCGTGCGATACATCGAGCGGATGCACGAGCGTCAGTTTGACACGCTGGAGAATTGCTTCTACGTGGATGCGGGCGCCGAGTACCGCGGCAGCTATACCAAGAAGCTGTCCGGCCTTGACCACCTCGAGGGGAAGACCGTGTCCGTTCTTGCGGACGGCAAGGTGCTTCCGGACGCGGTGGTGAAGGATGGTCAGATCACCATCACGGAGGAGGCGAGGCACATCATCGTGGGCCTGCCGATCGATGCGGAGATCAAGACGCTTCCCGTGGTCATGCAGGACAGAACCGGCGGCGCGGGGCGCGGCGCGATGAAGAACATCTGCAACGTCTTCGTTCGCGTCTATCAGGCATCGGGCATCCTTGCCGGGCCGGACGAGGACAGCCTCCGTGAATACAGCCCGCGCGAGCGCGAGCCCTACGGGTCGCCGCCGAACGTCATCAGCCGCGAGGTGGGCGTGCTTGTGCCGCCCGCGTGGACGGACGGCGGCCAGATCGTGATCCGGCAGAAGTACCCGCTGCCCTTGACGGTCTGCTCGCTCGCCGGTGAAGTGGCTACATGATGCCCGGATAACCTCAGAAGATGTGGGATCAACGGAGGTTATTTCATGCCTACTTTCTATGATCCCTCTTACGGATTCAGCGGCAAGTCCTACGGGAGGAGCGACAGGCTGTCCAGCCTGATCTCCCCCCACTCGAACTATATGCCCGTGGCGGGTGCGGGCGGGCTTGCTGACGCAACGTCATTCTCTGCCACGCCGTCTGCATCATCCTCGCCCGCGAGCAAGGCGAGCGCGGACGGAAACGGCTTTCTCTATTCCGCGATGGTGCTTGGCCTGGGCTCAGGCGTCGCCAATGCCATTTCTGATTACGGCAACGCCAAGTCGCGGGGGATCTCTCTCCGCGGGCAGGCGGCCATGAACGAAGGCAACGCAGAGCTGTCCGAGCTTCAGGCGCAGAACACGCTCTATCAGGGGATGCAGCAGATCGGCGAGGTGACCCGCCGCGCAGGCGCGGCCAAGGCCGCCGCCCGCTCGGCCATGGCCGCTCGCGGCGTTGGGCTGTCCTCGGGTACGGCGGCCAATGTCCTCGCCTCTTCGGACGTGAACAAGACGATCGACATGATCAACGCCAAGCGCAACGCCGTGCAGGTGGCGATGGGCTATCGCCGTCAGGCGGGCGATCTTCGGGCGAGCGCGCAGGCGCAGCGGATCATGGCTTCCGCAGCGGATTCCTCTGCTCGCATGGGGCTTGCCACTTCACTCATCTCCACGGCTGGGCAGCTCGCGGGGATGTGGTATTCCGGCACTTCCGCAGGGGGCAGGTAATGGCGAACTCTCCTATTTATCAGCAGCAGGTCGGAGGAGTCGGCGGGGGCTTTCAGCCCGATCGCTTCGCGGATCCCGCAGGGATGCGAGTGCCGCTCACGCATCAGGTGGGCGATGCTCTCGGCGGCATGGCCAAGCTCGCGCAGCAGTATCAGGACGACCTGGACTCTGCCCGGGTGTTTGAGCGGCTCAATGATCTGAAGCGCTATGCGCAGGATCAGCGCACGGGCGAGAATGGCTATTTGAAGCTCCGCGGCGGGGATGCCCTCGCCAAGGACGAGCAGGGCTTCGGGCTTGCTGAGCGCGCGGATCAGAGCCTCAAGGACTACGCCGCCACGCTGCAGGACGGGCTGACGAGCAAGCAGCGGAAGCTCTTCGATCGCGGAGCGGGCGCCGTCTACAATCAGCAGTATGCCTTCGCTTCGCAGCACGTCATGCAGCAGGCGGACGAATACGCCCTCGGGCAGGACAAGGGCACGATCACCAACGCCACGCAGCTCGCCTCGCAGAACATTGGCAACCCCGATCTATTCGGGGAATCCATTGGAGACGCGATCATCGCGCAGAGCAGGATCAACCGCCGGGCGGGGCTGAGCCCCGAGGCGGCGACCGCCGCCATCAACGGCACGGCGGGGCGCGTGGCCTACGAGGCGGCGCTCTCCGCGATGGAGTCGGCGCAGACGCCGGACGACAAGGTGAAGGCCGCCTCGTGGGTGAAGGAGACCTACGGGCAGTTCATGACCGGCCCGCAGCTCGCGGATCTCACCAAGCGGCTCAACGCCGCCGGGGATGACGTGACCGTGCGCACGGTGGGGGACGAGGCGGTCAGCTCGCTTCTGCGAGACCCGGGATCGATCAACGTCATCAGCGGCGCGAGCGCAGGCGTGCCCGCCTATGTCACTGCGGAGAACATCCCGGGCGAGGCCGTGCGGCAGTTTGAGTTCATCGCCGGGCAGGAGTCCGGAGGCCGCCAGCTCGATGAGAAGGGCAACACTCTTGTCGGGCATTACGCGGACGGCTCTGCGCCGAAGGACGATGCGCAGAAGGCGTACGGCGTTGCGCAGATGCAGGTCGGCACGGCCAAGGAGGCCGCCCGCCTCGCGGGCATTCCGTGGGATGAGAACGCCTTCATGCGGGATCGCCAGTACAACTACAATCTTGGGCAGGCGTGGTTCGAGCAGTTGCTGAAGGCGTATGACGGCGACACGCGGAAGGCGATCGTTGCATACAACCAAGGCAAGGGCAACGTCAACAAGGCGGTCAAGGCGGCAGAGGCCGAGTCGAAGAAGACGGGCAAGCCGGTTGATTGGCTTTCGCTGATGTCGGCCACGGCGCAGGGCTATTACGCGGATGTCTCCGCTCGGGCGAGCAGAGGTTTGAACCCCGAGCCAAAGGGCGCGGACGGCAAGCCGATCTCGTTCTTTGCACCGAACGGCGAGCAGGCGCGGGCGCTCTTCAAGACCGTCCCCACGGAGAAGCTCCGGTCGTGGATCAAGCAGGCGCACCCCGAGCTGGCGGGCCGCCCGGATCTCGTTGACCGCATAGTGGACGACTATCACCGGAAGGAGTCGGAGAAGGCGCGGAGCTTCGAGACGGAGCAGGCGAACCTCCGCGCCACGATCACCGAGGACTACATTCTGCAGGGCAAGCGGTACGAGGACATCCCCACGGAGATCCGCAGTCGGCTGACCTATGGGCAGCAGCAGGAGGTGCGGGGCATGATCGCCAAGCTCGCCTGCGGCGACAGCACGGGAGACGAGTGGCTTCTTGCATCGATGAAGAGCGATCCGAACCGGTGGGCGAGCCTGAGCGAGTCGGACATGAGATCCACGCTCCTGCTTCTGCCCGAGGACAGCCGCAAGACAATGGAGCGCGAGTGGTACGGGCTGAATGCGCAGGCCAAGGTCAAGGGCACGGCGATCGCGGACATGCAGTCGCGCGCTCGCAACGGCGAATACATTCCCGCATTCGCCAGCTCGCCCGATGTCGTGCGCAGCGCGTTGAAGACGGCGATGGGCGACCTGTGGCCGAAGAATGATGCGATGCAGACCCTGCTCGTGTCCAACGCGATGACCGCCGTCTATGACGCGGGGGTTGATCGAGGCGCTGCGTACAAGAGCGCGCAGGACATTCTTGGCAGTCCCGAGCTGAACGCCGTGGGCGTGAACCTCTTCCGCACGATGAACTTCTGGCGGCTGGGCGCGGGCAAGAACCCGTTCACGATGACCTATAGCGATCTGCCCAACAAGGCGGTCACGGACGCCCGCTACGTGCTGCAGAGCCTTGCGAACAACGAGCTCAAGCGAAAGGGCTATCACCGCACGGCAAGCGAGGCTGAGGTCATGGCCTACTTCCGCAAGCTCGTGATAGGCAGGCCGCTGAAGCTCGATGAGGACATTCGGGGCGTTCATCTCGACCAGACGCAGATCGATTACTACAGGAAGCATTTCAGCGAGACGGATTCCGAGATGCTTCGCCGCTACATCCGCGATGCGGTCGCCGGGACGTACGTGAAGGCAGAGAAGCGCCCCTCGCTGGTGCAGGGCAACGCGGACGCATTCCTCGACAGCATCGAGCGTGCGCAGAACATTGAGGGACTCTGATGGAAGCACTGATCAACACGCCCGAGGGGCAGGCTGATTATCAGCAGAAGGAGCGCGACATCCAGGCGGGGAATGCGCAGAGCGCACTCGCGCAGGCGCTCGCCTCCCCCACTTCGCCGGATGACGCGGCCAAGGCCGTGCAGAAGGGGCGCAGGTACGGGGTGCCGGCCGCCCTCGCCGGGGGCATCTCGCCTCAGCAAGAGGCGCAGGACCGCGCTCGGCTTCTTAGCCGCGCCTATACGCAGCCTGCGGTCAACGCCCGCATCGCGAATGATTTCGACTACGCCAACATCGTGAAGGACGATCTCGGCAACACGAGCACGCTCGCGATGCTCCACTGGAAGATGTGGGGCAACCCGGGAGAGAAGCCGGACACGCTGAGAGGCGCCCTCTCGAATTCCACCGCTCGCGGCGGCTACCTCCTCGCGAACACGCTCCCGGGGTTGGGAAGCGCCCAGCGGGCGATCGATGACAAGGATGAGCTGAAGAAACTCGAGCGGTGGGCGTCCCTCGTGGCGAAGGGCGAGACGCCCGAGGAGTGGAAGACGGATGTAGATCCGACAGGCCACGTGGCCATGCAGTTCTGGGCGAAGAACGGCGAGGCGATGCTGCGAGAGTATGAGGGGCGGCTCAAGGATGACGCCGAGGCGGTGCGGTGGTCGCAGGACATGGCCGATCTGTTCCCCAAGTCCGCGGCTTCCGATCAGCTCGCGGAGGCGAAGACCCTCGGTGAGTCCGTGGGCGCGATTGCGTCCAGCCCGCTCATGTCCCTTGCAGACATGGGCCCGGAATCCCTTGTGCAGTCGGCCCCCGCGCTTCTTGCCTCCGCGCTTCTGCCCGGGGCGGGCGCGGCGGTCGGCATGGGCGCCTACTCGGCGGCGCAGGATCGATCGGCGTCCTTCATCGGCAACATGGCCGACTACGGCGTTGATCTGCACGACAGCAAGCAGATCGCGAACTTCCTCCTGTCGGATGGCAGGTACGATGAGGCGCTGCGGAAGGCCAACGCCCACGCCGCCCCGGTCGGCCTGCTCGATGCGTTGTCGTTCGGCGCAGCCAAGCTCGCGCTTCCACGAGAGATTGGCTGGCTGAAGGCCTACAGCCCGAAGGCTGAGAGGGCGTACGCCAAGGTGCTGGGCAGCCCCTTCCGGAACAAGTTCGCGAACCTGGGCGCGCAGACGGCCCTGCAGGGCGCGATGGGCGGCGCGGGCGAGGCGCTTGGCCAGATCAACGCCGAGGGCAAGGTGACGAGCTGGTCGGACGTGGTGGCCGAGTTCGCGGGCGAGGGCTTCTCCGCGCCGGTCGAGGTCATGAGCGCAACGCGCTCGGCGTGGGCGACCAAGACGCAGGAGGTCGCGCGGGCGAAGATGCTGCAGGAGCTGCTCAAGCGGCAGGGCGAGGTGGTGCAGCAGAGCAAGGTGATGGAGCGGGATCCGCAGACCATCCTCGAGACGGTGAGCGCCGTGAACGAGGAGCGGGAGGCGGCGGGCGAAGCCCCCGCCGCGCTGTGCTTTGATGGCGAATCCTTGAATCAGGACGCAATGCTCACCCGCCTCGAGAAGGCGGCGGACGCCGCTTCCCGCGTTGCGCCGGGCTCCGGCGTAGCGGCAAGACTGGGCGACATTCGCGAGCGGGTCAAGAAGGCGGCGGCCACCGGCGATGACGTGACGATCACCCCCGAGGACTTCATGCTTCTGCAGAAGGTGGACGGAGAGCTTGCGCAGGCGCTTGCGCCCCACGCGCACATCCCGGGCGACACCACGCTCGAGGAGGCGAATCTGGCCGCGCAGGAGATACTCGATGGGCAGACGACCCGCATCGCCAAGGCGGCCTCCTCGGAGACGCCTGAGTTCCGTGCGTCTTTGAAGTCCGTGGGCGAGCAGATCACCGCGATGCTGAACGGGCAGCAGAACATGGGCGAGGGTGAGAAGAACGCCGCCATCACGCTTCTGCAGACGCTGGTCGGCAACACCGCCAAGGACGCGGGGATGACGCCGGAGGAGGTGTGGAAGACCTTCGGCCTCACCGGCGTCCTCGGCGCGAGGGACGTCCACGTGGATGATCAGGGCCGCCTCGTGCTTGACAGCGACAAGGCGAAGTCTCTGCTGGGCGGCGCCTCGGAGTCCGAGCGGGCGGCGGTCGCCTCGGCGAGCCGCGCTTCCGCGGCGGCGGCGCCCGCCCGGCGGGCAGAGGAGACGGCCGAGGCGCAGGGGGCCGCGGCCTCCGCAGAGGAGACCGCCCCCGTTGCCGAGCCCGCTCCGGCGCAGGTGGAGACGCCGGTGCAGGAGACGGTCGTCTCCGAAGAGCCATCCCGCCCGATGACGAAGGCGGAGCGCAAGGCCGCCAAGATGGCGCGGAAGCTTGCGAAGAAGAGAGGAGCAAAGCAGAAGCTTCGCGGAAAAGATGCGCCGAAGATTGATCTGAATCAAGCTTCCTCCAACAACGCGGGTGTCAACGGCTCTTACATCCGGGGGCTTCGAGTGGTCATCCGGTGGGCGAGCGCCAACCAGTCCACCTTCCTGCACGAGACCGGGCATATGTTCCTCGATCTGCGGCTGAAGCTCGCGACCCAGCTGATGAAGCAAGGCAACCTCACGGCGGGGCAGCAGAGGCTCGTAGACCTTGCGCAGAAGACCGTTCAGTGGCTTGGCGCGAAGGATCTCAATGCATTCAACAAGCTCACCCCCGAGCAGCAGAGGCCCATGCACGAGAAGTTCGCCCGCACCTACGAGGCGTATCTTGCGGAGGGCAACGCCCCGACCGTGACGCTCCGCACGGTGTTCCGGCAGTTCACCTCGTGGCTGAAGCGGATCTATGGCGCGATCAGCGCGATCCCCGAAGCCGAGATGAGCGATGAAGTCCGCGCGCTGTTCGATGGGCTCTTCGTTGCGCAGGAGCAGGAGCAGGCCGCCCGGACGCTGCGGGGGCTCTACTCCCTCGCGGACGAGCTTCGCGCATCCCGCGCTGGCGGCGATCCGGACTCCGTGCAGTCAGAGAAGGAGGCGGCGCTCTTCGCGCAGATCCAGAAGTACTTCGCGGAGAGTCAGGCTGAGGCCGAGGAGATTCTCCGCGCCAAGGGCTTCCGATCCATGTGCTACATCCGCCGCCTGCATGATGGCATCGTGAAGAAGCTCCACGGCGAGGCGAAGAAGCTCCGCGCCCAGTACGCCAAGGAGGAGCTGAAGAAGCTCTTGAAGGAGAAGCCCTACGCCACGTACGCGCTGCTTCACGATGGCATGATCCGCGAGGACGGCTCGAAGTTCGCGCCGAAGCTCCTCGAGGGGGAGCTTGTTGATCTTCACTACCCCAAGGCGAAGCGGGACAAGCTCTTCGCCCGCGGGCTGTCCTCGCGCATCCGCACCAAGAACTCCGTGCCCGGAGAGGCCTTCGCGCAGAGCGAGGGCTTCACATCGCTCGCTGAATTAGTCAACGTCCTCACGACCTGCGATGAGATGAGCAAGGTGCTCGAAGCACGCGTGGACAACCGCATGATCGCGGAGCACGCCGACCTCAACGATGAGGAGGCGATTCAGAAGGCGGCAGACGCAGCGATCTTCAACCCGAGCGCAGCGAGGATGCTCGCACTCGAGATCTCCTACCTCGAGGGGAGCACGGGAGGCTCGCGCGTCTCGGCGGCGATGTTCCAGCGCGTGGCCCGCACGGTCATGGGCGGGCAGAAGTGGCGCGAGGTGAGCGCGGCGAACGCCCGCGCCAAGGCGGCCGCGCTCGGGCGGCAGGCCTTGATGGCCCTGCGCGGCAGGGAGCGCGACACGGCCAAGGCGGCGGGCATCAAGCGCCAGCAGCTCTATCAGACCGCCTATGCGATTGTTGCGGAGAAGACCCGCGATGCGATCGAGCGCGCGTGGAAGCGCGTGCAGAAGGAGCGCGACTCCAAGACGCTCGACCGGGATTTCAAGATCCAGCTCGAGTTCTTCGTGGCGCAGCTGGGCGGCAAGGCCTATACGGCCAACGACCGCGTCCCGGACTACACGGAGTTTCAGGCGCAGGCGGCAACTCGGGGCCTGCCGACCCCGGATATGCCGCCTGCGGTAGCCGATGTCTTCAACGCCATCCGGCGGGGCAAGGCGCGCGGGTTCGGCGACCTCACGGTGGATGAGGCGCTTGAGGTGGCGGGCTTCCTGCGGCACCTCGCCACCCTGGGGCGCGACGCCCGCACCGCCGTCCTGAATGGCGAGCGGGTCTCCCTCGAGGCCGTGCAGGAGCAGGCGGCGAAGGCGATCATCGATCACGCCAAGGCAAGGGGCAAGGGGCCGATCGAGCTGGGCAAGGAGGACAACAACTGGAAGAAGACGCTCTTCGGGAAGATCCGGTTCTTCGATATGATGCATCGCCGCGTCCAGTCGCTCCTCGCCGCAATGGAGGGCGGGCACGGCATCCTCTATGAGACGATCACGAAGTGGGCTGACGCCTGCGCCACGAAGAAAGAGGCGCTCACGCACGAGGTCGTGGTGCCCTTCGATCAGGCGATGTCCAAGCTGCGCTCGGTCATGTCGGGCTCGGCCAAGGTCTTCTACCCCGAGCTTGGGGCATCCCTCACGAAGCGGCAGATCGTGGCGGCCATCCTGAACTGCGGCACGGAGAGCGGCCGCGAGCGGCTGATCGCCGGCTCGGACAAGTACGACTGGACGGTCGCGGACGAGAGCGGGGCGAAGAAACAGTGGTCGCTTGCCGCGCTCCTTGACGTGGCGGGCAGAGTGCTGACCGAGGAGGACATTGACAATATCCAGAAAGTGCTTGACACGGTCGGCTCCCTGTGGGAGGAGGTGGTTGCGCTCGAGGAGCGCGAGGGCAACCGCGCTCCGAAGGAGGAGGTGGCGTCCTCGATCACGATCCCTGTGCGCAAGCCGGACGGCTCTGTAGTGATGAAGACCATGAAGGGCGGCTACTACCCGGTCAAGTACGACCGGGAGCTGTCCGCGAAGATGGGGCGGTATGAGGACATCGACTTCGCCAAGCAGGGCATGGCCGCCGCCTACGGCTCGATGCAGACGCGGCACGGCCACACAATGGAGCGCTCGGCGCAGGCGGTCGGCGACCCCATCGAGCTGACGATGGATGCGGGCCTCGCGGGCCTTGCGAACGAGATCCACGATTTGTGCTGGCGCGAGTTCCTCAACAACACGAGCAAGCTCATGCAGCGGGACGGGGCGCTCGCCACGGCCATTCGCCGCTACTGGGGCGCGGAGGCCGAGGATGCGATCAATCAATGGCTGAAGGACATCCGCGATGACGGCAAGAGCATCGCCATGGGCGATGACTTCGCGAGCATCGTCTCGAGGAACGTCTCCTTCGCGGGCATTGGCTTCAACCTCATCACTGCCGCGATCCAGCCGATCGGCATCCTGCAGTCGGTCGCCGTGCTTGGCGGCCAGTGGACGCTTTCCGGCGTAAGCAAGTTCATGGAGAACCCGTTCGCCATGAAGCGGATGGTGGAGGAGATGTCGCCCATGATGGCCGCCCGCGCTCGCACCCGCTTCCGCGAGCTGGCCGAGATCCAGCTGCGCTCCTCTGGAAAGTACGGCCGCGCCCGCGACAAGGTGATGCGGGCGGCCTACGTCCCGATCGTGGCGATGCAGGCGCTTGTCGACATTCCGACTTGGCTCGGGGCGTATCACAAGGCGCTCGCTGAGGGCAAGCCGCAGGATGAGGCCGTGGCCATGGCTGACCGGCTCACCATCGAGGCGCAGGGCTCGGGCCGCACGTCCGACCTCTCCCGCATCGAGCGCATGGGCGGGTTCGCCAAGGTCTTCACGACCTTCTACACGTTCTTCAACGCGGCCTACAACATCGCCGCCACGTCCCGCAGCACGGATTCCACGATGAAGTGGCTGTGGAACATGACGCTCATGATGGGCTTCCAGCCGGTGATCGAGACCTTCGTTCGCGAGGGGCTGAAGGCGGCCATCGGCGGCGCGGGCGATGACGATGGCGATGACTGGCTCGAGAAGACGGCGTGGAAGGCCGTTGGCTCGATCCCCAACTTCGGCCTGAATATGTTTGTCATCACCCGGGAGTTCGCGGATGTCGGCTCTCTGCTGGTCGGCGAGCAGGTCTCTCCGTATCAGGGTCCGGCGGGCTTGCGGGCGATCACGGACGTGTGGCGCCTTGCCAAGCAGCTCGAGCAGGGCGAGATGGACGAGGGGCTTCTCAAGGCGATGGTGAATGTCACGAGCCTCGGCACCGGCCTCATCCCCGCCGTGCCGATCAACAGGGCGATCAGCGGCTTCAACGCCATGGAGAAGGACAGCGATGTGAGCGCGGTTGCGCTGCTCCTTGGCGCACCGGCCAAGTGACACATGATCCGGCGGCTTGGCTTCAGAATCAAGGCAATCGATTTTGAGGCCAAGCCATGGCGATTGAAGACACTGAGCGAAGAGTGACTTACGTGGGGAACGGGAAGCAGACTGTCTTCCCGTTCTCTTTTGTCGTCTTCGACCCCGAGGCGGACATCTCCGTCTATTTGAAGGAGGAGGGGGGCGAGGAGGCGCAAGCCCCCGCCGCCAGCTATTCCGTTACCCTGAGCGCCGATCAGGCAGGTGCGCCCGGCGGGTCTGTGCGGATGACCGCCGCCCCGGCGGCGGGGGCCACCGTGGCGATCCTGTCCAGCGTGGCCTACACGCAGACGATGGAGCTGACCACGCACGATGGCTTTGATCCCCGGACGCTGAACGGCAACGCCGACCGCACGGAGGCGCAGATCCAGCAGCTGAAGGAAGGCCTGTCCCGCGCGGTCGTGACGAGCGCAACGGACACGATGACCCCTCTCGAGCTGAAGAACAAGCTCCTCTCTGCCGCCGACACCGCCTACACCGTTGCCAAGTCCTACGCTGACGCGGCGGGCGCATCGGCAGCCGAGGCGGCGAAGTCCGAGGCGGCGGCGAAGGCGAGCGAGAGCGCGGCGGCGGGGAGCGCCACGGCATCGGCTGCGAGCGCATCGGCCTCAGTCAACAGCGCGAGCGAGTCGGCCTCGAGCGCATCGGCCTCCGCGGCATCAGCCAAGGAGGCGGCGGCCACGGTGGCCGGGGCGAAGCAGGAGATCTCGGACGCGAAGGACGCGGGCGTCTCGGCGGTGGAGTCGCAGGCCGATGCCTCGAGCAAGAGCGCGGCCGAGCAGATCAAGGCGGCGGCTGACGCACAGGCCGACCGGCTCAGCAGAATAACCGAGGCTGTCGTTGAGCAGGAATCGCACGTCATTGATGACGCGAGCTCTCCGCAGAGCTTCGCGGTCGGCAACGTGAGTCACGTGCTCGTGTTCGTTGACTCTGTTCTAGCTGTTGAGGGCGAGAGCTACGGCATCACGGGCGGCGACACTGTGCAGTTCGCTGACGCTCTGCCGGTCGGCACCGAGGTCACGCTGATCAAATTCGTGAGCGCAGGCGCGGCGGCGATCACGCCGAGCTACGCGATTGACAGCGTGCTGAGCGACACGAGCACGAACGCGGTGCAGAACAGAATCGTGAAGGCGGCCATCGCTGACGCTGTGAAAACAGCGTTGCTGTCAGCGCACCCGGTCGGGAGCATCTACTGCTCTGTTGTCTCAACGGATCCTGCAACGCTCTTCGGCGGCACGTGGGAGCGCATCGCGCAGGGTCGCGTTCTCTGGGGCGCGGACGCGGCGCACTCGGGCGGCGACACGATCGAGGCGGGGTTGCCTGACCTGACCGGCTCAACCGGCGCAGCAGGTGCAACGGCGTGGCAGGACTCGACAGGCGTTTTCTCAAACGATGGCGACACTGCGAACATCCCTGCCGCGTTGTCGTCCGGGGCGAAATTGCCAGTGAATCTCAGATTCACCGCATCGCGCTACAACAGCATCTACGGCAACAGCTCGACCGTCCAGCCGCCCGCCTACGTTGTGTTCATGTGGAGGAGAACAGCATGAGCTTTCCTGCCCTTTTGAAAAAGCTATTTACGAACAACGGCGCGGGCGACAAATTGAACCCGGGCCTGTTGCCTGACACGCTGTCCGGCGTGCCGGTCGGGACGATCATCTCGTATGCGGGCACAACTGCGCCGGATGGATTTCTCATCTGCAACGGGGCGCAGGTCGCGAAAACCACATACGCAGAATTGTTTTCTGCGATTGGCAACACGTGGTTGCCTTCCGGTTCGACAGCTAGCGATGATACGTTCTATCTGCCTGATCTGTTTGAAAGATTTCTCGAAGGCGGCGGGCAGAAGGTCTCGTCTCAGAGCGCAGACGGCGTCGCCGTGCAGAAAAATGTTTCGAGTTTGCCGATAGGGAAATATTTTTCAGCAGGATTGCCCGAAATCTGGGGTTACGTGAATTTCATCACGTCAGATTCCAGATCGTCCCCAGTTGCACAGCACGCGGGGGCTCTTGAGTGGGGCGTTGTAGACAAGACTGGCGATTCGAAAAACAGCAACGGAGACGCGCGCTATGGCTACGACCTGAGTTTTTCTGCCGGGCGGCACAATGCCACCTACGGCGCATCCACGACCGTCCAGCCTGCCGCGGCCGCTGTTCTCTTTCTAATCAAATACTAGGAGCTGATCATCATGCAAATCTACACGCTCCCCCGCATCGATGCCGACGACTATTTCTGCGGCCTTGTCAGCGTCATGGACGACCCGCGAACAGGCGAGCCGTTGCTCCCGCGCAACGCAGTGCGGGCTGAAGCTCCGTGCTCGGATCCGAGCAGGGATGGCAATTTCTACAAATGGGACGGCTCGAAATTCGTAGCCGAGCCGAAGCCAGCGAGCGCGGCAGACTGCGCCGCGATCGGCAGGCTGCCGCACGAATCGCAGACCGCCCGCGTCAATGAGCTTCGCGCTCTGTTCCGCAAATTCACAGAGAATTCATCTGGCTATCGATTGACACAAGACCCGGATGATCTCTCGCTCCACGTTGAGAAAATCCCCGAGCCCACGCCCGAGGAGCAGGCCGCGCAGGAGCTCGCGGAGGCGAAATCAGAACGCGCTACTGCTGTCAGCAAACTCGTTGTCACGGTCGATAGCATGACGTTCGATGCTGACGAGGAGTCTCAATCCCGCATGAGCCGCACGATCGCCGCGGCAGTCGCCCTCGGTGCTGATCTCAGCACAGAGAAACGCACGTGGGTGCTCGCTGACAACAGCATCGCTGAGCCGACAGTGAAACAGCTAGCTGAAGCTCTGCGGCTCGCGGGCGATGCGCAGACGAAATTGTGGACCGTGCCGTACGAGGAAGCGAAGGAGGAGAAGAATGACTGATGCCCGAAACGAAGGAAGCTTGATCGAGATCACAATCAACGATGCTCTTCTAGACCGCATCGGCTACTTCGCATTGGTCTTGTGGCTTGCGCTCATTGGCGCCACCGGCGCGATCCTTGCCATCGCCGCACTCGTCCGGCTGTTCGCGTGGGCGGTTTCACCGGCGTGATTACCACACTCGAATCATTTTCGTCAAGTGGTGAAAATGATTTTCCAAACACATGACCCCGCTCTTCGCTAGCAAGCTTGGTCTCCACGAAGTGAATTTCATGGAGAAGCGGCATGATCAGATTCGGCTCAGTCTGCTCGGGCATCGAGGCGGCGAGCGTGGCTTGGAACCCCATCGGATTCCAGGCGGCATGGTTCTCTGAGATCGAGCAGTTCCCCTGCGATCTCCTCGAGCAGAAGTACCCGGACATTCCCAACCTCGGCGACATGACCGCGCTGCCCGAGCGCATCGCCTCGGGCGAGGTTGAGGCGCCGGACATCCTCTGCGGCGGGACGCCCTGCCAGGCGTTCTCGATGGCGGGGCAGCGGGGGTCGCTCTCGGATCCGCGCGGACGCCTCTCGCTCTGCTTCGTGCAGATCTTCAATGCAATCGATGACAGGAGAAAAGCCAATGGACAACAGCCAGCCGTCTGCTTCTGGGAGAACGTGCCCGGGGTCTTGCGCACAGGAGACAACGCCTTCGGGTGCTTCCTTGGTGCATTGGCAGGATGTGATGAACCCATCGTCCCCGAAGTGGGACGCTTCCCCGCGGCTGGTGCTGTTGAAGGGCCGAGACGGCGAGTTGCTTGGCGAGTCCTTGACGCTCAACACTTCGGACTCGCCCAACGCCGCAAGCGCGTCTTTGTTGTCGCAAGCGCTCGAGGGGGGGCCGATCCCGCCGAAATACTTTTTGAGCGCTCGCGCCTGCGCGGGGATTCTGCGCCGCGCGGAACGAAACCCGAAGCCGTTGCCCCCCTTGCTCCGGGCCGCGCTGGAACAGACTATCGCGCGCGAGTGCCCGTAGGCGGGCGAAACTCCGACTCGAATTTCTTCCTTCGGGAGAACTGCCCCACGCTGACCACGGACGGCGCGAACGCCGGTCGGGCGCAGGGCGCCTCCTGCGCAGTCATCGAGCGGCGAAGCCGCGCCTTCGTTGGCGAATTCGACATCTCGAGCTACGAACCGGCGGCCACGGCGTCCACGCTGACAACGCACTGCCTGCGCCCGGACTCCCGGGGTCAGGCGGCGGCGATCGTGGAGCAGGCGCCTCCGCCGAACGAGTGGCTGGGCGTCCGCAAGCTGACCCCGGTGGAGTGCGAGCGGCTGCAGGGATTCCCCGACAACTACACGCGGATCGCCTTTCGCGGCCGCTCCGCGGAGAACTGTCCGGACACCCACCGCTACGCAGCGGTCGGGAACTCGTGGGCGGTGCCCGTCATCCGGTGGCTTGGCGCCCGGATGAAGACCGCGATTGAGGAGATCCAATGACAGAGAGCAGGAAGTTCAACGGGTGGGATGCCGCGGACGCGATCCCGTTTGTCAAGAAGCACGAGGGGTGCGAGCTGACCTCGTACCGGTGCCCGGCGGGCGTGTGGACTATCGGCTACGGATCCACCCGCCTCGCCTCGGGCAACCCTGTCATCCGCAACATCACCATCACGCAGGCAGAGGCTGACGCCCTTCTGCGCAAGGAGCTTGACCGGATTCAGGACGAGGCGGCCTGCTTCATCCGCGTCCCCGTGACGCACGGGCAGTTCGTTGCACTGATGGACTTCGCGTACAACTGCGGCGTCTCCGCTCTCGAGCGGTCCACGCTGATCAAGCTGCTCAACGCGGGCAAGCCGGTCAATGCGGCGTATGAATTCAAGCGATGGACGCGGGCGGGCGGCAAGGAGCTGCCCGGCCTCGTGCGGAGGAGAGAGGATGAGAAGTCAATGTTCCTTTCCTGATAGCGTAGACCACCCCGCGCACTATGCTGCGCACTACCGCCACGAGGTGATTGAGCTGACCTCGCGCTTTGACTTCAGCTCGGGCAACGCCTTGAAGTACGTGCTGCGCCACCAGTTCAAGGGACGCCCGGCGGAAGACCTTGAGAAAGCCCGATGGTATGTCTGCTATCTGCTCACCTTCCCCTCCGCGGGCAGGCTGATCAGCGACTCCACGGCCCGGCTTGCCGATCGCTTCGCCGCCGACCTTCGCTGCTTCTACCTTGATCTCGACTCCTCCGATGTTGTGCTGGAGATCGCCGCCGCCATGCGCACTGAAGAAATCAAAGAACGGCTGGCGCACCTGCGCGTGGCGCTCGATGCCATTGATCGCCGCATCGAGGAGATGGAATCCGGTGATACATGACGCGCTGCTCCGAGCAAAACTTTAAGTAAGAAAAACGGAGGGTTGCATGGAGCGCATTCAGATCCGGTGCCCCCAGTGCGGCAAGCGTCTCTTCGATGTCTCGCCGCGCACGGCGGGCGAGTTCTTCATCCGGTGCCCGCGATGCAAGACGCTCGCGGCCATCGCCAGGGCCCGTGAGCCTGACACCCCGCGCCAGCCGAGCGCAAAGGCAAAGCCTCGAGCTTCCTGAACAAGGAGCCTGTCATGGGTGAATTCTCTTCCGGCGTTGCAAAGGCTGGTCTGACGACCGGCATCATCGGCACATCTCTCGCGGGTCTCATGGCTCTCAACAACGGCAACGGGAACGGCGGAATCCTGGGCGGCCTCTTCGGAGGCAACGGCGTCAACACGCAGTCTGCCCTGCTCTCGGAGAATGCCATGCTGAAGTCCGAAAATTACTCGGACAAGATCGGCAAGGAGGTTTACGGCCAGAGCCTCACGGACAACCGCCGCCTGCGTGATGAGATGTACGCATTCATCAAGCCGCTCGCCGATGAGTCCGCGAACAATCGCACTCGAGTTGCCGTTCTTGAAACGCAGGTCGCGAAAAACTCTGAGATCGCGGATCTCCGTGAGAAGCTGGTGCGGTCTGAACTCAGCGCAAAGATCGACCAGTGCTGCTGCCAGGCGAATGCGAAGATTGACGCCGTGGCTGCGGCCGCCACCTGCGGCATCAATCAGAACAGCGCGGCGATCGCCGCCCTGCAGAACACCGTTGCGGGCATCACCCGCACGGTGATTCCGCGCACCGCCATCTGCCCGGAGGTCATGGAGCGGTGGAACTCGTGGACGGCTCCGACCAACCAAGCCCCGGCAACCCAGCCGGTCACGGGAACGATTGACGTTCAGAGGAGCTGAGCATGAAGACGCCGATCGGCAACGTGCCAGCCGTCATCCTCGAGTTCACTCAACAGGTTCTCATCCCCGCTGCGGAAAGGCAGGGCGGCCTGCTCCCGTTCACGGTCGGCGTTGGCGCAGGCCTGTTCGCAAGGCAAGCCCCGGCGATGCTGTCCCGGCATCTCGATGCGCTCAAGGCGCTCGGAGTCGTGGATGATCAGAACCGCATCGATGCGGACTTGCTCTTCGAGGAGGCTAGCAAGAACCTCGAGGCGCACCCGGTCATCCTCCCCTTCGGATACAAGCCCGACCGGGCGGATCTTGATGCGCTCCGGGACATCATGAATCGACACGGAGAATGATCATGGACAGCGCATTGCTTCACGCCCGATGCGAGCAGACGATCGAGCGACTGCTCGACAAGATAGACAAGGTCTGCGACAACGGGCGAGACAGGGGAACTCTCACCTGCGAGGAGGTGCGGACGCTCGAGAAGGCGTGGTGCGCCATCGAGGTCGCGATGCGGGCGAGCAAGCCGTAAGACACATGAAGGCGCTCTCGGCGGCCACAATCATCTACACAAACAGAGGGCGTCTTCATGCAAGAGCAGCACGGCATTGTTCCATTTATTTTCTGCGCGGGGGTGGCATCCATGGCGCAAGCGCTCATGTACATCAACTCGACTGAGCGGGGCCGCTACTTCAGCTGGAAGGAGTTCGGCTCTGCCGTTCTTTTGTCCGGATTCATTGGCTTCCTGATTTCTCTTGCCGGAGATTCCTACGGGCTGTCCACCGAAATGTGCGGGGCGCTCGCAGGCCTTGGCGGCTTTGCCGGAAAGGAAGGGGTCGGCTGGGCGTTCGCCTTCATTCGCAAGAGGATGGGTCTCGAATGAGCTGGACATGGAGGGACACGCTAGCTACTGCAGGCATGGTTCTCTGCTTTATGGTGCTGCCCTTCGCCACGGGGTGCGTGCTCACGGCAACGCACTACGAGGAGGAGATCGCGGAGATCAAGAAGGCAGACGCCGAAGCTCTCGCCGCTGCGAAGGCGAAGACCGCAGAGGGATTGTCAAATGCAACAAACACAATCAATGTGGCCCAGGCTGAGTACGATCGTCTTAGCTCTGAGCTTGACCGCGCTCGTGCAAGGCTGCGCCTCGCAGCAACCGGCGATCGCACCGAAGGAAAGGACGATACCGCAGACGCTCTTAGAGCCCGAGTTGCCAAGCTGGAGAGCGTGGTACAGCAAATGGCTGACGCTGGTTCAGAGTGCGGCCGACTCTTTGAGCGCAGCGCCCGCCAGCACGATGCCCTCGCAGAAGCCGTGAAATGAAAAGCCCGTGCGCGGGACACGCGGCACGGGCGGCACTCTCGGTGCTCTGCATTGATTATACCCGGCTTGTTACAATTTGCTGGGGAAATCTTTGGGGAAACTTTTTGGGGAAACGAGGCGGGCATTGCTATGGCTGCGCCCTTCGAATCCCTCCTTCTCCGCCATCCACTTCCAAAGGCTACCTCTTGGTAGCCTTTGTTTTATCTGCATCTTTTGAATAAGTTCAATGCTTGCAAGGACTTGCATCCGTCCTTGCGTGGCACACCGTTGCACGGCAAAGCACAAAGCCCGCTGGCATTCGCACCTCGAAGTCCATAGAATCACAGGCTGTTGGGGAAACTTTTCCCCACTTGAAGACAGCAGACAGACGTTTGGGGGAAACAGCATGAAGCCCATCCTCAAGATCAAGACAGTCAAGGGCATCGACTACTACGTGGCGCGGGGCTACATCGATGGCAAGCGCAGAGACAAGAGCCTTGGAAGAGCGGATCGCATGACCGCGACACAGGCGCAGCTCGCCGCGCTCAGGGCGTTCGAGGGAGAGGAGGACAAGCCGGAGGGGCTGACCTTCGCCCTCGCGCTGCCGCAAGCCATGGCCGACATCGCGGCGGTCAAGCGGTGGAAGAACACGAGGAGCGAAGCGCAGTGGCGGCAATCGCTGGATGACTACGCCTTGCCGAGGCTTGCCGACAAGGAGGTGGCGAGCATCACCACGGACGACATCCTCGCAGTGCTGAAACCGCTGTGGCTGACGAAGACCGAGACGGCGAAGCGCCTGCGCTCCCGCCTCGAGGCGGTGCTTGACTGGTGCGCGGTGAAGGGGCTGAGATCGGGCGCGAATCCCGCAACGTGGCGGGGCAACCTCGCGCTCCTGCTCCCCGCCCCCGCCCGCGTGACCCGCGTCACGCATCAAGAAGCGCCGACCATGGAAGAGATGCGGATGCTCGTGCGCTACTGCCTCGAACATCCCTCGCCCGCGAGCGGTCTGTTCCTCTTCACCGCCGCCACTGTCGTGCGCAACACGGAGGCGCGACTGATGAGCTTGGACGAAATCAAGGACGGAGTATGGACTGTGCCGGGCGCGAGAATGAAGGTGGCGGGGTCGGGGGACTTCCGCGTTCCGCTCTCGAGCCTTGCGCTCGAGGCGATCCGCCAGGCGGCGCCGGGGCGCTGCGCCTTCACAGCCTCCGGAGGATCACCGCTTTCGATTGACACGGTGCGGCTGAAGATGTGCGAGATCCTGCATCGCAAGGTGACGCTCCACGGAGTGCGCTCAGCATTCAGGGACTGGGCGGCGAGAAGCGGGGTGGATCACGCCGTGGCAGAAAAATGCCTGAGCCACGTCTGGGGAAGCCAGACGACTCAGGCATATTTCAGAGACGATCTCCTCGAGAGGAGGCGGCTCGCGCTTCAGCAGTGGGCTGACGCTATCTGCGCCGCTTGAAGAATGTCAGATTCTTCTCGAGATCATCACGCATGAACTCAGCCGCCTTCTCGATGGAGGACTTGAACCACACGTTCCCGCTCCGGCCCCTATGCAGCGGGGCGGGCAGCTTGCCCTGCCGCACCCAGGCGGTGACCGTGTTGCGGCTGATCCCGAAGAAGGCGCACACGCCGCTAGTGTCCAGCATCTCCATCATGGTCTTCTCCCTATGAACAGCTCAAGCGCAACCGGAACCGCCCGCCGCTGAACGGCGGCGCGGACGTGGAACTTGCCGTTGCGCTTGACGAACAGCCGCCGCACCGCCGCCCCCGCCCGGCGGTCTCCGGCGAGCGCGAGGCAGATCAGCACCCGAACCCAAGCCTGATCCTCCCTCGCCACGCCGCAAAGCACGAAGCGGTTGCGCGAGGTCTTCGGCGTTGCGAGCCACCTGCTCCGTCCCTGCGTTTCCAACGGATCAATGGACATCACTCGATCTCCTGGTACTCAAAGGCACTGCCCGCGGAAAGCCGCCCGCACTTGAACGGGCTCCAGCCGGAGAGCGGAGACCATTCGCTCAAGTCATACTGGTAGCCGCCTGACCGGCGTGGAGCCCTGATCAAATACGTGCCGGATCGGGGCGGCCTCACGCGCGAATCAAGGTTCCACTCGCCCGGGCGGTAGCGCTTCGAGGGGGTGAACCACCGCGTCCCGCGCAGCGTTGTCCTTCCGTCCGCATTCTCAGCGGAGAACTCCGGCTGATCAAATACCATCCCGGCAACGCGGTCAAACTCCTCCCACGGCAGGAAGCACGCGAGCGCCTTGAGCGCGGATCGATTCAACTGATAGCCATCATTCGTCATCTTCTCTTCTCCAGCAATGCGTCCAGGACGCTTCCCTTGTTTCTCAATGCCGCCTCGACTGCGGCCTCCACAGTGTCCTTCGCCACGATCGAATAGATGAACACCGGGCGGGGGTGGCCTGACTGCGCCTGGCGAGTCGGGCCGATGCGCTCGATGATCTGCGCGTAGTGCTCGAAGTTCCATCCTTGGCTGAAGAAGCACAGGATGTTGCCGCCATCCTGCAGGTTCAGCCCGTGCCCGCACGAGGCGGGGTGCGCGAGGAGGATGGGGATCTTCCCGGCGTTCCAGTCGCGGATGGTCTGCGGATCTTTGTCAAGAACCCTCGCGCCCTTGAACGCCTTCAGGATCCGGTCGGCCTCGTGCCTGAACTGATAGGCCACGAGAACCGGAGAGCCGTTGGCCTCCTCAACCACGGAGCGAAGCGCCTCGATCTTGGCATCGTGCAGGATGGCGTATTTCATGCCGCCCACCTCGCCGCCCTCCTTGGCCGGAAGATCCTCGCCGCCCTCGAAGTAGATCGCGCCGCTTGCAACCTGCAGGCACTTGCCCAGCCGCGCCTGTGCGTTGACCGCCTCCACCTCCACGCCGTTGCCCAGCGCGGCGAAGAGATCCTCTTCGAGCCTGTGGTAGAACGCCGTGGCCTTGACTCCCATGTCCACCTCGCGCCGAACGAAGATCGGCTGCTCGATGCTGAACCAGTCCTCGGCGTTGACCGTCACAGTCACGTCCGACACGCGCTTCTTGATCACCTCGCCCGATCCCGGCTGCGGAATCCACTTCACCATGTAGGCCTCGCCGCCCGTGCGGACAGGCGTGAAGTACCGGGTCTCGTAAATGCTCATGGATTCTCCGAGGCGCTCGCCTTGATCCACGAACCACATCTGCCCCCACAGATCAATGAGCCCGTTTGGGGCGGGGGTGCCCGTGAGCTCGATGAACCTGTCGGTGAGAGAGTAGACTCGTGCGAGCGCCTTCGCCCGCTGAGAGCCGCCGCGCAAGCGGAAGCCCTTGAGCCGCGTCGCCTCGTCAACCACGACAATCCTGAAAGGCCACCGCTTTCCGAACAGGTCAACCAGCCACGGAAGCTGTTCGAAATTCGTGCAGTACACGTCTGCCTTTTGATCAAGAGCGAGACGCTTGGCCTTGGCATTGCCGCAGACAACCGACACGCGCAGGCGGGTGAGGTGCTTCCACTTGCACACCTCGTCCGGCCAGGTGGACTGCGCCACCCGGAGGGGGGCGACCACGAGGGCGGGGCCTTGCTCCCCCGCCCCGAGCATCCGGCTCAGCGCGGTCAGCGTTGAAACGGTCTTGCCCATGCCCATGCCCGCCCACACGCAGCACCGCTTGTGCGAGAGCATGTGGTCGATGATGATCTTCTGATAGGGGCGGGGCGTGAATTCAGAACTCATGCCTTCCTCCTCTTGTCCAGCACCGCCGCCCAATGAGCAAGCACCGCCCACTCGCGAGTGCGCGGCTGATCGCAGATGACCTCGCGGATCACGTCCAGCACGTTGTCTGCCACGATCACCCGGCACCCCGCCTTGCGCATGGCGTCATGCTCCCTGAGCTGATGCGCCGTGGGCTTCTTGCCCGGCGCCTTGACCTCAACCCACAAGTGATTGCAGAACTCCCCAGCCGCCTGCGGCGTAGACATGATGAACAGATCCGGGGCGCCCGAGTGGCCAACCCACACGCACTTGCGCACCGCGTAGCCAAGCTCCTTCATGGCGAGCTTGATGTCCTTTACAACTTTTCCTTCCGGCGTCATGTCAATCCTTCCTGTAGCGGCAGCCTTCGAATCCGGCGGCTGCGAGCGGCAGGCCGGCCGCCCACTTGGGCAGCTCGCACATCAGGGATTCCATGGCCTTGTGGTTGTAGGCCTCGGCATCCGGCGCCTCGGTCAGCACCTCATCGTGAATCGTGAGGATTGGCAGGTAGCCCGCCGCCTCAAGGCGGGGCAAGGCTTCGCAGAGAATGTCCGCGGCCGTGGCCTGCGTGATGTTCTCCACGATCTTTCCGGCGTAAGTGCCGATCTTCTCCCACTTGCGGGTGAACTGATTCACGCCGTAGTAGACGAAGCCGCCCGTGCCTTCGCCCAGCTCGCCCGCCTTGGGCGAGGGGTAGCAGATGCACCTGCCCGAGGGGAGCTGGATCGTCAGCCAGTTGCCGCGCCGCTCGGCTGCGAGCCGCCCGTTGCAGAACGTCACGCGCCGCCCCTCGTGGATGGCGGTGACGCAGGCGTCCTCGGCCTCGAACCAGAAGCGCACGATGTGCGGGTTGGCATTGCGCCACATCCGCTTGACCGAGTCGCAGGCGATGAACACCTGGCGATCAAGCCCGCCCGTGCGCTTGTTCTCCTTCGCCCACTCCCACGTGGACGCAGACTTCTCTGCCACATCCTGCGGCACGACCGGCATGACGTCATCGGCCATGGCATGAAGGTCAATGCCATAGCCCTTGGCGAAGGTGACGAACGCACCCGCCCCGCCGCCGTAGCCCATCGCGAGCTCGAGCACCTTGCCCATCTGACGCTGCGCCTTGGTCACCCCCTCGACTGGAACGTTGAACGCCTTCGAGTACGTAAGCTTGTACAGGTCGGCGCCTTCGCCGCGATCGAATGCCTCAAACGCCGTGATCTTCCAGTCCTCCCGAGCAAGCCACGCAAGGGTGCGCCCCTCAATGTTCGAGTAATCCGCGACCACCATCTTTCTGCCGGGCGGCACGATGATCTCGCCGCGCAGGCAGTTGGTCAGCGCGTCAAAGACATCAGGGTACAGCCACTCGAGCGTGCCCTGCTTGGCCAGCTCGATCACCCCCTCGATCTCCTGCCACGACTTGATGGTCGGACGACTCAGGTTCTGCGGCTGGAACAGGCGGCCGGAGAACCTGCCCGTGCGCATCGCGCCGCGGAACTGCAGCGTTCCGCGCAGTCGCCCGTCCTTGTTCGTGCAGTCCACGATCGCCTTGAACTTCCGCACCGCCGCCTTGGCCGAGGTGAGGCGCAGCCGCAGGATCTCCTTCATCTCTTCCGGGATTCCCTCAGCCGCGATCAGCTTCTCAACCTCGGACTTCTGAAGGGACTCAAGCTTCATGCCAAAGCGATCGTTCAAGTACGCGCGAAGCGCCTCGGTGCGGACAGCATTGTCCAATGCGCCGTTCGTTAGCTCGGATGTCTTGGCGCGAAGCCTCGCCTTCTCCGCTTCGGCGTAGCGCAGGGCGGCGCGGGCGAGCTCCATGTCCATCAGCATCCCGCGCCTATTGATCCGGGCATCGAGCGCCTGAAGCTCGCGCTCCTTCCGGCTGATGTTGAACTTAGGGAGAAGCTTGAAGAGCGCCCGCTCAGCCTCAACGTCCAGCCTGCAGTAGTTGACGAACCGCGCCCAGTCGTCCGGATTGGTCTCGCGCGTGGCGCGGCGCAGCTTCACGTGCTCCGGGCGCGGCTTGCAGAACAGCTGCACGAGACGCTTGCCGTCCAAGTCCTTGGCGTGATCCTCATCCAATCTATATATAGAAGAGAGATCCGCGAGCGAGCCGGGCAGGCCGTGCTCGTAGGCGATGACCATCGTGTCAATGACATCCTCGGGCTTGAGCGAGACGATGCCCAGGTAGTCAAGCACGACTGAATCGAAGTTCATGCCGTTATGCCACACGCTCTTGGCTCTGCCCGCCGTCACCTCCGCGAGCGCGAGCTTCAGATCCTCCGGCATCTCGGGTGCGGCCGTGACATCCCACACGCGGGCGGGCTGTTCGTCCACGGCATAGCCGAAGAGCAGAACCTCGGTGCTTGGATCTTCGGCATAGCGATGCGCCCCGCGCTTGATGTCGCAGGCGCTGAAGGTCTCCAAGTCCGCAAAAAGATATTTCATTCCGAACCCCTTGCCCAATGGCCGGAGGCTTTCGCCCCCGGCCTTGAGCCCTTGTCTTCTATCGTTGATTACCAGACGCTCTCGGCATCAGCCTGGAACGGATCGCTGGATGCGGCGCCCGTCTCGCCCAGGTCATCGAAGTCCTTCTTGACGGAGGCGGCAGAGCCCGCGCCCGCGAGCGGCTCGTCCTCCTTGACCAGCTGCACTCCGTTCAGGAAGCAGGTCACGCCCTGCGCGCCGTTGCGGTTGTAGGCGCAGACCACGATGGAGGCGTTAACCCAGCACCCGGCATAGGGCAGGCCGGACTCCTCCGTCAGGTCGTTGCGATGCTGGTCAACCACGACCGGGGCGCCGCGCTCGACCGAGCGCTTGGCGTTGATCTGATAGCCGTCATCGGTCTCGCGCAGGCACCACTGCTGGCGCGAGCCCTGGAAGGACTTGATCTTCTCAGCCGCCTTCTCGCCCCACTGGGCGGTAGCGGCTGCGGAGATCGCCGCCTTCAGCTGCTTCAGCGCCTCGGAATCGTTGGGCAGAAGCAGGCCGATCGAGTAGCGCTTCTTGCCCATGAAATCATCGGCGCGGAAGAGCTTGGGATAAACGCAGCGAACTTCACGGAGAACGAGCTTGACATTAGAAGCCATGATTAAATTTCCTTTATCAGTTGGTTGGTTTTTAAAAAAGGTCATCGACCTTGTAGCTAGTTGTGATGGAAGCCGCCGCTTGTTCAGCCTTGGCCTCACTCTTGTTTCTCTTATCTTCAATGGCGGGCGCGGCGGCCGAGATGGCCGGGCGCCTGTCCGACTCGGGAACGACAGCAGGCGCGCTGTCGCTCTGCTCAATGAAAGGCTGAAGCGCCTTCCACTGACGGGGCCCGAGCTTCCCCGCCTTGGCCGCCTTCTCCATCGCGGTGGGGCTGACCAGCTTTCGCTGGTAGACCACCTCGTTGCGAAGGCGCATCGCCTTGATCCTCTGCTCCGCGCCATCGATCCACTTCCTCGCGCCCTTCCTTCCGGCAACGAGCTTGAACCCCGGCACGGCCTTGCCTGATTCCAGGCGGCGGGCGGCGGCTTCACGCACGCCCGAGCACCACTTCTCAATCGTCTCGAGCCACGGGAGAACCCGGGCGAGCGCCTCGCCGGACTCCGGCACGATCAGCTCCCTCGGCGCAGCTTGTTCAGCCGGGGCGGGATCGAGCACCTCGAAGTCGGCCCGCGTCTCCTCCCTCACCTTCTCCTTGAGCGCGGGGCAGACGCCCTTCGCCCGGCAGAACCGGCACTGCGCTGCGCCTGGGCAGAGGTCCCCCCGCTGCATCGCCGCGCCGTTGACCAGCTCCATCGCCCGCTTCGCCTGAGCCTTCGCCCGGGCGGCGAACGCATCGATGTGCTCAACCGTGGTCTCCCACACCCGCGGCTCGCTCGAGATGCGCGGCTGAAAGATCACCAAGCGCACCCACGTGCAGAACTTCCGGATCTCCGGATCCTCCAGGAGGCCCGAGGCATAGGTCATCAGCTGCGGGTTCTCCTTGGCTGCGACCGGGACGCCGCGGCCGTACTTGAAGTCGGCTACGTACAGCCCGCGGCTGGCGCCGACCGCAAAGAAGTCCGCGGTGCCCGCATCGCCCGGGTTGCCTGTGATGTGGCCGATCGGGACGCGGCGCTCAGCCCCCCATAAAAGAATCGGAGGATCATCTTCAATCACAAGGCGATCCGGACGCGCGACATTGCGCAGGACGTTCGCCCAGGCAACGGCGGCCTCGACCATCTCATCCTCGCCCTCGAGATCCGCCCGGCCTTCGCCCGAGCTGAACTCGTTGATCGCCGCTTGTTCAGCCAAGGCGTGGGCGCGGGTTCCCTCTTCAGTGAACCTAGTCGGCGCATTGGGGATGTCCCTGTACAAAGACGGGGCGCCAACGCAGTTCAGCCAGATGACAGCTGACGAAGGGCTAAGCAGCGCGTGAGCCATCTTCTTCTCCTACCGCGCGGCAGTCGTTCACGAACTGCACGAACTGCGCAGGCGTAAAGGCCGCCGGGTTCTGGCGGGCGGGCTTGCCGCGCGCCTTGTCGATCTCCGTGTACCGCCCGAAGATCTCGAGCATCCGGGCGCGGTCAGCTGCGACCGCGCCGCGCAGCCACGGCATTAGCTTCTGAGTCAGCTCGGCGCGGGCCTTCTCATCCGACGCCATCGCCTCGGTCACCTCGCCCAGGGGGAACTCGCCGAAGCGACTGGACTTCGGCGCGGCCGCGGGCGCGGCTTGTTCAGGCTCTGCCGCCGCCGGCTCCGGCCCGGATTTTTCCGGCGCAGGCTGAGCAACTCGAAGCGCTCCTTCCGCGAGGGTGACCGTGCGGCTATGCTCGACCGGCTTGGTCAGCCCCATGGCCGTGCGGGCGCGGATCTTCTCCCGCAGCGTGGCCGGCTCTTCGGCCGGAATGTTGCGGGTGCGATTCAGCCCCGCGACCGTGCGCGTCAGGCGCACAGCGCCCTCTGCTGCCGGCGCCGTGCTAGTGGACAGGCCGCGCACGTAATCTGCGAGCGCAGAGATCTGCCTGATCAGCGCATTGCTGGACTCGAGCAATGCCTGATTGCTCGCGACCAGGTCGCCGAGTGTTTGTTCAATTCCCATGCTGTTCCTCCTTCCGTTAAAAAATTCCGAATGTTTCCCCACAACTTCGCTCCGTTGCGCTAGACTCCTTAACGGATCGAGTCCTTGGGGGTTGCCATGACTGAACACAGCAACAGCCCGAAGCCGCCGGGCGCAGAATCCGCGGCGAAAATGGCTGAGTGCCTGCGCGACACGGACGCCGCGATTGACACAGTGAAAGCCCTCTCGCACGAGATTCAGGAGCACGCCGCCGCAGTGAAGAGCCTCGCCGCGGAATGCGACAGCATCCGCGCCAAGATCCGCGCAGTAGACGACGCCGTTTATCCTGATGGGTGGGATCAAAAGAACCCGCCCTTTCAGGCCGCGCGCCTGGACAACTTCTTAAAGAACAGGTGAAGGCTCTCGGCTGCTGAAAGCCCTCGCGTGTTCCCCCCCCCGCCCGGTCGGGCGGGGATCTCAAAGCTCCGAGGCGCGCAAGATTGTCAGCCTCGCCCTCGGCTGCCGGCGCGACTTGTTCACCACGCCGCCGCCTGTCCAGCTCATCCAGTCAACCGCCGCCGGCTCCTGCGGCAGGCCGAGCGCCATAGCGGCGGCCGCGTCCAGGACAGGGGCGATCTCCTTGACCGCCTGCGCGGCAATGTGGCAGGCGGCGGGGGTCAGCAGGTCGAGGCCCACGCGATCCCCGAGCACCGCGCGGCAGTGAAGCCGGTCGCCCTCGAGCCACCACGCCGCGGACAGCGGCACTATGACTTTCCGGCTGCGAGTCAGTGACAGCTCGATTAGCCCGCCATCGCTTTCCACGCGGCCGTCTCGTTCAGACAGCACGGCAGACCATTGAGCGCAGGCTGTGTATCTGCTGTTGCCCACGCCCTCGCCCGCGCACCTGATATAGACCGGGCGGCTCATTCGTCCGCCCCCCGGATCACCCGCGCCCAGGCGCAGAACGCCTCCTGCTCGGGATTCGCGAGGAAGAGCCACGAACCATCCTCGAACACATACGTGATTTCCGGATCGTAGGACTCGTGCCCCTCGATCTCGATCGACACAGCCCGCGCCTGGGCGCGCGCCTGCCAGCCGCTAAGCGCCTCTCCGTCCAGCAGATCGCCGCGCGGCGCGTAGGGAATAGCGTTGAACGCCTCGAGGAACTCGCGGGCGATGGACTGCCGCGCCCGCGGATTCAGCAGGCGCACGTTCTTCAGCGCCTTCCTCCTTTGCATCTTCATTTTTTCCTCCTGCTTGTTCAAACAGCTACGTAAAACGGACGGCCATCGTCCATGAAATCAACGAATAGCGTTGAATCGTCTTCAAAATTCACCCGGATAGCCCGCGCAGTCAGCGCAGGATCCACAGACACCGCGCCCGCGAGCAGGGCGGGCGTCACAGCATCGAGCAGGGCGCCCTTGCTCTGCAGATTCAGCGCTTCAAGGCGGGCGGCCGCCTGGGCGGCCATGCTTTCCTTTTTCTTTTCCATTTCTCTATCTCCTGTCGCGCGGCCATATTCAAGCCGCGCGCTTCTTCAAATCCCCAGCCACTCGAAAAAGATCGCGGCGGCCACTCCGAGCGCCGCGGCGGCCGCCAGGCAGGCGGCCGGCCACAGCACCCACTCGCGCAGGATGTAGCGCGCGTTCATGCGATCCGCCCGTCATATTGCAAATTCCACAGGGCGAGCCCGAGGAAATAAGCCGCAGAGCGGCCGTTGCGCTCGAACACGTGCGCCTGCTCGACCTGGGCGACATCGCCCGCGCGATAGTCGCTGCCGCTGGCGAACAGCCACGCCAGCACAGCACGGCCATCAGCAGATTCATTCAGCCGCAGAACGCGGCCATCATTTAACTCAACCATGAGCTCCGCGCCGGTCTGCTCGAGGCAGGTAACTGCGAGATTCTTGTTCAGCTTTTTCATTTTTCTTTCCTCTATCGTCTAAGCCCCCCTTGGGGGCGGGTTATTCGAAACTGCTAGAAAAAGGCTCTATCAAAAAGCCTTTTTCTCGCAGGCCCGCCTTGTTCAGGCGGGCCGCCGGCCCGGGCCGGCTTACGCGTTATTCATGGGCGGCCAGCCACTGCTCCCCGAATTTTTCGAGGTGCGCGGCGCGATAGGCCTGCAGGAACTGCTCTCGTGAGCAGTCAGCAGGGAGCGCCGCCTGCACCTGCTCGAGCAGGGCGGGATCCATGACCTCCGTCATGTGCTCGAGCGAGTCGAGTTCCTCGCGGTCGAGCTCTTCCTTGATCCACGGAGTGCCGTGGCGGCCTAGGAACATGGGCTGTTAGAACCGGCTTAGCGCCCACTCACGGCAGGCGTCCAGCAGCGGGCACTCTCTGCTCGCTACCTCGAGCTCGATGCCGTTGCCGCAGTAGCTGACACGAACCGTGTCGACCTCCTGGTCGTAGACCAGTCGAACCGTGGGACCGCCGGCAGTCAGGCAGGCCTTCACGATCACATTCGCGCCGCCCTCTTCGGCGAAAACCCGCCAGTCGAGCGGATCGAGCGCGGTATCCGCGGCGGCCTGTTCATCGTCACAGTCGATGCACGTGGCAGACAGCGCAGACCGGATGTACTGCACCGCGCGATTCAGCGCCCGCGGGCTGTTCACTTCCGCGCAGATAACTCGAGCCTCGATGCAGTCATTAGCAATGACCGCATCAAGCGCGGCCTGGACTTCATTCGTGTTCATTTTTTCTCCTATCCTCTATCGTCTAAGCCCCCCCCCTTGGGGGCGGGTTATTCACAGAATTTCGCCGGGCCACTCGCTATCCGCGCAGGAAATCACGCGATACGAGAATTCATCCTCTGTGTCGTCATACGGCATTTGAATGCCGAAGACGGATCCGTCCCGGAAGGAAAGCTCGAAGAGCCCTTCCCGCTTATCAACCGCTATAGCTGTCAGCCCCTCCGGCCTGTTCAGCCCATGCCGGATCGAGTCCAGGGCAGCAAGGGCCGCCTTGCTCGTTTCAATCCCGAGCGCCTCGAAGCAGTCGCACAGCTTTTCAGCCTGATTCATCTCTATCTCCTATCTGTTTGTTGAACCTCTAGAAAAAGGCTCTATCGCTAAAGCCTTTTTCTCGAGGGGCGGCCTTGTTCAGGCCGCCTTCCGGTTAGCACGCTGAAATGTCTACGTAGTAGACAATCCGGCCGTCACCCAGGAGCCGGGCGAACAGAGTCGAGTCGTCGGCGTAGCGGAACTGCCGCGCGATCTTTGTCTCGTACACGGTCGACGACCAGAGGGCCGTGCTGCGGTTCATGCGCTCGATCCGGCGCGCGACATCTTGCAGTCGCGTATAACCCCGTGCCGCGAGGGCCTCTGCCGCGTATTCCGCATCAGCGAGGGGGGCGCCGGCGGTGTAGGCAGTTCCGTCAATGTTGTAAATTTCGTTTTGCATTTCTCTATCTCCTATTTCTTTTAGAACATGACGTGCAGGATGACAGGCGCCGCGAGCAGGACGGCCGTCACGACAGTGAAGACTACGAACACGCTAAATTCGATTTTGTCTTTCTTTGTCATTTTCTTATTTCCTTTATATTCGAGTTTTTTTTGCGCTTTGGCTCATTGCCTTGCGCTTGATGAACACTATACGCAACAAAAAACAAAAAAGCAAGAGCGCTTAGACAATGCAAGACAAAACATTGACACAAATCAAGAAACGAATACGTATTTCTTTTGCGTATTTCTATTACATTTATTTCCTATTCCTTCTTTTCATTGAGAAAAGAAAAAGACATTCGTGAGAGAGAGAGAAAAAAAACCGCTATATATATAGAGTTTTCAAAGGGGGGGGGGTAATCGGAATACGGAATAAGCAGCTCGAGCAGTACATCCGCGCCCGGTGCTCTATAGAGAGAGCGCAACTCCTCGAGTCCAGGCGATTTGTCCGAACATATCCCTGATCCCTGTCGCCCTCTCAATTGTCCGGACATACGCACGCCTGCCGACCGGTCGGTCGGTTTTGCGATTTAATGCAATTAATAAATATTTAGTGACATTAATAAATATTTTTAAATCGCAATAAATATTTTCAAATATCAATAATTCATCCCGGCCGTCCTGCCGCCCCGCCTCGAGCCCTGCCGTCCTGCCGCCCCGCCTCGAGCCC
>ERZ808292.34-NODE-34-length-46286-cov-11.636694_pt1 | contig 46286 bp, 47 predicted proteins | sample MGYA00521275_ERZ808292 | MGnify/ENA primary metagenome ERZ808292 (study PRJEB31516, sample SAMN03275613) | gut metagenome | biome: mammalia-associated habitat; material: feces | host: Papio cynocephalus | place: Kenya | collected 2012-07-26 ... | reverse complement strand
CTTCTGTAACAGCCTTTTGGCTCATTACATCCTCCTCTGAATAGCCTGTTTCTTGGACAACATTGCTCTTGTTGAACTTTGAATCAACAGAATCTAATGTTTCTGCAATAGTATCAGCAAGCTTTTCCTTTGATACTGCCTTGTCAACAATCTTATCTGTAGAAACAGAATTATCTGCTAGTTTATCCTTAGTCACAGCTTTATCTACAAGTTGAAAATTAAGTTTCTTCTTTGGCTTGTCTATAAGAGCAGATTCTCCTAAGTATTTTTTTTCTGTACTCATAATTATTACTTTTTTGCAAAAGTAATAACATTAATAATAAAAGGTCTTTAACTTAAAAAAGTACTTATACAAGTTAAAACAAATAAAAAGGAGTAACCATTTCTGATTACTCCTTAACCAATCTCTGAGGCTTATTTTTTCTTTCTGCCTCCACCTTTCTTACATGCCATAATCTTAATTATTAAACAGTTAAATCTACAATTACCTACAATCTTCTATAGTCTTTATCCAAGTCTCAATCTCTTCCTTTGTGGAACCTATATTGTCAATCTCTACATTCTTATCTCTTAGGAACTTCTCCCATTCCTTAGAATCTGAAGGAGCATCTTTCCACTTGTTCTTGATAAGTTTCTGCAATGACAGTCTATATTTCTTATTACCAATAATCTTATTGAATGTCTGTGAGGATTCCATAGTTTCCTTACTCTTGGGAACAGTTGTTATTTCCTTAGTATCTTCCTCCTTAGAGTTACTATAACCTCCAAACACAACAGTACTTTCTTCCTTAGGTTTAGCTTCCCCAGAAGTCTCAGAATCTACAGTGATTGTCTCTCCAGTATTAGGATCTATTGTAACACCTGTATCATTAATATCCTCCAAGGTTACTTCCTCTACATCATTGGACTTTACTTTACTTTCTTTCTTGACAGAGTTCTGTGCTGCTTCTTCCCTTTGTTTCTTGGCTTCTTCCTCTGCAAGTTTCTTAATGAGAGCCTTTGCCTGTTCCTCAGTAGCCTCCTTCACTTCCTTGGTATTTCTGTTTACCTTGATGGCTACAGGTTTCTCCGAGGAATCCAATACATAGTAATCCCATACATCTTTGCTAGTTGCAGGAAGAAAGTCACCATCAAGTATCTGCCTAATGCGCTTTAGCTGACTTACTTTCTTATCATCAGTGACCATGGTACCATCAAGATAGAATATATCAGCATTATCTGGACTATAGGTATAGTACCTTTGATTGAAGATAAGCTGTCTTCTGTTGGTATTTCTCCACTCACTATTTTCATCAGTAGTAGTGACAGTGTTTACAGGAGTTGCAGGGATAATCATCTTACCATCCTTATCAAGGGCATAAATACTATAGGAACTTCCTGCTGTACCAAACATGGCTGCATCAGTCTGCAAGGCACCTGCCTCATCATACTCATTGAGTAAATCTTGGCTACCAAGTACCCTAGCAGTGATATTGATTCTAGGGTTCATGTCCTCAAAGGCTCTCATGAACTCTCCTCTGTCAAAGTTACTATCCAAGACAAAGGTCTTCTCTATTTTTCCATCATGGGTAAGAGATACCTCATTCTTATGCTTTCTGAACAATAGGAAATCACCATCCTTATTCATGTGGAAGATAGTACTGAGTTCAATGGCAGCCTTTAACCTGGTCTGATAGTCTGGAGCAACAACCTGTTGAAGCAAGTCATTGATTCTATTCTTCAATGTTCCATCATTCATCTCAGCATATTTCAATACCTTCAAGTATGATGGAACCATCCTGCCATTGCTTGCTGGCATAAGCACAAAAGCACTACCTAAGTTACCTGCAACATTCCTAGGAACCATCACATTGTCAATGGAAGTACCTACCACCAAGAACTGACTTAACTCCTGTATGCCCCATGCAAGGTCTTCAAACCTATAATTCATAGGATTCCTTTCCTTGTCAGACAGAAGTTCCTTTACACTTCTATATGGAGTACCTTCGTCATTCACTCCCTGTCTTACTATATATCCAGGAATCTGTGACTTAGGAACAATTTCAGTAGTATAGTCCTCAGCAACATAGAACCTGTCATTAGGATGCTTCCTTAGATACTTGGTTCTCTCTGGTATAATCAATCCTAAGCCTCTTATAGGGCTAGGTGTACTTTCAGAAGTATTTCTATTCCATATTCTATACCAAGAAACCCTCATGTCAGGATTATTGGCACCATATCCTGCTACACCTATTGTGAGATACTTCTTACCATTGAAGTCTATGACTCCACCATTGGCATCATTGTGGATGCCTGTGATACCCTTGTTTATCTTGTTGTCATAGTCAAGAACCAACAACAAATGATTTTTCATAACATTGTCATGGGTAGCATTATCCTTAGGATTAACTACCAAGAACTTCACCTTTGCATGAGGATTGTTCTGAATGATTCTTGCAAGCTCATGGTCAATGATGTTCTGTAGATTGATTCCCTCTGCTTTCATCCAAGCATAGAACTTATTCATTTCATCATTAGCCTTGACACCCTTCTTTAACTCTATTCTACCTTTACTTACCAAAGGTTCCATCTTGTATCTACTCATGGCATTACCACTGAGGGTACTGCTGGATTCTATGTTCTCCTCGCCTAAGCTATTGAGATTGTCAACATCCTCATTGACATCAGATGTATGTACTTCCCTATCAGTAGTAGGGAGGCCTTCCATCTGTTCATCAATGCTCTCAGATTTCACAATGACATGATCACCTTCATCAAGGATGTGCTTGTCATTAGTCATTATGGAAATGTCAGCAAGAGCTACCTTTCTAGCTTCCTGCTGTTCCTCTATAGCCTTGTCTATGTCAAAGTTCTTACTTACCTTCACTTGTGTTTGTTGTTTGTCATTTGCAAAGGTACCATTAAAATACCAATCTCCATCTATTTTCTGTAGAGAATCTGCAATAAACAACTCATTTTTCTTGTTTTTCTGTTCATCAGTGACAGTTTCATAGTCTTCTGGGGAGATGTAAAGTGATTCCTTGTTATTATCAATGGAGAAAGTAATCTTATCTCCAGTCTCAGTAGTATTCCTTCCTTCATTGTCACTATTGTCATCTACCCTTGTTACAATGAACCTACCCTTCTTAAGATTCTCAGCAGAACCATAGTACATCTCACCCATGTCAACAGCACCACCCTTATAGTCATCATCAAGAAGTTTCTTGGCATTCCATTGTCCATCAGGTATTTGATGCAAGTCTTCATTATCTATAGTATTTGGTTGGGATTTTGCTTCATTTGTAGTAGTGTTTTCTTCCACATTCCAAGGTACATCCTCCAAACTCTGTTTACTAAGATTTTCATTAGTTGGAACCCCTGTTACTTCAACACCTTCTGTATTCTTTTGTGTAGAACTGTCAGTAGATTCCTCTACTTTCTTCTCAGCAGCCTTCTTAGCCTCTTCTTCCTTTTTCTTCTGTTCTTCCTCTCTCTTCTTAGTTTCCTCTGCTTCCCTCTTGAGCCTTTGTTTTCTATTCTCAATGATGGTTGCATCCCTGGAGTAGCCTACTCTCTCCATATTACTGAGGATATTCTCCAAGGCATTGACAATCTTAGGGTCAGTCTTAGGGTCATCTATAAGTTCCTCAAGTTTATTTTTCCATTCCTTGAGATTGTCAGAAGCCATCTGAGTCAAGCCAAGACCTCTAGCTAAGTTATTTCTCAAATCATCTGGATAGTCCTCTAATCTCATAAAAGAAGCTATATCCTCACCATACTTAACCATATCATAGTAAGGTTTGAGTGTATCCTTCTGCTGAGGATGGTCTTCCATGTATGATGCTAGGGTTTCCGCATGAACATTCAAGGCTTCATTCTTAAGTGATTCAGGATGTTCTTCCCTGTCAAGGTATGCACTTTCCAATCTTCCATACCTCTCTTTTATCTCTCTTTGTATTGCCTCACCAAATGCAGCCCTGTTTCTAGCTTCCTCAGCAGCCTCAAAGTATCTTGATGCAAGGTCACTATTTGCATTTATTCTATTATAGGTAGTCTTTAAGTCCTCTATTCTATTGGCAAGAGTGGCAGCATCCTTTATCTTCCTCATAGCCTCAGGGTCTTTCTGTTCAAGAGAAGCCTTGATGCTGTCAATGACAGCCTTCCTACCTTTGGAGAAATTACCTTGGTTATCCTTGTCAAAGACATAAGCAATATCTCTTACATCATAATTTACCAAGTCCTTGTTATCAAGGAATAACTTAGTAATGCCTTTATGAGTCTCAACTTTCTCAATCTCATCCTTCTCATCTTGAAGCTTTCTCTTCTCCTCCTCCAGTGTTTTCATTTGAAATTTCTGAGAGTCAATGAGTGTCTTACTCTTCTTTATCTTATCTTTCAGTTCTGCTTCTACTTTGTCATCATAAGCTATGTTTGATTGTCCCTTCCATAACTTTATCTTCTTCTCATTATAGGAGTTGCTGTTCTTGAGTTTCTCCAACTCATCATCCAGCTTGGCTATCTCTCTTTCTCTAGCAGTGATAGCCTTTTTCTTAGCTTGGTCTGTGCCATACCTAAGATTATAATCAGGAATAAATGGAGTATCAGTGTCTGAGTGACTAAGACCAAGTTCATTCTCTATTGATTCCAACCTTCTTTGATAGTCCTCACTGGCTACAGTATTGTACATAAGGAAAGACTTGACAGCAGGAGAATCATTCTTTAGGCTAGGACTGCTTGCAAATAGAGATGAAATCTCATCCATCCTGTCCTTCAAGTGCATGAAGTACTTGGCATTCTCCTGTAACTTCTTGGCAGCAGTCTCCTTACCTTTGTCACTCTCATCAAGAATAGACTTGTTGTCAGGATCTGCAAGAAATCTATCCACCTCTGCATCCATCTCATCCTTGGTAAGAGAACCATCAGCAAGACCCTGGATAGTCTTCATGGCATCCTTGTAAAGTTGACTCTTGTTTCCACCAATGTTCTCCAAGCCATTCAAGGCATTTATCAAGGTAAAGGCATTGTAGAGTTTGTTGTCCTTTGAGTCAAGGATGTTCATAGAGTTAGTTCCATCAAGAGGAGTATTGTAGTTGTCAAGCACTGACACTATCTTTGCAGCAGTATTTAGCTTATCCTTATTTGCAGAGATAATGGTATTGATGGCATTCACTGTATCATCAACCCTTCTGTCTTTCTCCTTGGCTTCTACATAGGTATTAAGCAAAGGATTCATCAATAACTTGTTGACTCTCTCAGCATAGTTAATTTTATTGCCAGACTCATCCTTACCACTAAGTACTGCATTCCATGTTGACTTAAGATGGGGAATAGCATTGACATTCACTGTGGTTGTGGCAGCAGGTGAAATCATACCTATGAAACCCTCATAGAGATTCTCCCTGTCAGTAAGACCATCCACACCCTCAGACATACCACTCACAAGATTACCTAATACAGAGTCCATAGTGGAATCATAAGCCTTAGGGTCATAGTTCTTCCTGATGTAGTTATCAAAGACATTATTGCCTACACCTCCTGCAAAGGAAGCATTGATACCATCAAGATACTCATCCATGAAACCTCCAGCAAACTGCTTGCCTATTTCCTTTGCCAACTTCTTGCTAGAAGTAAACTTAATGGCATTACCCTTCTTATCAAGTATTCTCTTCACCCCACCACTCTCAGCATCAGCTATAATGTTCTTGTCTATGGTATTGTCAAAGGCACCTCTCATGGAACCTTTGGCGATCTTAAATTTCTGAATGGCAGTAGTAAGAGGAATGTTCTTCACATAGTCCATAAGAAAATTAGTCATGTAAGCCTTGGTTGCAGTCCTGGCAGCCTCCATCTCATCTTTCTTATGTATTTCTTGGAGTTCCTTTTGCTTTGCACCTAAGAGTTGATTGGTATATAGTTGCTTTGCCTGTGCCTTCAAGGTAGCATCACTAAGAGGAAATGCCTTTGCTCCCTCCCTAGTATTACCTAATGCCACTCTCCTATTGTCCTTAGCCTTTAACTGGTTATAGAAAGCATTGATACCTGCCTTAGCCTCCTTACTATTGTAATTGATTGACTGTTGATAGTTAGCAAGATCTCTTTCAATCTCTGCATTGATTTTCTCCTTGGCACTTTGCAGTTGGTCATCAAATGTACCCATTGCCTCAAGCTGAGAACCCTCAAGACCTGTGGTAGCACCTACAAGAATGTCATTGGTTACAGCTCCTACCTTTGATGCTGTCTGCATAGCCTTTGCCGAGAGACCTAAACCTTTGAGTGCAGCCTTGCCTCCCAATCCTACAGCCTTTCCAATACTACCTGTAAGCCCTGTCTCTATAATACCTGCTATGACATGACCACTCTGCTTGAATCCTTCCTCTACAGTGTCCCATGAGAAGAAGTCTGGAGTATATCCATAAGCTCTGACATTTACATCAGGAGATATACCTCCCTTCTCTTCAATAGCCTTGATGTTTGTAGGAGAGAAGGTATTGTACTTATATACATTGTTCCAATAGGCAGGGTTAGTCCATATATTATCATTATCTTTATAGTCAATGATATTGCCCTTCTTGTCATAGATAGGTTGGTCAGGGTCTTTACCTTGGTTAACTATAGCCATCCTGTTGGCATCAAGCATATTCTTTGCATTGGCAAACAGAGCAATGTTAGAACCAAGGTCTGACCAAACAGTAGTGAGCACTCCCTTCAAGGTATTGCCTGTAAACTTACCATCCTGTGCATCAGCAACTCTATTCTGTATGTCTCTTTCAAGATAGTTCTGTGCAACAACACTACCATACTTCTGCCTCAAGGCAAGATACTTGGAGTAATCCTTCAACTTATCCTCCTCACTATAGTCCCTCAACCACTTGGAGTTCTTGAATTGTGAGTAATGACCATAGGCATTAGCTATCTTCTCAAAGTCCTTGAGAGATCTTGCCAAGCTTTGTTTGCCACTATCATCTGCTTGAAGGAGATTGGAGTATATGATGTCAGCATCATCCTGTATTTCCTCTTCCCTTCTTTTCTGGGACTCAGCCTTCAACTTATCAAGGATTTCCTTGTTTCTTTGCCTGTCCTTTTTATCTTCTTCATAAGGAGCCACTGCCTCCCCCATCTGCATAAGTCCTATACCCATGGCACCTTGACCATAATAACCACTTTGGTAGTTGTTATACTTCCTTTGGTTATTCTTATAAGTCTGTATATTAGAAGCTAGTTTATGCTTCAACTCACCAGAGGTAAGATACTCCTGATTGTTAAGTAAGTCATACATACCATCAACATCAAGATAAGTAGCTAACTCATTAAAGTTATCATCCTTACCAAAGATATTTTTGAAAGCATCAGTAACAAGTTTAAACTCTGTCTTCTTATTTCTGAAGTTAAAGGAATCCTCTGTACCATCATTGTTGAGGTTAAAGTCATTTAATCCAAAAGTATTGATATACTTCTGGTTCATATATAATATGTTGGCTGCCTGGTTTCTATTTCTAGCACTATGATACATATCAAGCTTACTAGCATTAGCTTCCATGAAAGCATCTCTTTCCTCTGGAGACAATGTATTTAAACCTTTTAGTCCTCTCAACCCTTGTAATCCTCTTCTTTGCATATCTATTCATTTTTAATTTCTGCAAATTTAATGATTTGCTTAGATATATAAGAGAGATTTAGGGTTAATGTTATTGGAGTTAAGTAGATAATTAAGTAAGCCTATATGAAATTTGCATCTCAAATTTTAAAGCAGAACTACTTGCTGAAAAATATTTTTCCTATAGTACAATATAAAATAATATAGTCCGTTATCAAAATATATAATAATATAGATACTGAGGCTTAATGTCTTGGACAGAAACAAACATTTCAATCGTTATGGGATTATTTAATATTATAAAAGCAGCATTCATGTATAAGAATGAAGTTAAGGAAATAGAGAAAGCTTATCCAAAATTCTTTAACTTCTTGAAAGATTATGGATATGTATGTATGGCAGATAGTAACATCTGGATTGAAGATAAATTTCTAACTTCTAGAAGTATAAATTCAAATTGTAATCTTACTTATAATTATGGTAAAGTAGTAAGGTTTATGCTTGTATATAGAAAGAATGCAGATTTAGTTGCTGTTTGTAGACAATTTAAAACAGCAACTGGATTAACTTTATTTATGCCATCAGAAATGGAACAATTTCAATATATAGTTATTTATGGATGGAGAAATTATTCAGGCTATAATAAGAACTATAATGCTTCTTTAGTTTTTGGATTTGGAGATGAATGGTGCTTGCCCTTTTTTAGGGATGGTAGGATGCATATAAATAGTTCATTTTCTACTGGTGGAATGAAAACATACATAGAATATGGTATAACAAAGGAAATGATTATAAAAAATTATAATTCTTTTATAAAAGAAGTAGTAGAAGATTTAATTAACTCTATAAAATGGCATCATATTGACACCATTAAATATGGTAAAGAAGGATGGTATATAGATAAAATGAAAGGTAAATATGAAGATAAAATTCCTTCTCTTTATTATAAGGAAGGAGAAATATCTATACCAAATACTCTAAAAAAGAAAAAAGATTTATCTAAATCATTTACAACAGTTCAAATATGGTCTTTACTAGACTTTGCAAGAGAGCATGGTAAAATGCAAGTAGGCTCATTTATAAATAAAGAGACACAAGAAACATGGAAGTCTTGTATCTTTACATTAAATGATGTCAAAACTTTTGTAGCATTTTCTTCTAAACTTGGAGAACTCACTCCTAAAGAGATTGCAGAAAGAAAGAATCAACTTAAAGTTGCAAAGTGGATTAAAGAAGGTAAAGAAGGTTATATACTTTATGAATAAAAATATGGAACAAAATACAATTAAAGAGAAATATTCTGAGTTAATTAAATATATCTCTCAAATAGGATATAAAGCTTATATTAGATATGAAAGTCAAATAGAAGTTTTCATAGTTCTTTCAGACTATTGTAAAAAGCAATTTATGGAAGTACATCTTTTTCAACCATTAGACAATAAAGATGCATATCATTTTAAGAAATTGAGAATAAATTGGAGAGTCTTTCCTAACAGTTATCTAGGAAATGACCATTGGTTTGATGAAGATACTGACCAAATGGTTATATACAATACATTGCTGTTTGATATTATAAAGTGGAAAATAGAAAAATTAGGTGAAGCTAATATTGATGATAGCAATATTTTCATGTATGAAGTTATGAACAATTGGCTTAAGGCAAAAGAGGAACAAACTGTTACAGAAGAGAAGGTCAAACTTCAAAACCATCTTTCTCTAGAAGAGTTTAGAAAAGTAATCAATGAGGAGTTAAGTAAAGTGAGTATTAATCTTAAAATAGGGGATAAGTAGTATGAATAAAGAACTTATCAAAAAATGGACTAAGAGAATAGGTATAGCTATTGGTTCTACAATAGCTATATTCCTACTTTATGTAGTTTTTGCTTATATTAATTTCTATTGGTATACACCTTACAAATGTAATTCTCTTTATCAAGAGGGTACAGCTAATAGTAACTTGGCAGAAATAAATATTGCAAAACTTTTAAAAATAAATGATGACTTAGCTCATAATAAAGCTATAGAGTTATTAACTTTTTATGCAGAAAAGGGGAATATAAAATTTCAGATAGAGTTAGGAGATCTTTTGTCAAAAGATAGTTATTATCTTATGAGAGATAAGGCAAATGAATATAAAGACAAAGCAGCATATTGGTATATGCAAGCAGCAAAAGCAGGAAATGCAGAAGCTCAGGGTAAAATAGGTTTAGCATATAAATATGGTAAAGGAGTAAATCAAGATTTTTCAAAAGCTATATTCTGGCTAAAAAATGGGGCTGAAAAAGGGGATACCTTAGCACAGTATAATTTAGGGAACATATATTTAAATGGACTCGCTTATTATTCTATTCATTATTTAGGGAGAACAGATTATTATATTTATGATGGTAATAGAACTTTTGTATCTTTAGATAATGAATATAGCACTAATGATAGTGAGGTTAAAAATATTCTTAATTGTCCAGATAGTATATATCTTATTTCAAATATACAGAAAGCAAGATACTATTGGGAACTATCAGCTAACCAAGGATGTAAATTAGCAAAAAATGCTTTAGAAAAAGTTTACGAATAAATAAAAAGAGAATGCATTATAAATTCATGGTGCATTCTCTTTTTATATTTAATTTCCAGTTTCTCCCCAATTTAAGCTTGGATCATTATTTTTTGTTCTTCTTGTAGTTGGAACAATGGTTATTGCCTCATCATCATTACTCCAAAATCCCCCTTTAAAAGGTTGATAATAATAAGTATAATCCATTTCATTTCCATCATTTGTATAAGCATCAATTTTATCCTTTACATGCTGTGGTAAATCTTTATAAGCAATTGGGGTTCCCTTAATATCATCATCATCTTTAAAACGAGTAGTCTTAATTTCTTCAGCTCCCATTTTAGGATTTCCTTTCCAAGTAATAGTTACTGCATCTTTAGCTACAGCATCTTCATTAGACCCTCCTGCTGCTTTAGAATTATTTTTATTAGCTTTAGCTTGAGTATTTAACAATGATAGTTGCAGTTTTTGCTTCTCTAAACCAAGTTGTTCTTTTTGCATATCAAGCTGTGCCTTTTCAGCAGCACTAAGAACATTAGGGTCTCTGATAGGATTGTGACTTTCTTGATAGATAGCACCATTAATCATACCATTGATAATCTGTTGCCTTGCAGCACCTCTATTATATCCTGTAAGATTCTGTGCAGCCCCACTAGCATTCATTATGTTATCTATCATCTCATTAAGTTCAGGAAGGCTGGCAACATTTTGTTGAAATGCTGCTATAGTCTCTGGACTATACCCTACTTGCTGAACCCAATCTCTAAACATACCACCAAGGGTAGCACCTCTATCTCCTACATTGAACACTCTTGCAGAAGCAGCCTTCCCAGCCTCTGCTCCCCTAGCATATAACTCATTACCACTAACACTATATAAGTTAGGAGTATTACCATCAAGGAAGTTATCTATGTTAAGGTTATCATCTGCATATAGCATTGAGTGGTCTTGAGCATTAAGACTCCTTCTGAGTTTCTTCTCTTCCCTCATGGCTTCATCAGCCTGTAACAACCTACCTATCTCACCTTGGTATCTTCTTTTCAAGGAAGTCAAGGCTCTTCTATTGCCCATGGTAAGACCATTGTGTGCCAAGTCTTCTGCTTGGGTTCTAAGGTCATTGGCATAACCTTCATATATCTGTCTAGCCTTACTTCCCTCAGGAAGTGTATCACTGAGATACTTAAACTTGTCTGCATTTTGTGACAATGTATCATACTGTTCCTCACTCTTCTCATAGGCATCCTTGTATGCAGTAAATGGTACTAGCATCTCCTGCATACTAAAGGGTTGAAAAGAACTATCTACTACAAATTGGTATCCACCAGCCATATCTTCTACTCTTTAAAATGTTAAACCTCTTTTTCTCCTATTAATTCTACCACCACAGGCATTCTTCTTAGGTACTCTCTTAATCACATAATCATTACCTATATGTTGTTTATCACTCATATTGCCAAAGATTCCATCAGCAGCCATATCAGCAATCATATTATGCTGGGCATTTTCCTTTCCCCAAGCCCCCAAGCCAGCAAAAAGACCATTGACATTGCCATAGATACCTTGGTTCCATGCAGCATCAGCAGCCATTCTCTGCCTTGCAGCATCCATCTGCATCTGAGCCTTGAAGTTTCTTTGGTTATTCTGTATCTGTGCATTGGTAGCAGAAGTCTGGTTAAATGCATTAGCATTTTGGATATTGGTACCACGATTAAATTCAGCGGTTTTCTGTCTCTGAGCATCATTATATTCAAGAGCTTGCCTATACAGATTACCACTAGCTATCTGACTATTGTAACCATTTGCAAGAAGTCCTGCTGTCTTAGTACCTAATGTAGAGTTATTGTTAAGGATAGCCCTGTCTGTAGCCCTACTATTGGCATTCATTCTATTCTGTTCATACCAAATGTCCATAGGTCTATATCCTATGTAATCACCTATAGGTTTGTAGGTAGCCAATGCAGGAGCACCACTAGCAGCTTCCACTGCTACATCCATCTTGGAATAGTCTGGTTTACCTATGCCCAATGCTTGCATACCAAGACCCACAGCAGGACCAAACAATCCTGCATACCTACCCCATGTAGGCTTATGCACAGGAACTAACTCTGTTTCCCCTTGCTTAGGACTGTCTTTTGCATCAGTTGCAGTGGGTCTCTTATAGTAGCTGTAAGTATAATCATTGTCAGCATCTGCCCAACTATAATTACCTGCACTAGACCATTCCTTAGGAACATCACCATATATCTGCTCTACAGTACCGTCATTATTGATTACATAGTTACCTGTCTGCTTGTTCCTCAACATCTCATCAGGAGTCTTCCAATAAGTACCAGGGTGAGTATTCCTTACACCAGTGCCATTAGGGTCTTCAAAGATAGTCTGATAATCTCTCTTTGCATCCTTCAGCCAACCATTGGCATCTACATACTTGGCAGCATAATCCCTTGCTGCTTGTGGTGCGTCTTGACTATTAAGAATGGATTGCAAGTATGTAAGTCTATTTCCTTCGTCAGCCTTTAGCCAGTCAGAGCCTCTCTTGTAGGCATCTGTCTGGGAGAGAGCCTTGCCTATTTCCTCAGAGTTCATACCTTTCTTCACAAGACCTTTCTTTACTGCTTCCTTCCATACAGCATCAGTACTACCATTCCAAGCATTATAATCTTCTCTACCCCAACCCCCATGAGTGAAGTCAAAGGTTAGCTTATTGTTCTTTGGTGGTACATAAGTACCAAAGTCATAACCTCTTTCTATGGCATCACTGAGTGCAGGGTTAACTCCTGTCAAAGCATTCATAAAAGGTTTGTTCTGTAGTATATTCTCCCAATCTGTTATCTTGTCAAGCTTCTGACTTAAAGCCCACTTGTCAAAGTCACTATCTGTATGGATATTGAGAGCCTTATAAATGGCTTTCTTCAAGTCTCCACCTTTATCAAATCTATTCATTTTACCACCACATGCATTAATCTGTTCTTCATTTCCTTCCATCTGAGGCTGCTCTACTGCTTGTTGTTGCATCTGCTCATCAACTTGCTGTTGAGGTTCTTGCTGAGTATTATTCTCTTCCTCCTCTGTAGGTTGTTCCTCTTGCATTTGTTGCTGCTCTGCCTGTTGTTCCTCCATAGCTACTTGTTGCATGATAGCTTGTTGTTGCTCTGGTGGAAGCATATTGAATGTCTCTTCAGCTTCTCTTTGTTGTTGTTCCTCCTTTTGTCTTTCCTGCTCATCTGTCAAGTCATGCATCTGCTTTTTAAGTCCTGCCTGACTAATTGGATCATTTGGTCTTTCTTCACTCTCCTTCTCTAGTTTTTTTGATAAGTCAGCAAAACTAATATCTGTGTTCTTTCCTACATGGAACTTAGCCTTGGTTTGTTGGTCTGCCTTAATTCTCTTGGAGAAAACATAATCATCAAAAATTGTCTCTCCTTCCTCAACAAGATTAGGAGAGCCATTGTCCCTATTGATACCTACTTGTACTCCACCATAAGGATTTTCTGAGTGACTACCACCAGCATCTATACTAGAAAGACCATCAGTGAAATCTGAGCCATTTGTTTGCAGGTCACCACCTAAAGCAAACTTAGTAGCATTCCTAGCAAAGTTGGCTCTTTTTACCACCTCTGGAGAGTACTTATCCTTGTTGGCTAATACATGGGATGCAAACTCCTGTACTCCCATACCATGAGCTTGTGCTTCCTCTGTAAACAATCCCCTATGACTCTTCTTGATATGTATAGGACCACCTGCTGCAAAGGATTCCAATGGTGTTACTGCTAAGTTTCCAAAAGGATTTGTTGATATTTTATTCTTGGCTTCTGCTGACTTATTCTTCATAGTCAGATAGTCAGACATAAAGCCATAATCTATTGCTCCTCCTGTAGGGTTTCCCAGTGAACCACCAAAAGCATAATAATCACCCAATAAGTTACCCATCTGTGTATCTGCTATATTATCAATGTTATTATCCACACTCCTATCTGCCCATGATTGTGCAGTAGCTCTCTCAGCTTTAAGTGCATTATTCTTTCTTCTAGCCTTGCCTTTACTGAAGAGACCTCCCTTATAAGCATTCTGTACTGCTGCAACAGCATTAGGACCCTGTATATCCTCAAAGGAAGATGCATTGGAACTAAAGTTATTAAGATAATCAGTACCTTGGTTTGCTGCATTAAGCTTTGCTTGATTGACTTTAGAACCAAAGAGAGCATTCACACCTCCCCCAATAATACCTGATGCAGCTGATACAATACCTCCTACCACTGGGTTAACAGTACTGATAGCTCCTCCTACAGTACCTCCTATAGAACTAATGGCATTGCCAGCACCAGATTGCAATCCTCCACTGATAAGTTTATTTCCTACTGCACCTACAGTATTTCCTAAGGCACCTATGCCACTCTTAGCAATATTTCCAATCCCTAAGCCTAAGCCTTGACTAGGAAGCTTCATGGATTTTATCTGACCCATGTTTATCTTAGTAGAATCTTTTAGAACATTACCCAAGCCACTGATACCACCACCTGTAGTATCAATGCCTGCAATATTGATACCACCACCATCTGCAAAGATATTATCTTGCATGAACAATGGTTGATTCCATTTATTGACTGTATATAATTTATTTTTCTTTCTCATTGCTGTACAATTTATTGCAAAGATAATGCTTTATTACTGACTATGTTATGGTCTTACTTATATAATAAAAATAGGTAAGAGAATCCCTAAGACTCCCTTACCTATCTATATTAACCAAAGTATGTTGCCATAATATCATGTATCTCTGTCTTATTTAGGAAACTAGTAGTTGCTGCATCCTTCTTTAACTTGATATAAGCCCAAGGATTCCTAATTCTATCAAGAAGTCTAGCCTTGAATCTCTTGATTCCCATAGGAGACTCTGTAGTAGCATCTACTCTTGCATTGTCCCTAGGAATGTCACAAGCCCACATTCTAAATTTCCTAGCTAATATACCATTATCCTTACCATGAGTAAACCTGTCATTGGCATTCCTATTACTAAGAGTAAGAACACCATGCTGATACTCATTCCATACCTCAAGAGAATCAAAAGGCAAACTAGGAACAAACTTATCCCTTGTAGTATCATAAGTACCCTCACCATCCACACAAGCTCTAAACTCCAAATTAGTGAATATCTTATCCATCTGAGGTTCTTGGTTGGCAATCAATGTCATGGAGAAAGGTTTATTCTCATCAAAGAAACTACAGTACTTTCCTGCTTGATGTTGCCAAAGGTTGTTGCCTTTTATCCAAATACCTACATCATCAAGACTCTCAAAATAAGGAGTATCACCATAATCATAGAAGGAAGTAAAGCAATTGAATTTCTCTGAGTAAGTCAATGCTGTATCTTTGTTGATAAATAATACATCTTGATTTAGCTTATCATAGTAAGCAACAAAGTTATCAAATCCATCCTTAGGAGTCCATAAAGTATCTGCCGAAGGAATATTCTGCTTTGCCCATGAATTGAAACCTCCTGCTGTACTGAGGTTATTTAACTGACCATTAAAGAGATAGATGCTCTTGTCATTGCTATCCATGAAGTAAATACCACTAGGTGTTTGGGATATAGACCATTTGTTAGAACAACCTACAGTATCTGAGAGATACCTCTTACCTTGAACTTTCTCAGAGTTAGCTATCTCAATAGGAACACCCTCAGTAGTACTTATTTGAGTATTCTCATTATAAAGTATCTGTGAGATACCACTATCTTGAAATGATAGCAATTGGTTATTAAGTCTTATAAGTTTATTTACTGTGCCTTTATCACCATCCATTTCTAATGTGCTTGCCATAGTAATGTTTGTCCATAAGTCTACATCAGCACCATTTTGCTTGGTCTTAGTCCATGTCACTGTATTTGGATATAATGTGTTCTTATAATCTTTCTCACTAAGCATCTTATATGAGAAGAAATTATCCATTTGAGAATATACAGGGTTGATAAGATTAAAGTTCTGAGGAGTCATGTTAAGATTACTAATCTGACCTCTATTCCTATCATATCTACCATCAATGTTAACTCTAGTCTCCACCATGAATGATGCTATCTCTACTACTTGATTTTTATCCTCGGGAGTGAATGGGTAAGTCTTGAGACATTCATACCTTTGGAAATATGAATCTCCCCATTTGAAGTCAACATTCAAGAATACAGTATCAGCATCAAAGGCTACAGGTGGTCCACAAGGTATCCATGTAGCAGCTTGCAGTGCCTCATCAGATGTTCCACCAAAGATAATATCTTTCTCATAAGGTTTGTAAACCTCTATTATTGGAGCCTGTCCAGCACCTAATGATGAACCATTCCATGAATATAATCCATTGGAATCTTCCCTTATCTGTCCTACTAAGTGTGGAGTAGACTTATATTTGATGCTAACACCTTCTCTCCATTGACATAAGCCTTTAACATAATCTCCTATATTAGTTCTATCCCCCTTTGTAGACCACCAAGACCAATAGTCTTGTTTTTCTAATATCCATACTCCATTTCTAGAATCTGTATTACTTGGATCTTTAAGACCCAACTTATAGTAACTTTTTGATTTATAATTTGTATTTACTTTGTCTCTCCATGGATCACCTACAAAATAAAAGCAAGAAGGTTCACTAGGGGTAAGCATAGTATCTATGTTTCCTTCATAAGTATGACTATTTACCTTGATTACAGAAAGTTGGTCATTTCTGAATAACTGCAAGTCTAGTGTGGATAATTCTGTATCATTATCTATATCTGCATAGTTAGTTTTCCATCCTAGTCTATAGTTACTAATTCTTTTCTTCAATAAGTTTGCACTTCTATTGTCTCTAGGAACATCATTGTTCAATGAGCCATTCTTATGCCACATATAGACAGGGAAATCCACTGCTGGACTACTAGTATGGTAGGCTCCATATTTAGGAGTATCATTCTCGTCATCTACTAAATAATCATTAAAGAATAGACCTGAGATAAGGGCACCACACCCAGGGGCTACTACACTTCTATGTGTAAATCCTCCTGCATCAGAACCAATGGCAGGAGTTGATACCTGTATATCAATGTCTCCAAAGGTCTTATCAAATTGAGTATATCCTACTGTACGGAGTTTATATCCCTTGAAATCTGTATGTACAAAGAAATCATCAAACTCTACATCTGGAGAATTAATAGTTAAGAAATTTAAGTCTATGCGATAGCTATTGTCTTCATCATACTTACCCATTACCTCAGTACTTGATAAGTTGGGTGAGACAACATCAGGAGTACCATCAGACTTTTTATACCAATCAAATTCATACTGAGACTCCAACTTTCCTGATGGGGTAACATATCCTCCACCATTATAACCATCGGATTCTGTATAATAATCATTTGGCACATTGAAATCAGAACCATTACCTCTAGGAGTTCTAAACAGCCATGAGGCAGAAGCATAGAGAGAACCTTCCCTATCTACATTTCTATACATGGTAGGAGCACCTATTCCTTGACAGAGTACTGTTCTATCCTGTAAATTAGGAACAGCAAACAAAGGTCTTACTTTTCTGTATCCTTGCTTATAGAGAGTCTTGAATACATTATTCATAGAATATCTAAACTCAGGTACAGTAAGAACCATACTACTTGTATCTGGTGCTTTATTACATTGCTTATCACCTATCCAACAAGGTTCTGACCATTTACCATTCTTATACTGAAACTGTACTCCCAATCTATAGTATTCTCTAGATTTAAAGCAAGCAGCTCCTTCATAATTATCCTCGGAACTATCTAGGGTATTTACATACTCAAAGGGATAAGCAGTAGTAAGATTATAAGTTCTTACTCCCCCTCTTGCAACAATGTTGTCATTAGCCAAAGGATTATCTTTAGTTACACCATTGTCACTTAGAAGAGTAGTCTTTATATCCAGTGAAGGTCTTGTTAAGAATACATTTCCTAAAAACAATGTACCATCTTTCTGCTCAAAGGTTTTGACTCTAATATCATCACCTCCTTTATATAGGAGTTCTGTTGGATCCACAGTCTCTCCCTGCAAGCCATTATCAATGAAAGATGCTGCATCTCCAGTTACCTCAATATCTTGTATTCTCTTCACCAAAGGAACTGCATCTTTTGATGTCCTGAGTATTGAGTATATCCTTATATATTGAAAGTTCTTGTCTATATTAGATATGCTTAGCCTAAAGGAATTAGCAATCTTTCCGTCAGGAGCCCCTCCTCTATTTACATAAGTTATATATTGCAAAGGAGTTGTATAGAAGATATTACTCTCTTGACCATACTTATTATAATAAGTAAAAGCATACTGAATAACCCCAGGAGGAAACTCTCCAGAACCATATATCTTGGTTACTTTTATCTCTTCCTTTAAGGCAAGTTCCTGTACAAAGTCAAAGGATATATCATTATAATGTTCAGCCTTAGCATCCATATATGAAGCAATATTTATCATTCTAGGCTGATTATAATTATCTGTCCAATAAACTTTTTGTATATTCTCAGATTCATAGGAGACTAATGTCTCTATAGGATAACCTAGATTAAATCCAAGATGCCCTTTATATAATTGCTTTCCTATAAAATCCCAGTCAGTAACATTTGATTTCTCCAAGACATAGATACAATCATAGCCACTGCCTGTTGTAAATATAACTAACTTATGATTAAGAACTGCTGCACCAAGAGGATTACCATTTAGTTCATTTACATATTTATCTATAGTCTCTGTATCAGACCATGGTTCTGTATCTATATGTAACTTAAGTTTTTTGGTTCCTCTCTCATTCACCCATGACATCATAGTATTACCTTCATTGGTAGCCAATCTAAGATTGACATTCTCAAAGGCAAATTCAGGGTTAAATGCAGAGACAGACATATCTCTGTTCATTCCTTTTGTCTTCCAATTAATATATTTCTTTGCCATATTAGTGCCTCCTTATGAACTCTTGGTCTCCTAAGTGCTTGAAACCTTGGGAGAATTGTCTTGTTGGTTTAATCATTGTATTTAAGTAACGAGTCATAGATTGCATTTCATCCATGGATGGCATTGTCATCTCTGACTGAAGCAAATGGCTAGCCCAAGCATAGTCAGTCTGGGCATTGCTGAGTACTCCTGCCTGTATCTTTCCAGTGTCAAACTTAACAGTGAATACCTTTACCTTTATATATGCTTCCAAGGCATTGAGATAAGTTTCATCGTCAATAAGAAGAGGAAATCTATCCTCATCAACAGGTATAGCCTTGTAAGATACCTCTACTTCACCTTGTGGAAATGATGTAAAGATAATCCTACCTTGAGTCTTGAAAGTGCCTTCCTCAATTTCTTCTTTCCTAGGTGGTATATACCCTCCTTGTACATTATTTAGCAAGTCCTTATGCTGTGGAATATCCATTGGCTTGGGTCTCAACGCAGGAGTGAAAGTATCTGTCATTGACCTTAGACAAAGATTAGTTTCTACATCCCTTACCTGTATTACAGAGATTAAATCACATGGTAATAATCCCCTGAAGTCCTTGATAGGTATTTTCTCTATCTTATCCTGATATAGCTGAGGATAACCATGAAGTGATATAAACCTAATAGTATGTCTTACCACCTGTTCCAAAGTTACATCCCTCAGCAAAGGATGCTCAGTAATATCATCAAGCACCCTTCTTATGTTTGTATATTGTACGTTTGGTATCATATAATGTATCTATTTTTCCTTGTTTAACATTCTCTTGCAAAGCTATCTTGAGAAATCTATTGGTATCAAAGGCATAGAAGCTTTTATTCTCGAAAGTAGCATGGAATTTATTGTATTTTATGGAATAAACATACTTATTTTCATACCTAAGCTTCGTCTTATTTCTTCTAGATTCCTCATCCTCATACCATAGCTTCAAGGTACCATTCCAATCTATGGGATAGGTATTAATCAGCTTACCATCTATAAGATATACTCCCCTAGTGGATTTCCTTATTTCCAAATTACCCATTTTACAGGGGAAAGTAAACTCATTTCCATTGGCTACCTCATTAGCAAACAACTTATTGACATTCCTTATGATACTATAAAACTCATGCTCTTTCAAAGGTCTCCCAATGTCATACCATCCATTCTTTCTTATAAGTTTGTAAGCTTGATATATACCCCATGAGCCTCTTACCTTAAATTGTTTCTTCTGATTAGCCTTCTTTACTTTTGTATTAAATTCCTTGTAATCCATACTTAGCCCTGTTTAATTGCTACCTTTGATAAGTCATCCGCTGAATTGTTTTTCTCATCAGATGGTTTATACTCACTTCCTACAAGTTCCTTTACCACCAGTTCTATTAATGTAGGTACTAGGTACTCCCTTATTGGAAATACTTCATCAAGTACATCACATGCAGTAGAGTCACCATCATCATCACAAAGATAATCAGAAACATCATCAAAGTCCTCAAATACTGCACTCATCCTAAGTTTCTTGAGATAGAGGAACTGAGGATTACCACTGTTGAGATATAGATGAAGGTCAGGTCCGAGTGATACATAGATGATATTCTGCAAGAACTTGTTGGTGCCTATGTATCTCATTCTATCCCTAGGTATATAACTAATATTGATACCTTGATAAAAATCTATAGGATATACCCTAGGCTCATTTCCTTCCAATATCTTAGGTATCTTCTTAGTGGTCCTAAGATAATAGCCTCCTGAACATGGACTACCATCAATAGCAGCAACTTTCTCCAAGTCCAAGCATATCTGTTGATACTCAAACTCAGATGCTATGTCAGTGGTAGTCCTTTGCTTCTCCTGCTCCTTCTTGATAAGGAAACTCCTGTATTTCTTTAGTAAGAACAGAACATGTTCTTCTGTCCAAAAACTATCATCAGAAGTCTGTGCCTTGGCTAAATCTAAGCACATATAAATGATTTCTTTAACTAACATAAATTTCCTATTATTAATTATGGCTCAAAGGTACTGAATAAACCAATACCAATGAGCCATATTATAGAAACTATTTACTGATTTAAGTAAATCTTTTATTACTCAACCTCAGTAATCATAATATCAGACTTTACATCATCCTTCACACTATCAAGATCATGAATAACCTTGACTACATTTGTGTCTTCAAGAGCCTTTACCCTTTGCACTAACTCAGTTAATTCACCTAAACGTAATTTTCCCATTTTCAAATAATCTGGATAAGGTATTAAACAACTTGTTCCATAAAGACAATTCAAGGCTTTCTCTATAAGAGAATAGTCTTCCTTACTTATTATGCCTCTATAATCATTAGAAATGAAATTCATATAAAATGACAATATTAGCAGCTTATAGCTTTGAATATTTGACATATATCCTTTCAATTCCAAGGCATGATAATATTTATATAAAGCTTCATATACTATTTCATCCATGACATCCACATCCTTTTATAGTTTCAATATAACTCTTGCTATCTCTGACATCAAACAATAAGTTATAAAATTTAATGGCAGAGATATAATGTTCTGTTTCAACAGAGGCTTTGAAGGCATTCCAAAGAAGAATAAAGTCAATGAAGAGTTTTGGAACGCAACAAGTAGCTAATAAATCTTTTGTATGATTCATCACCTTTTGATAAAACATTGTTTCATCAAATACTACTCCAAGCACTATATTCTCATCCAAGGTACAAGGGACATTAGCATCAACAGTACCCTTACATTTTATATATACAAAAAACAAGGTTGTACTCATTTCACTTTGTTTAAATGCCATTGCTTTAGGGTCTGTTTCCCAAGTCTTTACAAAGTCAAAAGCAGTCAGTACTAGATTTAGCTCCTTTGTGTCTCCTTCTATTGTTTTTGTATATATATAATCTGAATTAGGAGTGCTGGAAGAAGTTTCTGATACTTTATCTGAAGTCATAATGGTGACAGATTCTATATAGATATTATCAAAATACTCAGCTTCATTTACATGAGCATTTATGTACATCTTATCTCCACCATCAGAAATCCTTAATTGGTCAAATATAATCATAACTATTGTATTTTAATTAAATAAAAAGAGGGATAAGGGATATACTCCCAAATCCCTCACTTAATAGTTCATTATGAAAGATAACTCAAAAGTATCTTTATGCCTTCACTGACTTACTGCCAGATGCTGTATTCAACTCTTTACTTTCAGCTTTTGCAAGTGAAGCTACATTAAGACCTGTAGCAGCATTAAACTTAGTGATAAGACTATTGATAAGAGTATAAGCCTCTGCTCCATCGGTAGGCACTGCAATGGTAATGTCCTTCTCAGACCTATAGCTACTTACACCCTCATCAGTGAAAGCATAATGGATTTCCAAGATGTCATAGTCCTTGGCAGGATCAACCATGCCTACAGTCTCAATGTCATTAGGGAAACCAATCTTTCTATACTGGTCACCTCTTTCACCAAGGCAGAAATACTCAAGGTCTGCAATCTTCTTGCCATTACCAATCTTAGTATCAGAGTTCTCTACCTTCTGTGTACCCCAAATAAGGTCTGCACTATCTACATAGATAGTAGTAGGAACTACATCAAAGAGTACTCTCTCCTGTGCTTCTGTACCAAGATGCCAAGGCTGAGGAAGCTCCTCAATGACAAGACCTGATGCACTAGAAGTAAATTTCAAGTATGGGTTACTATCCTTAGTAGCATTCACCTCCCTAGAGAAGCAAAGATTCAAGGAATCCTTCATTGCTTCATAAAACTTAGTAGCGTCCATACCCTTAGTAACATGAACTGCTGCGTCCTTAAAATACTGGTCTTGGTCACTCATGCCATAGAACTGACGAAGATTAATCCTAAGAATATAATCCTGACCAACTACAGGAGTACCACCATTTACATTAGTATCCAAGGTTACAGTAACCTTCTTCATAGGAGTTGCCATGTCAACAGCCTTCACTGCCTTTACATAGCTAATGTTCTTCACAGGAATCCTATCACTCCTAAGTACTGTGTCTGGACCCAACACCTCAAAGTAAACTTCCTTGTCAAAGTCACCAAAAGTCTTTACCTTGATGTCACCTTTGCCAGTCAATGCTATAGCTGCCTCTACAACCTTGTTAGCTACATATAACTGACGATTTTGATTAACTGAAAATACTGCCATTTTATTATTGTATTAAGTTAAACTTTCCTATCTGCTGATAGGTATTAATTATCTCTATTCTGATTATTTAGATTATAGCCCTTACTTTGAAGAGCCATTCTTACTGCAAGTTCCAATATCCTTTGATGAAGACCTTCATGCAGTTGACATTCGGTAGTCTTGCTTACATTATCTATGGATAGAGTGTCTGGTAAGTCTTCAAGAACAATTGGACTAAGTTTCTTGATATATCTTATATAGTAAGCATTGATATTAAACTTGCAGATTATTTCTACATTATCTTCTGATAAGTCTAACCTCAATGCTCTCCTGTCATTGGCTCCCCTGAAAGGATTTTTCCTTATGACTTGATATTCATCTTGCTTTGTAGGATAAACGTTGATATGAGTTTCCCCACACTTGCCTTTGTCTACTATCACTGATTCCATTGTTATGAACCAAAGGTCATCTGGAAGAGTGAAGAAACTAGAGTTGCTGGATATACCTAAAGGAGTACCACTAGTATTGGTAATAGGCTTTAGATTTTTCTCCTTTACTAAGTTAGCTAGGTATCTCCTCATCTCCTCAGTACTCTCAAAGGACTCTCCATAAGGATTCTTGCCATTGTAAAGACTAGTGACCAACTCTTTTTGTGCGTTGGTAAGAAATACTGATTTCTCATATTCATCGAGAGTTATTGTCTGCTTAGAAGATTCCTCACCAAAGTTAGCACTTACATTATAGCTATTGAGCATAGTGTCAAAGCCATCAGAAAACTCTTTGATATTCATAGCTTAATCCTTTAGTTATTCACTTCTTTGTCCTGCTTGCATCACTGCCTGTAGGTTATCCTGCCCTGTATTAGTCCATGCTATCTTAGCAAGCTCTACTGCCCTTTGAAGAATTTCCTCATGCAAAATAGGGTCTAGTTCACATTTTGAAGAGGAGTTCTTACCTTCAATAGTTAATCCATCCAAGTCTGACACTATAATAGGATTAGGCCTTCTGATATATCTAATGACATATTTAGTAATGACGTCCTTAGGACCTACAACAATATCAGCCTTGTTAGCTGTGTCACTATTGATAAGCCTCCATGCTTGATATTTCAATGGTCTCTTATAAGGCTTGCTCATCAGTCTAAAGTATTCATCAAACTTAATAGGCACTACTTGAAGAAGCTCTGTGTTTTCTCCTCTAGTAACTGTAACTGTTTCATTGATAGCTATCATTAGCTTCTCAGGAAGACTAATACATTTAGAATTACTTCTATTATCAAATAAAGGAGAGCTAAACCCAGAAGAAATGGTGCTTACAGATGTAAGCATAGAGAAATCCACCTGTCTCTTAGCACTACCATCAAAGCCTTCCTGAACATTATTTCCCTTACTCTTAGGATTAAAGTAGTTTTTCAAAATTTCATCCTGTCCCTTTGTAAGGAAGACACTCTTCTCATAAGCATTTAAGCCTGGTGCTTGGTTTGAGGTTATATTGTTATATAACACATCAAACATATTATCCATCTCTTCTATTGACATACCTTATTATATTTTAAAAAGGAGTGGGAAGGGCTTTCACCTCCTCCCCTATACTCCAATATGATTAATTGCAAATATTATTTTTCTTTAAGTTGTGCCTCAAGAAGAAACTTGAGTTCTTGATGCTTAATAGAACCAATGTACTTAGCTGCATTGTTCAAAGTACTTTCCTCATTCATCTCACAAAGTGGAGAACCATCCTTGCGTAAGTAATAGGTATTATTCTTCATACCAATCAATCCTGCCTCCACAGCCTTCTTGATAAGTATCTTCATAGGAAGGTATTCATCCTTGATTACTGAATAGAACTTACGAGGGTCTGCCTGAATATACTGATTAATCTTGCCTTGCAAGTAATCAAGCTTGACATCTGGACTGATAGGTCTCTTTTCAAGAAGCTCAATAATTGTCTTGAGCATATCCTTGTTATCCCTGATAGCACCATATTCAGTGTAGCATTCCATGGTAATATCCATCTTACTGAGATTACTCTTTGTCTCATCTCCTTCAGAGATGATAACAAACTGATAAGTAGCCTTTGGTCTCTCCTCAAGCTCTTCCATGGATGGTGCAATATAATCCTTGTTAGCAAGCAAAATCTTATACTGGATATATTGCTCTGGAATACTAAGGTCAAGATAGTTATCCTGCTTATGCAGTGTTACTCTACCAATACCATTAGGATTACTATCATCCCAGAAGTTATTTACCTGATTATGGATACTAAGAGCATTGATTTCCAATCCCATTGCTTGCTCCAAGAAATCCTTTTCTGCATTAGTAAGCACATTTTTGTACACTCCAGTCCTGTTAAGTCTAGGAACTACAAAACTTCTTGTTGCATTCTCTGCCATACCTCCATTAAGGATATGACCTTTTCTTTGAACCATTGCTGATGGACTAGGTACAAACCTTACAATAACACGTTCATTTCTCAAGCAATTTACTGGTTCACTACTATATTGCTTAGGAGATACTGTTTTTTCCACTACCTTAGGTTCTGTCTTTGGTGTTGGAATCTCCTGCTTAGTTTCTTCCTGTGATGTCACATCAATATTAATGCTTTCCATCAACTCTGGATTATCTTCTTTCTTTGGTCTTGCCATTCTTAACTTCTCCTTATTTATTATATCTTCTACTCCTATAACCTTTAAAGAAAGCAGGAGAAGGAATTATAATCCCCCTCACTGCCTACTATCATTTTTAGCCTGCCAAGATTGCAGGAATCAAACTCATTGTCCTTGTAGGGTCAAGTACACATACACCAGTGGTTGTCATCTTGTGAATGGTTGCTGAATCCTCATCATGTGACATATTTGGATTACCCATCTGACCTGTAAATGGATTACGCATACCCCATTCATAAGAGGTCATATCACCTTCCATACCTTTGACAGCACACTTGAAGATGTTAGGCTGATCCATTGTACCAATGTCAAAGATGTCATACCTATAAGAGAATGCAGGGCCACCATTAGGATGCATAATCTTATTTCTTACCATATCATCGTAATATGGATCCACATCTACCTTAACTTTGACACCATTAGGAGCTTGGAACTCAACAAACTGGAAGCCAGCTGAGAGCGCATTTTCATGCAAAGGAGAGTTTGTCTTCTTTACCATGCCAATAGCATCACCATTAATCTGGAATGCAGTCCAACCACTTACAGTATCAAGTACTGCCTTATGGAACTGAATAGCACCTCTTTCACCAGTTTTAATAATGAATGTTCTGTCATTCATGTCAAGCTTTGCAGCAGACAATTCATAAAGTGCATCCTCTATGAGCTTCAGTGAGAATTTGTTGTAGAACATAGTGTTGGATACCTCCATCTGTTGATAGAGTCCTGCACCAAGTCTAATGGCTTCACCAGACTTTCCAATGTTAAGATACTCACCATTGTTATTTCTGTTAGAGCGACCAAAAGCAAGAACATTGTTCTTGTACTCACTCCACTGCTGCTCTAACTGCCACTGAACCTCATGCATCCACATGTTTACAGTATCCTTGACATAGCGACCATTAGTTTCCCTAGTTACAGGAATACCAAAGGCAACCTTTTTACCAAGCATTGAACCAGGGACCTTATGCTGAATCCTAATTGTAGAGAACTCATTTCTCATGGCAATAGGACTTGCAAATCGTACATCTCCAACTTTTCTACTGAGGTCACGCTCTACTGGAGCATACTCTACAGAGAAACGCTTGCCTGCAAGCAATTCCTCAGCAGGAATTCCAGCAGTAACTGCTCCCATCAATTCTACTTTGTACCAAATTTGTTATCCTAGGAACTCTTTATTCCCTAGTTCTAACACTTTACCATTGTGTTAGTTCGGAGTACATTTTAACCCTCATACATACTTAAAGTATAGTAGGGTCTGGACACTCTTGGAATTATTATATTCTATATTAAGGTTTTACGACCTCTTTGGATTTCAATTCCATTTTCCTTAAGAGTTTTTGATATGTATCTTTTGTTGGTATGAAACATCTTTGTCAAATCTTGAATATTATACCCTTCTTTATACTTATCACAAATCTCCTTAGCTTTTATGACCGCATTGCTCTTTCTAGGATTATATGAGTTTAATATCAGAGTATTGTCATTAGCTCTCTTTATTATATTATAAACAGAGCATTTACTGATATGATATTTCTCAGCAACATCCTTCACAGTAGGTTTATTCTTCCTGATATACTCTTTTACAGCCTCTATGTCTACAATTTTATCTAAGGTATCTTTTCTTTCCAAGTTATGTCTTTTAGCATAGTTTAGAACTGTGGTTTTATCCACATTAAACATCTTAGCTAATTTTATAGAACCATAGCCTTCTTCATATAATTTTACAAGTTTGTTTTCTTCTTCAATGGAAAGTTTCTGTGAGTGACCACAAAACTGACCTCCTTTTGTCAAATTGTAACCCTTTGTATAAGCATTGTAATATGCTATCCAAAATATTTCTCTTTCATTAAGAAGTTCTTGATTACAATTTGATAGTTCTTCTAGCAATACTATCTTAAAATGGTCTCTACCATATTTATGAATAGCTTTCTTGATAGCCATTGTATGATTTACATCATCAGAATAACTACAATGCTTCTGGAACCTTTGAACTAAAGTTCTTATAGTTTGACCTACATAAACTTTATCATTGATGTCATTGACAATCTTGTAAATTCTTCCTATCATAGTTTTCAAATTCTACTCTCTACACTACCTAAAGTCCTTTAATTCCTTAGGTTAGCTCGGTATTACCATTTGTAGTAAACTACATTATTGGATGGTTTCACCGATTTTGCCCAATTTTCAAAGTTGATTACTCAACTAAGCCGCATACAAATCTACGGTGTTTGTACCCTCATTCCTACCATTGGCAAGAACCCTAATAGGATAAATTTCATTACGCTCACCAGTAATTACTTCACCATCTGCAAACCAATCCTCAGCGAATACCAAATAAAAAGGTTCACCATTTACACCTACATTAGTACTTGCAGAAGTAACAATCTTACCATCAGTATCACGAGCCTCTACAAGAGGAATGTTCCTCATGGCACTACCAATAATATCCCATGTGTACTCATCATCCGAGTCAAAAGTTTTAACAGGAAATTGTGAAAGGAAAGTATCAAGGGTCTTACCCCTATACCATGCAAGAAGCTGAACCATCAATGATGTAGCCTTTTGAGGCTGCATCTGAAAGATACTGCCAAGATGATTACTCTTAGTTAAACCCTTCCAATGACTAAAGGTCTGCTTCTGAAATCTACTTAATTTTCCAGCCATTTTATAAAATAGTTAAACATTAATTTATCTTTTACTTATACTTTAGGTCTTAAAGGTCAAGTTTCAAATTTCCATTGATAAATGAGTTAGGATCATCCTTTTGGCTAGTTACCATATTTAGGCTACCGTCACTGTTTCTCCTAGTATTATTCAAGGTTTTCTCCAAATCCCTAAGACCTTTCTTCATCTCTTTCTTTACCTTACCTTTGGCAAAGGAGTCAAAATCCTTAAAGCCATTGGTCATTACATACATGAGACCTGTATACTTGAGGAAATCTGCTCCATGCTCCTTCTCATACTTTTGGATAGCAGTCATATACTGACCAGTATCTGGGTCTTTGTAAATAGGTTTGGAAATTGTTTCAAATGCCTTCTTACGAATATCCTTGCCAATCTCCATGTCACCAAGCAACTGCTTGTCTTTCATGAGGGAAGTTTCCAACTGTTTTGCTCTCTTGTCTCTGTTTGCTTTCTCCTCATCAGCTTCCTCCTGTGCCTCCTGCAACAACTTGTTATAAGCATTGCTAAAGAACTCCTTGTTACTCTGCAAAGCATCCTTAGCATCTTCAACATCAGTACCATTATCTACACTTCTGTCTGTAAGCTTTTTGGCTTTCTCCTGTGACATACCCTTGTTAAGAAAGTCTTGATAGATAAGGTTATATCTCAATCTCTCACCTTTCTCACTTTCCTCAGCAATGGCTGCATCAGTGATAGTATTGATTTGGTTAAGCACACCTTCATACTTTCTGATGTCAGTAGGCTCCACTCCATTATCAAGAGCCTTTGAAATCCTCTGCTGTTTCTCATCAAGCCTTGCATTAATTTCTGCTTCAATTAAGTCACTAAAGGATTCTGCATCTACAGCTTTCTTTACAGTCTCATCATCAAGGTTAGGGAAGATACCATCTACTGCCAAGGCATTGGCAATGGAAGAGTAGAAGTTGTCATTTGGAGAAGTGCCATCTGAATCCTCATCAGCATCAGTATCTTCACCCTTACCTTCTTTATCATCACCACTACCTACGCTCTCTGGATTTTCCTCAAACAAAGTCTCAGGATTTACATCCTCAGTAGTTTTATCTTTTTCTTTCTTTTTCTCAGGAGGAGTATCCTTGTCTTCCTCCTCTGTCTCATTGTGCTCTTCTTGCACATCAGTATCTTTAGGTTCCATGAAGAGATTCTCAATCTCCTGCTCACCCAAGATATTGTCAAAACTCAATTCTTCCATACTTTTTCTTCTCTTTAGTTCTACATTCTTCTTTTGCTGCAAAAGTATAGAAATATAAGTATATTATCTTTGTTCTTATTTATTACCTAAGAAATACTTAAAAAGATACTTAAAACAAGCACCTTTCTTAGTTTACTCATACCAACTTTTTACTGCTATACCATAGTCCTTCTTTCCTGGATAGTTCTTATCCCAATAATCATCTTTCTCCATGCCAGAGCCTACCTCTTCAGTATGCTTTAAGTCTCCATGGTAAAGAACCATTTTCTCCTCCCTATAGAGCATAAGTTGAACCAAGCTCATCACCCTATCAAAGTTACCCTGTGGATTCCATAACACAAGTTCCTTTAGCAAGGCTCTATTCTTTATTCTGTATAGATTAGCTATCTGTACTTCCCTATTCTCCCCATTCTCATCTGTCTCAATGGTTACTATAGGTTTCCTAAGCCAAGTCTGTATCATCTTGAATGCACCATTGATAATAGGAGTGATAGCTCTGATACCTACAGACTTATTGCCATAGCCTATACTACTTATCATGTTTCTCTGTACAAGATACTCTGGAGTCTCTGCCAGCAGATGAACAGAATTATGGGAACTAAAGTAAGAGAACATACCCATGATGTTCTGTTCATACATACACTTGCAGTTATAGAACAGACATAGTTTTCTTGCCATCTCATAGAAATCTTCAGCAAAAGGAGGTCTTCCTGTATACTCTGCAACTATCATATCCGTCCATAAGTCAAGTATAAACAAAGAACCTAATGACATAGTATTAGAGCAATCACTATCAAATGGGTCAGCACTCTGAATATATCTGCCAGCAGGAACCTTGCCATCACTTCCCTTCTTAGGCATCTCAAATATCTCAAGAGCACCCTTCACTTTATTATCTTTAGTAGGGAAATCTCTGATAGGTAAATCTGCCGTAGGATTGAACTTAATCTCTCCTGTTTTATTATCTTGTACCAACTCTCCTACATAAGTATCATCATACTCATTAGGATTGTTATCTATCTGATTTAATCTCTCATTAAGTTCTGTCACTGGAAAGACGTTACCATGACTTCTCATCATGGCTTCCTGTGGAACTATAGGATATTGGGATATACGTTTTACAATGGTATTGACATCAGTGGAACCATACTTTACTTTGTATCTATCATATAGTATGGCAAGCAAAGCCTTGGTAACATCAGAGTTACCGTTCTCATCAATATAGTCATTACCATAGTTCATATAGGCACCATAGAAGAAGCAACAATGCTTCCTTCCCTGCCCTTCCTTATCAAAGACATTCTCTAAAGGTTCCATGTTATATCCTTCAGGAGAATAGAACATCTCAGCAAAGGCTGTAAAGTCAGATTGATCATCTCCAGCAGTCCCATAAGCAAAAATTTCACCAAAGGTATCATTACCCTGCTCTACAGAAGGTCTAATCATATTGAATACACTAAGCAAGTTCTTGAAGATACCTGCCTCCTCAATAAGATATAATACTCCACGAGAACCATTCAACTTATCTTGGTTAACACCTGAGATAATACCTGACACAGAGTTCTTACTGCCATATTCCACCTCACTACCTGCCTTTTTGAATCCCATCTTCCATTCCATCTCTTGGTCTGATGACTTTAATCTCCTTGATGCAAACTGAGTATACTTTGCACAATGGTCTAGGTTATCCTTGAATACCTTGAGAATCATATTAGTATCCATAAGTTTGGTTCTATCTACAGCAGTAACCATACACTGTACTTCCTTCCTATTATCTTCTGTTTCTCCTATTATACATCTCCTAGCAAGAAGTCCAGCTCCAAAGCTAGTCTTACCCCTACCACGACTAGCCAATGCAGAAGCATGATGTCCATGAACTCTACCTTGATGCAAGTAATGAGACATTAGGAACTGACCATCCCAAAATCTAGGATGGGCTACAGTTCTCATGGATACTCCTTTCTCATTTTTCTTGACAAGGTGCATAGGACAGAAATTAAGCATCCAATAGTAATCTCCTGTAACCCACATGCCTGTCTGAGGATTACAATAGCCATTCCATCCCCTGCTCCTCTCACCATATAGCCATCTGCCATAGTCACTGTTAGGATTGGCATTAGGTCTTAGCAAGGAATATCTTCCTTTGTTTTTTTCAAAAGCTAATGCTGATGGTCTGAAATAATCACTTCCTTCCAAAATAGGAGGATGTGTAATATCTATGATAGCCCTGCCTTCCTTATTTCTAGGAAGTTCTGACACAAGAGGTCTATCAGGAGACACCATCCACTTGATAAGGGGAACATTGTTAAGGAAATCCCAAAATTGTTCTTGCACTTCCGTAGGATAGTTCTCTAGATGTAAGTCTTCAAGAGGTGTCTGACATTTATTAAACCTTATATTCTCCATATACTTCTACTCTTTATTCCTGCAAAAGTATATATATAATAAGGTATAGGCAAGTATCTAAGACTAATGCTTAGATAACATAAAAATAGCCCCAACCTTCACAGGCTAGAGCTATTGTCTCATTTAGAAAAAATCATGAAAAATTCAAATTCACCTTATACTATTAATTTAGCCTTACCAGGGGTAATGAGAGCTTCGTCCTTCTCCTCTCCATAAAAGACATATCTTACATCATTGTCTGAGATGTAAAGATATTCCTGTGGATTACCATCCTTGTCATCTATTGTTTCAATTGGGAAATTATAGGTGAGGACAGGATTATTGTCCAAGTCATTCTGAACAGAGTTCTTATTGTACTTCTTTACGGCAAAATGGTCAGGAATAATCATTACCTTGTCTCCTACCTTAATGTCTCTGACTGTAAAACCAATGGCAATAACAGTCTGCCATAACTTTAAATCTCCTTTGCCAGCAACAATGACTCCATTGCTAATCATATCCTTCTCAAACTTATCAGCGGTAATCAATAAGTGATTAAACAAGGGCTTTATAGATGTAATATGTAACATAATTCTACTTTTTATTTTGTTTTTGTAAATAATTATTATATGATTCATTTATCCTGTGGTATCTGTTAAGAGTAACATAAAGCTTGCCTATGGAAGGAATGTTCACATTAGGTTGCAGTTTCATAAACTCCTCATCAGTCAGGTCTTCCTTCAAAGGCAATGAGGAAATATGCTCCCTCACAGCTTTCCAATAAGCCCTGTAAGTCTTATCTACAAGTCTCTTGGAAAGACCTAAGTCACCAGCTACCTTTACTATAATATCTTTATAGGTCATGCACTCAACTGACTATCTTTAAACAATACCAGCAACTGAAAGTAACCATTGTCATCCTTCCTAATGTTAGGAATCAACCTTGGATTAATAACATTATTCACAATAATTTTGTTCTTTCTGAGATTGCTCATCACTACATAGAAATGTGCCTGTGTAATTCCACACTCAGCAATAACCTTACTCTTTGTATCATTACTCATCACCATGGTATCAAGGATGGCAGGATCACTTGTCTTCTTAGAAAGTTCCCATCTCTGATTGAGAAAACTTGCTATAACATCTCTCTCCCTAGGAGTAAGATTGATGAATGGCTTTAGGAACAGGCACCACCACTTGAAGAAGTCCAAGCCCATTGTTACCTTGATAGGTATCACATTGTTAGGCTTTGGCAAGTGGAAACCATTGTTTTTATTGTTTGTTGACTCTTCCATACTATTTGCCTTTATGTTCTTCTACTTCCTGAGGAATAGTCATTGCTTCCTCAATCTCACTGGCACAATTGCCTACAAAATCACTTGAGAAATTATTACTGAACTCCAATACCTTAAAGAGATAATCAAGTCTCTTATTCATTGCAAATCCCTCAAGCTCCCTGTTTCTTCTAGCAAGTTGCTGATTTTGCTGAAACAACTGATTGCAAGCATCATTAAGTTGTTCATAACTAAGTTTTTTCTTTTCCTCAGACTTATTATTGCCTGCATTCATCTTCACTACCTTTGATTTATTCTGCTCTTCCATACTTTTACTTATTTTTAGTTCTGTTATATAAATTCATTCTAAGTGCATCCAACCTATTGTCATTGACAAGTTTTGAGAATAACAACAACACAGCATCCTCTTTGCTAAGTCCTCCTGGGAATGCAGGGTATAGTTCCTTGCAAATCCTCATACAATCAGGATGCTTGAATAACCTAGTCTTCAATTGCTCATCTGTCAATAGGAATATAGGTGATTTCTTGACAAGACCTGCATCTTCCAAATAAGGATGCCCATATCTATTTCTATATAGCTTATCCCATTCCTCAAAGGTAGAGGTCTTTAGGTCTGTGCAACCACAGTCCTCACAGCATTCAGTTCCAAGTGAATCCTCATACTTGAACCTTATGGAGTAACACTTAGGACAGAATGTCCAAGGATCTTCCTCCTCTTTCATTATCTTCTTTGATTTTGTCATAACAATAGAATTGAACGTTACACCTTATCTATAATACAAGAGAATATAACCCTCTCCTGTTTCCTTGACCTCTACAATGTCCTCCTTCAAGACAGGGGTATCTGGATTGTTTTCATTATACTGATTAACAGCATCTATCAGTAGCCTAAGTGACCTAGCTACAAAATAATCTATATGAGTCTTCATAGGTTACTTTCTTTTAGAGGGTGACTTAACCTTTGCAACATTCTGCATTGCACTTGCTCTCTTGGAGAGTTCAGCAGCCTTTGTCTTAGCGACCTTGATAGCTCTGTTTCTCCTGGCACTATCATTCATTATCTCTTGATACCTTGCCATGGTGTCAGCATCACTCTCAGCTTGCCATCTCTGTTCATCCCTACTGATGGATGTGGATTTAATTTTTGATACCATAATATTCTTGTTTTTAAAGTTTCTTTTCCTTACATATTTACTTAAAGTATCACTTTAACAAAGCGTTCTTTTATACTGTCTTGTAGCTTGTTATACATCTAAGTATTTTCTGTTGCAAAGATACACTTTTCTTTTTAAAAAGTCTTAGTAAACATCTTAAATCTTTATTCTCTTAACTATATTTAATACAGCAAGTACTATAGGACTCTTCTTTATTTCAAATAAAGTTAGTACCTTTGCATCAGAAACAAAACATTTCAATCAGAGAAAGGCTAAAACAGGATATCACTGCTGTCCCGTTTAGAAATCGTCGGGCTTAAAAAGACTAGGATACCATAAATCCTCCGGCTCTTCTTTAGGAACAGCTTTGTAGAATAATTCGTTTAAAGGAGTCTTATCCGTAAGGAATAGACCCACGTTCTTTGAAATAGTGTGTAACGATTGTTCAATGTGCATCACCTTCTTTGCATAAGCAAGAAGTAAATAGGTACAAATGGCAATCCAAATTTGTAAATATATGGCATTTTCTGAAGTTCCATAAAATGATTTGATGTGAAGATGTTGCTTAATCCATTTAAAGAACAGCTCCACGTTCCATCTTTCTCTATATAACTCAGAAATGGTAATGGCTTCAAATTCCGTGTTGTTTGTGAGGAATCTATACACATTATTTGTTGCATAGTCTTCATACGTTACCATCCTTAGTTCTTCAGGATACCATTTGGAGGTGCGCTGTCCTGTTAATTTGATATGTTCATCGGCAATGACTCCAGTGCTTTGATCAACAGGACTTACTGATACTACATCGAAAAGCATGTTATCTTTAGCCCTGGTGACAAAGTATGCATTCTTCTTATTTATCAATTTGAAGAGACGATTAAAGTCAACATACCCTTTGTCCATCAAGTATATAGCAGCTGGTTCTATATAAAGCTCATCCAATCCCTTCACGTCATTTACGGATGCTGTAGTCAGATAGACAGACACTGGTAGATTACCACGTAAGTCTAACAATGTATGCATTTTTATGCCTCCCTTAGTCTTACGGAACTTAGCCCAAGGGCAGAGTTTAAGACATAAACTTATGGTGCTACTGTCAAAGGCATAGACCATGTTGTCAAGCTCAAGTCTAAAATGTTCCTTAGCGTAAAGTGGACGTACTTTTTTTAATAGTACCTCTGCGAAGTCTTTATAGATGTGCCAGTCTCTATTCTCGTTGGCTTTAGCTAACGTATTACGAGGAACAGCATAACTAATACCGCAATGGTAAAGTTTTGTTGAGAGTGCCATAAGACAATTTTCTATGTCTCGGAGACTATCACGACCTGTCAATTGTGCATAACTCATTACCAAGAACTGATCCCTACAGGTAAAGTTTCTTGCTCTATAGTTACCTTTATAACGGTCAACGCAAGCCTTGAAATCACGTTCTGGTATAAGTGACATAATCTGGGAAAATATAGTTTTGCCTTTGTTCATTGTACGCATAAATTAATTATGAGTACAAAAGTACAAAATCAAATCGAATACACGACTTATAGAATATAAAATATTGAAAATAAATAACTTATATAATAATTGCCCCAGTTAAACGGGACACTAGTGACAGGATATTATTTGTCTTAGTTGCAGCCTACTCAAGAGTTCATTAACATGTTGAACAAGGTAAGCAAGATATAAGTATTTGACTTATAAGTAAATAACAACCAAGGAATAATACTATTCCCATGGTATGACCGATACTATGGGTCGTATGCACTCTGACGCTCAGTTCGCAGGTTCTTCTTCAGTTCCTGCTCACGTAGAGATGATGGGTTACCTCGGTATGGGTAACAACCCTATGGTTGGTGCTACTGTAGCTATCGCCGTAGCTGTAGACCTCGCTTTGAACAAGAAGTAAGGTAAAGAGCATACAGGATATAAGTAAATGTAATCCCCATGGTCATAAGGCTGTGGGGATTTTTTATGCCTATTTCAGACTATTTTTGCAGCCCATTTGCAGCCCAAAAGCTAATTTATGTAAATGGGCTGCAATTTTACACTAAGTCAATAATACTCACTTGCTTACCTTAAATTAAAGATAAGTAAATGGAAAATCATTGCATCATGGTTTACTTCTCCATCAGAGCAAGTAAGAAAAACAAGAAGGGACTATCACCTATTGAAGCATCTATCTCCTATAATGGAGAGAGAATTTATTTCAGTACAGGCAAGTTTGCCAAAGCATCAGATTGGAACAAACAAAAGCAAACGATGAAAGGTAGCACTCAGGAAGCTCAACTCATCAATGACTATCTCATAGAGCTAAGAAATAAAATCTATGAGAAGGAGGTTGAACTCATGAAAAGGGGCTATATGGTTACAGTACATCTCCTGAAGGATGCTATATATAATAAGGTGGAATCATTAAAAGACAAGACTCTCATGCAAGTAATCTCAGAGTATAATGAAAACAAGAACAAGCTATTAGGAAAAGGTATATCTAAAGCTTCCTTATATAGCTTTGAGCATAGTAGGAATCTACTGCTAGAGTTTATGCAAAAAGAATATGATAGAGATGATATTCTTCTTAATGAAATAAACATAGGATTTATGCAATTATTCCATACATTTCTTCTATCAGACAAAGGCATGGCACAGAATACTTGTACCAAGCATCTGAAGTATTTGAAGAGCATTGTTACCCTAGCTGTCTCCAACAACTATATATCATATAATATGCTTGCAAACTATAAGATAGAAAGAAAACCTGTGGATATAGATTTCCTTACAGAGGAAGAACTAAGAAGAATCATCAACTTTGATACTCCTATTCCTAGACTAGAGAAGGCAAGAGACTTCTTTCTCTTTGGCTGCTTCACAGGTCTAGCTTACATTGACATCAAGACCCTCAAACTTGAACACTTTGAGAAAGATGATGAAGGTAGAATCTGGATAAAGAAGAAAAGAGTAAAGACAGGTGTACTATCTAGGATACCTCTGCTTCCAATGGCTAAGATGATACTAGAAAAGTATAGAGATTGTGATAAATTAATCCCTATACAGGATGCTTCGGACATTAATAAATATCTCAAGGATATTGCCCTATATTGTCACATAGACAAACACATAACCTTCCACACCTCAAGACATACCTTTGCCAGCACTGTCACCTTGGCGAACAATGTATCTCTTGAGGTAGTATCAAAGATGCTAGGACACACCAACACAAGAATGACTACTCATTATGCAAAGCTGCTTGATAAGTACATAGGAGAACAAATGGATAATATCACTGACATCTATACAGAAGACAATAACAAAGAATGATATAAAACAAAAACTCCCCCTGTCCACTGACAGAGGGAGAAAATGAAAAAAAAACAAAAATTCAACCTAAAAACAAAATCCTAAAACAATCCTTTTACCTAACTATTTCCACATACCTATTTGTCTGGTTCTGCACATAAGGATTCTCCTCAACTACATCAACATTCACCACCCAATGATGCTTTTGTAGCCATCGACACAAGAAGAATTTCTTTGGGGGCTTCACAGTCTCCCTCTTGGCAGATACCACAATGTGTTTTTCACTTTTAAATTTAGGTTGTACCACTACTGTTGATGGGTATTTCAACCCGACCTTAACAGAATACCATTCATCTGAGAGTAGTGTATCTATGTTTAGATTAGTATCCTTGAATATAGTGTCCCCAGGTATCCTAATGGTATCTACTTTGGAAAAGTCCGAACCTATGTACTGTAAACTCTTTAGCTTTGAGTCTTTTATCTTCAACTCTTTCCTAGTAGCATTCAACTTAGCAAAGATAGAGTCATTACTATTCTTTAGTTGATCTATAGTCAGCTTGAATGCTCTATTCTTATCTTTCGAGGAACTGAATTGCTGTTCATAGGACTTGACATTCTCCATAGCATCCTTCCATTTCTTCTCTGCTTTATCCTTGCTATCCCAGAGAATTGCTATGATGAATCCCATGACTACTACCAATACACCTGCTATATATGTATATGTTTTCATATTACCTTTCTTATGTGATGCAAAGATACTTAAATCTAACTATAAAAGCAAATATCTAATAATCATTCTTATATTACTTAACAACAAGGGCTAGATACTACCATAGTACCTCATCTATTACTATCTTTGCAATGTGAATCATTAAGTATATACATTATGGAAATACTAAAATACATTTGGCAGCTTCCACAAACAATAGCTGCCTACATATATTTCACATATCTTAGTAATAAAGGTGAGATTCTAGATACTTGCACTTATCAAGATGCCATAGTATTTATCAAAAGAACATCATGTAGAAGTGTCACTCTTGGCAATCATATCTTTCTCTCACCAAGAGCAACAGACAGTACTGTGAAGCATGAGTATGGACATACTAGACAGAGCTTGATGCTAGGTCCTTTATATCTTCTAGTAATAGGTATTCCTAGTATTATTTGGGCGGCTACCCATAAGAAGGTAGCTCCAAGCAAACCATATAATTGGTTTTATACTGAAGCATCAGCTGATAGGTTAGGAGGAGTTTAGATATATAATTTCTTTTTTCATACGTTTATAGGTTTTTAAGTTAGTTGTTTAGGGGAGGCAGCAATGCTTCCCCTTTTCATTTATATATACTCAGTTAGATCAATATCTTCATGAGAAGATAACCAAGCATCAAAGGCATAGCCATTTCTATCAACATTTCCTACTATTTCGAGAGCATACTTTATACATCTTCTCTTGGAAAAGCTCTCAGAGAACAAGTTAGTTAAGAACACTATATCTCCTATTGTAGCTTCTGATACATTATAGTATACTGCCCTATCAGAAGCATTCTCTACCTCTGATGAGCCCCATTTGCAATCAATAACCTTCATAGCTAACTCTACAGTGAAATGTCTTCCATGCTTTGCTATGTATCTTCTTAATCCCTTCATACTTTATTACTTTAAGTTTATGCTGCAAAGATACGATTAATTATCTAAACTACAAAGAATTATGAGCAAAATCTAACTATAATTGTTAGGTGGTGAGAGTATAAAGGCAGGATGCTTTTGTATTAATTTAGGACGTAATTCTATAATGAAAGTATTCCCTACTCCATTTTAGAGAAAATTTTGAATGTGCATAGAGGACGATTTTTTGAAATTTGAAAAGTGTGTGTAAAAGGTGAGGATAATACAACACACCACCCCCACCATATCTTGGATTGGGATATACCCCCTGGGGTCTTTCAATCCATGATGGTTGAGGGTGAAGCATAGTAGCCTTCCATTCCCATGGAGTTCTAGTGGGAATAGCCATCTGCACACATGCCTCTAGGGAAAGCACCTGAGGAATCAATGCCTAGCACTAAATAAGTCCTGCTAGGAGGCAAAGCTTTATGGCTAACACAGCAGTTAACAACATCAAGAACTCATGGTCACTCATTGCATTTGCAAAGCAGTTTGGTCCTAAGATGCAGGTTGGTGAGTTTGCCAACAAGGAGACTGGAGAAATGTTCCACTCTACCATCTTCACCAATGGTGATACCAGAACCTTCGTGGCATTCTCAAGAAACTTGGGTGAATTAACACCTCAGGAGATTGCCCAGCAGAAGGATGACTTGCAGGTTGTGCAATGCGAGACATCTGATGGCAGAGACATGTATTCCCTCTGCAAGAAAGGTCAAAACACATGGGAGGATGTTGACCTTGGATTGTAAGAGTAACTATGGGAGGCAGGGATACCTGCTTCCCTTTTTCATCAACCCCAAAAGCAAGCAACTATGGCAAGAAAAAGATTCAACAGAGTAGCCATCTGTAGCTCGGATGACTACAAGAAATCAAGAAGAATACACCAGATATTCCTTGAGGAGAGACATTCTCATTTCAATGAGATGGTAGTCAATGGTGACATAAGCATAGATGTTCCTGTCATCAAGAAAAACAGAGTATCTAATAGATTCAAGACCATTAGAGTCTTTGGAAGAAACATGAAGGTAAGCATTGATGAGTATAACACTCATTGCAAGTCACTGGAAGTATAACATAGGGCTGTCTGTAATGGGCAGCCTTAACCTTTTTAAATTATGAAAGCATTAGTCCTATATATCACAGCAATACTCTCTGCAATATTACTTTGCAGTGAAATTAGCCTAGTCTGGCTAGTCATGCTAGTCCTAGACATAGTTTTAATCTCTTGGCTATACAATAATATCACTCTTCATGAGTTTATTAAGTATAGTGGTTACAAACATTGGTATAAACTCTTAAGAGATTAGTTATGAAGAATATCAAGGCAATTATATATGTAGTTGGAATGTTATTGCTCTATGAGACAGTCATGCTGGTTATTGCAATGACTACTGACTTTCTAAATGCACATACAGTATTCTCATGGATATTGGGGACACTGTTCTGGATAGGAGTTATCTGGTACAAAACAAGAGATAAAGAAAGCTAGTCCTGTTGGGCTAGCTTATTTTTTCTTTACCTCTTGAAGATAATAGACATCTTATCATAGTCACTTAGTAAATTCAGGATGCAAATATCTTTATCCCTTGCAAGAAAATTACAATCTTCCAATTCCTTTATTGCTCTACAGTACGAAGCCTTAGGAACATTGCAGTCCTTCATTATCTGTTCTCTAATATTGGTATTGAGATATACTTTCCATTGATTCTCTTCTCTTACAGCTAACATAAGTAACTTGTGCATTACTCTAGTTGTTGAATTAAATATTGGTAATGTACTAAATATATTCAAGTTAATCCATTTCTCCATATTATTACTTAATTAGTTGAATAAAATTATTGATGAACTCTTCATTATTGAGTTCCTCCATAGATAGTTTTACACATTGTACTCTTTTGACAACATCCAAAGCATCATAGTTTCTAAAATCCTCAGTCTTAGGTTTCTTATACCTATGACCATAAGGAATCTCAATAAATAATCTTTTTCTTGGTAGCCAAAACTGTGCAACATAGTAGCATTCAGCAGTATGTCTAACTCCTGCTATAGTCTTAAAGAAGACTTTCTGAAATCTGTACTTAATATGTTTACTATCTAGAATGTCTTTAAACTTCAACTCATTATCTGTAGGAAAGTGAGCCATAAGTGATGCAACACTCTTTCCTTCTTAAAATACTACTTTTGAAGTTTGTTTGTAGGATTTTTCATCTATCATATCTTTAACTTTAAGTTTTGAATTTAATATATTTTAATATTTAAATATCGTAATGATATAGTTATTCCCACAAAATCACCACAAAACAAAAAAAAAAAATAAATAAGACTTGTTTTGTGGTTTTTAATTCAAGAACTTCACTAAGGCGGTCAGTATTCACTTAACTCGTAAGCTTTTTAACTCCCTATAGTCCGTTTACCCTCAACCTTTTTTCCATAGCAGCTTGGTGGACACTTAGCTTATATCAAGAACCATTTTTGACCTACCAGAAAAACCTCAGCTCTATATTGAACCTACAATCTGATGTCTAACCCTCTATATATCCACTGGACCTTAATAGGGTGAATCTAGGCACTGCCACTGCCTAGGGCCATTTGCAAAGGTACACATTATTATATTAACAACCAAAATATTACAGCTTTTAGTTGTAGTTTTTATTTAAGTTTAACATTTTATCTAAAGTTTTACTTTAAATAAACACATCACATTAGTCTTTTATCTTCATAAGCATAAAGTCCTCATGAGCATAACACACCTTAAAGTAATACTTCAAATCAACACATCACACTAGTCATTTGCTAAAGTAAAGCTTCAGCACTACACCTTATTATATACATGCGTACATATTTAATAAATAACTATATAATATAATAATGTATATACTTTACTAAGTCCATAAAATTTTAAGGGACACATCACCACCCCTATATCTTGATGGTGGAAGTAGTTTCATAAAACTATGGAAGCCTAGAGAATTTAGTTATCTTGATAGGGTTGACTGTCCTTGAGAGATTGTTTGTGTATTGCAGTCAGTTAGTCATTCACTACAAATGACAGTGCTTCTGAGATGGAGAAATATTATGCAGAACAATAATGCAGCTAGTGTTAGTTCAAATGGTATCAAGAACTCATGGTCATTGGTTTCCTTTGCCAAGATGAAAGGTAGAATGCAGGTAGGTCAGTTTACCAACAGTGAGACTGGTGACTCTTGGAAATCCTGTGTATTCACTGACCCTAGCAATCCTGACAACAAGACCAACAAGACTTTTGTTGCCTTCTCAAGGAACCTTGGTGAGCTTAGCCCTCAAGAGATAGCTGAACAGAAGGATGAGCTTCAGGTGGTTGAGTGCACCACTGCTGATGGCAAGGATATGTATGCTTTATGCAAAGCTGGTCAGAATGCTTGGCAGGATGTTGACTTAGGCTTTTAAGTAGCAGATAGACAGATAGTTAAAGATGGTGAGCTATACCCTCTCCCCCATCTTTACTATCTATCGAAACTATGCTATTTACCATAATAAAGTAATTAGTTGACACTTTTTACCCACACAAAGAGATTAGGTTTCAAGAGTTCATATACTCCACTACCTAATCTTTTTGTACAAACAACTCAATAATATTACAATTTTCACAACATTTTTAATCAAATATTACAATTATGATACTATATAAGCTAGAAAAAGTAAAGAATGCAACTCTACATGATGCTATTCTTATTACAACCCTTACTGATAAAGGTATATATTGACCCTGACAAAGAGTGTGCTGTAGAGTTCAAGGGACACATGAGTGAGGAAGATATTAAATTGTTCTTCTTCAATATGAATCCCAATATTACCTCAAAATCATCTTCTAAGGATGAAAAAGTTACAGGTGGTATAGATTATACTTATAGAGAAAATAGCACAGAGATATACACTAGAGATGGATGGAAATATTAACATATAAGATTATAGCTGACTTACCTATACTAGGTCAGCTTTTAATCATTATTTTTATAACATAACCCTTTAAACAAATGACAATGAATAATATAATTATAGATATAGAAACCTTAGGTAGAAGAAATAATGCTGCTATTACCCAAATAGGTATTGTTGTAGCAAATTCAAACTATAATGTAGAGAGAAAGGAACTAATACAAATAGCTCCTGAAGCTTGGAATACTTGTAATAGAACCTTTACAGGTGAAACACTACTTTGGTGGATGAATCAAGAAAATACTCCATTGAGTAATTATCATTCTTATTATTGTACAAATTATAATCAAGCTTTAGATATATTAGATACAATATTCAGAGTTCACAGTAATGAGGACACCTTGGTATGGACTAAAGGAGCTATGGATTTATTTTGTCTTAAAGACTTATATGAGTTCTTTAATAAAGAAACTCCTTGGAAATTCTGGCAACCGAGAGATATAAGAACTATCAAGGAGTCTGTAAAAGATTGGAAAACATTCAAAACTAATAATCATAATGCTCTTGATGATGCTTTAAATGAATTAAAAGAACTACAAGTAAATTTAAATAAATAGCAATGAAGAAATATAATTCACCTTGGGTAGTGGCAAGCATATTTTTTGTCCTACTCCTTACATCAATGGTCTTTAACTTCAAGTTCATTACTCTTGCAAATTCCCAGAGAAGAATTATTTCTTCCCTACAGAGCAACAAGGCAATGCTTAATGAGTACAAGGAAGCCCTTAGACTTTCTGATGCCATCATGGACAATAATGACTTGTGGGATAGGGATGGCTCTGATGTTATGTCAGACTATCTCAATCTAAGAGCTAATATGGACACTACATTCTATCATGGTTTCCATTATAATGCATTGTTGGATAATCTAGCTAATGATATTAATGAATAAATAATTATGAAGTACAAATTACAACAAGCATCAAACTGGTATGAAGGTGTATCTATAGATATAATAATGCTACTAAAGAAGAATGGGGTTACTGTTGAACATAACAAGGAAATTCACAGGAAATCACAAAGCAAATGGGATTGGAAAAAACAGAAAGATGTAAAGACTACAATCAAGTATTATAGTAACTGCATTGTAATAATAAACACTCTTGAGGAGTTCAACCAATTCTGCAAGCTTATAGGGAATATAGTTGTATTTCCTACCTACCTCCTCATCTATGATGATTATATTGAATAATTTAAATTAAGCAATATGAAGCCAATACTTTTATTAGACAAGACAGACCATGTTATCAGAGAGTTTGATAACTATAAGCAAGCTAATCAGTTCAGAATGATGAACAATAGACCAGACTGGTCTATTGCATCTAGAAGAACTATGTGGAATGGTAGTCATCATTGGTACTCATGATTACCATGTCACAAGTAAATCAGTATGCCTTGAACAATAACCTAGGCGATGATACTGATATATTCTCTATATTGTCCTTGATGCAGTTGGAATATAAGCATACTAATCTACGTTCTGTAGACAAGGTATCTCCTACTCCATCTGCATCTAGGAATACTTTTAATATGGTAGAGTATTCTACCCAAGATGTTTTAGACCTATTTAGCACATGACTATGACATTAAATAGAAATCAAGCATATAATCTACTGGTTGCTCTTGATAAGTTCTGTAGAAAGAGACATATAAAGTTATCAAGGAACTTATCTATTAGATACCTAGAGTTGGCAAACATAATTCTATCAAGGTATGGAGGAGTAATACTTGTTGAAGGAAGCATCAAGTATCTATGTAACAATCCCAAGCACTTGAAGAAATTTGCTTTGTAAGAAAGTATAAAGAAAGCTAGTCCTATTATCACGAGAGCTTGTGATAGATTAGCAAAGTATGATTCTTTATAGAATCAAGATAACCCTTTAAATATTAAACAATGGATAAATCAGACTTACAGGCAATGATTAGGTTTGCTTGCCAGAACAATATAATGAATAAACCTTTTATCAAAGTGTTCAAGTGGTATAATATACAAAACTCATTGGCATATAATGAGTATAACAAGAACTTAATTAATATGTAAATTAAATTGTTTATATCAGAAAAAGAATATAATTATCTACAATTATGTGAAAGGGCATTATATGAACATTATAGGATGATAGGTTTATGCCCTAACTGTAATAAAGCTATTATCTTGGATGGTTATTGCTGTGAGAATTGTGGATATGATCCAACTAAAAAAAAATGAAATTTGAGGAAATACTAGGTTTGATAATAATGGTATCTACTATTGTGGGTATCATTATCTTGGTATATGAGGACATTAAGTACAATAGAAAGAATAGACAGAAATTTATATTCCTTAGACTTAACAATGAGTACGTAAGGAATTTACTTGAAGGTAATGGTTTGTTTCTATGTAATTGTGCCTTCTATAGCACCAATAAGTACTTGTATACACAGAAAGATAGTTCCATACATGGATTCACTGAGGATATTACTCATTTAATAGAAAGAGCTGAGAAAACCAACATGGAACTTATAGATTGTGGTATAGACATAAAGAAATTTATTTATGAAATTCAAAAATTAAAGAGTAATGAAAAAAGAAATTAACATAGCAGAGATACTTAAAGACAAACCAAGAGGAATAAAGTTGTACACACCTATCTTTGGTGATGTAACCTTTGATAAGGTCGAAAAAGACTTAGGTGAATATACCATCTTCGTAACAGACAAAGGTCAAAACCATCAGACCTTCATGG
>ERZ808292.33-NODE-33-length-46605-cov-13.379313_pt1 | contig 46605 bp, 67 predicted proteins | sample MGYA00521275_ERZ808292 | MGnify/ENA primary metagenome ERZ808292 (study PRJEB31516, sample SAMN03275613) | gut metagenome | biome: mammalia-associated habitat; material: feces | host: Papio cynocephalus | place: Kenya | collected 2012-07-26 ... | reverse complement strand
CAACTGCTTCTCCAATTCCTTTGGAAACTACTGCTTCTCCAATTCCTTTGGAAACGCCTGCTACAACAATTCCTTTGGAAACAACTGCAACTACAATTCCTTTGGAAACGCCTGCTACAACAATTCCTTTGGAAACAAATGCTACTACAATTCCTTTGGAAACGACTGCGACTCCAATTCCTTTGGAAACGACTGCTACAACAATTCCTTTGGAAACGACTGCGACTCCAATTCCTTTGGAAAAGGCTTCTACTTCAATTCCTTTGGAAACGACTGCGACTCCAATTCCTTTGGAAACTACTGCTCCTCCAATTCCTTTGGAAACAACTGCAACTTCAATTCCTTTGGAAACGACTGCAACTACAATTCCTTTGGAAACAACTGCAACTTCAATTCCTTTGGAAAAGGAACAATCGTGGATGCTCAATTCGATAACATCCAATATATACATGTGGACAATGGAGTGCGATATGTACAACTTTTGTTTAATGAGCAAGCAACGAAACCATCATCGAGTGCACCTTTGCAGAACCTAACAATCAAGTCGGGTATAAAGGGTACAAACATCTCGAAGAAACTCACGATAGATTGTAGTAGTATTGCGCTTGGTGCTGACTATGAGTGGATAGTAGCAAAGAACAGCAATGGAGAAATCAAACAATACTGCGAAGCAGATTTAATCAATTAATTAAGGAGGACTGAAAGATGACAAAATTAAATCCCGATGCGATAATAGATAAAAGCATTAGCAAGGAGAAACTTTCAACGAGCCTACAAACGGAGATAACGGGCAAGGTAAACAACACGGAAAGTGGATTGAACGGGCTTATAAACAAGTTGAGTACGGGAATAGCAGCACCCGTGGATGCCGACTATTTCATCTCACAATATACAAGTGGGGGAACAGAAACCACTACATATCACAGACGCCCACTTTCCTCTTTATGGACTTGGATTAAAGGAAAGGTTGAGGCTTTGGGGTATGCAAAGACCACCGATGTGAATGAAAAAATCAACGAGGTGAACACAAAAGCAAAGGCAGTCAATGCTTTTGCTCCTATAACCCTTACAACGGGTCAAAATGCCGCCAATAAAACGGCAATAACAGCCTTTGTAAAGATACTAACAGATGCAGGGATAAAAACCACAAATGGCTACTCAATCCCTATTGTCTTGACCGACAACGAAGCCGAATACTTTGGCACTCTTAATATCGGTACGGGCACTCTTTTGAGCGGTATAGTGACGGACATAAATGAAAGCAAGCACTATCCTATGAATGTGAACACTTCAACGGGAGAAGTGACTTTCAGTGCAGACAATTATTTCCTTGAAAAGACCTCAAATGAGGTTGTGGAGATGTTAGATGCAATCAAGTACTCTTACACGCCAGTGCCTTTCACTGACACCACTTTGTCGAATAAGGCACAACTCGAAGTCTACTTATCGAAAATCCCTACTGCACAAGTGATGCACTGCACCTACAACGACCTCTATGCAGGTACTCTGCACAAGATTGGTACGGAGTGGTTTGGTCAGTTAGTGAAGAACACTAACAACTACGAAGATGCAATCTGCATCAAAGTGCAGGCAGATGGGACTTTGATAAAGGGCACAACGAGCCTACAATCAGTAAGTGAGCAGTTAGATGAAATAATAGGATAGGGCTATGGTAGAAGAACAGATAACAAGCATAAAGACTTCAAAAGCAAGCATCAAGAGCGCAATAACAAGCAAGGGCGTGGCTTGTGACGAGGTGTTGGCAAACTATGCCACAAGGATTAAGGCAATCCCTACGGGGACTACCTTACCCGATGGAACGAAATTCAAAGGAAGTACGGCAACGCATTTTCCTAAACTTGTCTTTGCATCCCTTACGACTTGTGCGGCTATGTTTTACGATTGTCAAGACTTGATTGACATAGAGAGCATAGACACCAAAGCGGTAACGAATATGAGTAATATGTTTTACAACTGCATAGCACTTACATCCGTACCATCACTGAACGCATCAAAGGTAACCAATATAACGAACTTGTGCTTTGGTTGTACAGCACTAACGCAGTTTCCGATAAGTGGTTCAGTAGACTTTGGAGCGGTTACAAGTGCGGCAAATGCTTTTACTCATTGCACAAAACTATCTTATATGAGAGTGGATAACATTGGTTGCGACCTCACTCTATCGGATTGTCCTTTGGATGCAGAAAGCATAGATTATATACTTTCACACCTCAAAGAGGTAACGGGTAAGACACTAACGCTTGGTGAAACCAATCTTGCAAAGGTGACAGAAGCGCAGAAGACCGCCGCCACTGCAAAGGGTTGGACACTTGCATAGGAGGAACGGAAATGATAGACAACGCAATCAATACGGCACATAGCATATCGGATTTCGGTATGCTTGCCGTTTCAGCAGGGTTTTTCTTGGTTCTATCCGCGTTGCTTATGGTTGCGTGTTTTAAGTGGTTTATAAAGGTCATAAACGACACAATGAGCACGCAGAGAAAAGCGATGGAAAGTCTTGTCACTGAAACAAAGTCGCAGAACGAGAAGTTAGACGACATCGCAGAGGGGTTGAAAGTGGAAACGCAGTTGAGGATAAAGACGATTAGCAATCTTGTGTTTGATTTAGGGATTGAAAACACCTTAAAGATGATAGTAAGGGTAAAGACCGAGAACCATATTGCAGACCAAGATGCAACGAAAGCAAAAATCAAAAATCTATGCACCAATGCCCACGAGGATAGGAATTCCAAACTCGATTGTTTCACCTATCGGGGGAAGAAACTATCTTGCTACACTGACCCGAAGTGGATACCGCTATTAGCCACGCAGGTAGAAACGGAGGTATATTCTGACCACGAGAATGGATTGATGAGGACGAACATCGAAACCATTTTTGCGAAGATTAAATTAGACTTTTATCACAATGTAAACCTATGATTAAGAGCAAGTATTTTAGTGAAAAGGAGTTCCGCAGGTGCGACCCTCCGTGTAGTCTACAAGATATGGACGCGGATGCAATGGCACTCTTTGACCGAGTGAGGGAGGATGCAGGCATACCGCTTGTAATTAACTCTGCATATAGAAGTGTAGAATGGGATAAGAAACACGGCAGGAGTGGCAACTCTGCACACACGAGAGGGACGGCATTGGATATAAAATGCACGAGCAGTGCCAATCGGTTCAAGATAATACGAGCCTTGTTGGACAACTATTGCACGAGGATAGGCATAGGCAAGACTTTCATCCACGCGGATTTCGACGAGAATTTGCCACAAGAAGTAATATGGGATTATTACGAATAAAACCCTCCGAATTCGGTGGGATTAAAAAATCAATACAAATATGAAAAAGATTTTTAACCTTATTTGGAAGTACATGGCAGTCGATGGATTGCTTCACTTCCTCGTATGTTATGCGATTGTAGTTACTTTCGCATTGGCAGACCCAAGTGTATTCCCTATTGCAGGGACAATGGTAGCCGTTGGTTGTGCTTTCTTCAAGGAAGCCACTGATGTAGCCTTTAAGAAGCAGACGAAGCAGGCAACTATCCACGATGCTATCTTTGATGCTTTGGGGATACTTATAGCGATTGGAATATGTCTTTTACTGAAATAAAGAACATAGTCTTTGGTATGGTATTGGGGGCAGTGGTAGCATTGCCCCTCTTTGCCTATTTTAGACCGCCTAAAACGGAGATAAAGACCGAAGTAAAGGAAACTATCGTCCGAGATACTATAACCCTCTACAAGCCCGTAGAAATCGAGCACAGAGTAGTGGACACTATGTGGGTAGCAGTAAGAGATACGATAGTGCGGAAAGACACTACCTATGTAGTTTTGCCACGAGAAATAAAAATTTATGCTGACACTACTTACAAGGCAGTAGTCAGTGGATACGAGCCACGATTAGAGAGTATAGAAGTGTATCCCACAACTATTTATCGAACCACTACAAGGTTTGAAAAACCAAAAATGTCGGTAGGCTTACAAGTAGGAATTGGGTATTGTGGTGAAATAAAACCTTACATAGGTATTGGAATTTCGTATAATTTGTTTACCTTTGCAATAGCAAATTGAATTGAATTACATTTTTTTCATAACATTCAAATTTTTAACGCATCTTCAAATCCTCTGTCGAGATGATAAAGGTATAACGGAGAAAGTCGCCTCGCTTGCAACTTTTTCCGTTTTTTATTACCTTTGCAAAAGACTATTCATATACAAATGGTTATTGGATTATTAATGTGTTAACTGACAAAAGCAAACAGCAGAGAATGCTCTTTGCTTTATTTTTTATATCTTTGTTGAGAATAGCAGTGAATGCTCTTCCAAAATCTTTATATATAAGTGTTTTATGTTTTCCTCCTATCGGCACGACACGATGGGAGGTTTTTTTTCTAAATTATTTGCATAATTCAAATTTTTGTCATACCTTTGCAAAAAATAAAAACATATAAAGTTATGGAATGGCAAATTATGACGAAGAGTTTAGTCCTTTCTCTTGCAAAAAAAGGGATAACGGCATACGAGTGGAAAGCACCGAGTGCGTGGGGAAACAACACATACGGCGGTGTTATAGAGTGTATGCATCCGCTCAAATGTCAGTTTATGACGATTAAGGGGGATAGGTTCATCCCTCGTACTAACTACAAGGGCGAATTTTGGTACTCTGATTACGATAGAGTAGTTAGCATCCGTCCAATAGAAACTTCAAAAAAATAATTATAATGGAAAAAGGTCAATTACAAATTGCTTTCGGCACGACTGCCGAGCAGATGAAAGCGTTGTACTTCAACGCAACACAACTCAAAGAGGTAGCGTATAACCTCTACCAACTCAATTCAAAGGGCGAGAGGTACTACTACTTCTTCAACGCAGACGGAGAACCCGTGTTCTTCCCGTCTGTCACTACTATTCTCCACAAGTGTGCACCTGAAAACAAGGTACTCACAGAGTGGAAGATGCGACTTGGCAAGGAAGCCGCAGAGGACTACACTAACGAGCGTGCATCCTATGGTACATTCCTACACTCTCTTATCGAGAAGTTGATAATTGCTCAAACCCTCAATCTTGATGAGATTAAGGACTTACTCGACAAATATGTAGAGAGGGAGAAACTACCTTACGGCTTTGTTGAGAGCCATATAGAGGAAGCAAAGGCAGATATTGTAGCATTTGCAAAGTGGATGAGGGATTACGATGTGCGTCCATACGCAGTGGAGATTGCCCTATGCAGTCCGACACTTGGATGTGCAGGGATGATAGACCTCGTGGCGAACATCCGAGAGTATCCAATAGACAAGGAAAGGGAAGCAGTAGAAAAGGCAGGAGAGGACGCTAAAAAGGTCGCACAAGCGAAAGCGAAGTACGGGCAAAGGCTCGACGCTATAATCGACTTTAAGAGCGGTAAAAAGGGTTTTTACGATAGTTATGCGCAACAACTTGACATCTATCGCCAAATGTGGAATGAGAGTTTCTCCGACACTCCAATTGAGAGGATATTTAACATTGCACCAAAGGAGTGGATGGGCACTGCAAAGAAGCAACCATCCTACAACTTCGAGGAGCAGACGGAGAACCCTGCAATAGCAAAAGTGCCTTATATATTGGCTTTGTTTGCTTGTGAGGAAGAGAAAGAGAGGAAGATAGTGAACATCAGTGGAGTTATAGACCTCAAAGCGGATGCAGGCAACAATGTACAAGTCTATAATCTTGCAGACCTTGTAAAGCAACATAGGGCAGAGGTAGACGCAGAAGAAGTAGATGAAACGACATTAGATGATGATTTCGATACACTATTTTAGTAGTTTATGAACGGAAGAATTAAAAGGGAAGTAGCGGTCAGTCCGCTACCTCCTCGATTAGGTAAGATAAAGTGCGGGATTAAGAGCGATAGGGGCTTTCCGCAGAGTATAGACTATTTTGTGGCGACGGGTAAGTATGCGCCACTCTTTGAAGCGGTGTATCCGCATGCAAGTACTTTGCTTGTGTACTTTCCGAGTGACGACCCCGAACAAGTATGCAGGGAGAACTATGTATATAGGGACAATGCAGGTAAGAAGATAGCAGAGGGAGATGGAGAGGAATTTTGGGTATGGAGCGAGAAAGCACAACGCAGGGTTAAGTGCAATACTAACGATACGCCTAACCTTATGGAGCAGATAGAGAAGAAGTATCCGAGTAAGACAGGATGGCAGGTAACACTGACGCTCAATGTAGTGTTGCCTATGGTGGATAAGATTTACGGCGTATGGACTTTTGAGACCAAAGCCGTAGCGAGTAGCATCCCACACATCAGAGATACTTTCGATGCTTTGTTAGAGCAGAATGGGCACATCAGTGGCGTTCTTTGCGACTTAAATGTTACCTTTGTAAAGTCTGACAATCCGAGAGCAAGTCGCTTTCCTGTTGTCAGTCTTATCCCTAACGAAACAACGGGGAATGTGAATATGGTCAGTGAAGTTAAAATGATTGGCAAATGAGAACATACGAAGATGTAGCAAGATATATAGCAAGTCAGCCATGGTACGATAGGTTCTGTGAATTGTTGTGCCAATATCAAAAGAACCCAAAGTTCCGTGAGAACCTATTGAGAGGAATAAAGAGAGAGCATACAATGTTGTATGCTTTCCCTTTTAGGGAGTTAAGTAAGGAAGAGCGAGAATTTTGGATTAATGAGCATCAAAAGTTCTTTATGTGGTATCGCTTAAAGAACAATAATAAGATTAGGATTAAGGGTAACGAGCATCGCGAAGAGGAGGTCAAGGGAAAGGCAAAAATGTTTGCAGAATTGCCGAAGTTCAAAAACCCGTCTAAAACCGCGATGAAAGTCAAAGACGAGTAATTACACCAAAAAAGATTATAAACGCGTCCTATGTGCCTTAAAATCCGTTTGAGGGCATAATACGAATAGAACAATGGAACGAAAGATGGAAAAAGATATATTTTTTGAGTGTAAGTGCCTAAACAAGGCGTTTACGCAAGAAGAATGGTGGGAGTACTGCAAAAGCCATTACTACAATAGCAGAGATGAGAGAGATGAGGTTGTTTTTAGGTATAAGACCTATGAGTACAATATCAACGATGTATGCCTTACACCTAACACTCCAATAGACCTCGAAGTAAGGGGATGCAAAATAATAATATCTACTTGTGAGAACCCTATGGGCAAGTGGGACTATGGGATTGCATACGATTTAAGCAAATGCGGTGGAAGTGGCTTTTGCCGTGGTGCACGATATGAGGGTAAGTACTATAACGAAAGAGATGCTATCTATGCTGCACTTGTAGATATAGAACAGGCGGTATTGGGATTATCCCCAATACAAGGAGAATACGACGATGAGGGGATATACAAGCAGACGAACAATAGCGCAATAATTAAGGCCATTTTGTCCGAGATTGCGAAAATAAAAGACAGATATAGCGAAAACCAGTTGTTTGAATTTGCATAAATCGAATTTTATTTTTACCTTTGTATTGTTGACTGCAAGCAACGATTGAGAAAGTTAAAATCCCATTTTGAGTAGGGAGCAAGTTGCAGATTGCTTTTGAAAGAGATGGGATATTTTTTTAGAAAATGAAACAAATAACAGAAACCAATTTTTATGTCGTACACGGCTGGATGCGCATGTTTGGGTTGAAAGGCTTGCAACTCGAATTGTACGCAATTATTTATGGCTTTTGTCAAGACAACAATAGTGCCTTTTATGGTACTATTTCTTATCTTGAAGAGTTTACAGGATATAGCCGTCGTGCAGTAATAGATGCTTTGCAAAGTTTAGTAAGAGAAGAATATCTTATAAGAAGCGAAGAAGACTACGGGCAATTTAAACGAATAAGGTATACTTGCAATCAAGGAAAAATTAGCACGGGGGTAGTGCAGAATTTGCACGGGGGTAGTGCAGAATTTGCACCCAATAATAAAGATATATATATAAATAATATACATAACGATAATAAAGAAACTAAAACTATAAATAGTTTTAGCAAAGAAAAAAGTTCAAACTACCCACTGACCAATCCTACCAATGTAGTAAAGGGTAGTACTAAAACCGAAGGTATCAACCTTAAAAACAAAAATAGTCACGAAGTGACTCTCTCCCCCCATACAACGCCAGCACCCCCCTCTCTCACAAGGGAAGAACGCGAAGATAAGTTCCGAGCGGAAGCCGAAATGTACGAAGCCGAATATGGAGAAAGAATGATACGAGCATTCTGCGATTACTGGACAGAGTTCGGCGGTAAAAAAATGCGGTTTGAGAAAGAAAAAACATGGGAACTAAAAAGAAGACTGCAAACTTGGAAGCGCAACGATGAAGAACGTAAGGCAAGATATACAAGACAACCCCAAACACAACCACAGGCGCAATATTCAGAAGTGCCTACAATGGATGCGAAAAAATACATAGAAGAATATGAAAAGAAACACAGATTTTAGAGAGCCTCTGCAACTTGCAGAGTTCCCTATTCCCTACGAGGAGAACCTCGAAAGGAAACTATTATTCGAGTTAATCACAAGTCCCGAATTAATACCCGAAAACCTAAATATCCTATGTGAGGGACTATTCTACGACAGAGATGCGAAAGAAGTCTACAAAGTATTACGAGCAATGTACGATGCCCGCGAAACTATCGATATGGTATCCGTATGTGCAAGGGTAGATAAGACCTATTTCCTTAATCAAATTGCATCTCAAATCGGATATGGCACAGATATGCAAGTGCGAAGCCATATAACCACACTGCAAGTAGTGATGCAACGCCGTAGGTTATATTTTGAAGCCATACGAAACCTCCAAATAGCAAGCAATGAAGCCACGCAACTATCGGAGGTGATGGATGCGCCCACTGCGCTGACACGCACACTCGAACAAGATATGAACTCCGAAACAACCCGAAGTGTAGGCGAGGTGATTAACGAGATAGCAGAGAAAGTCAGCAAGGGAACAGAAACCCATATAACAACAGGTTTTAGCACTTTAAATTGGTTTACCTACGGCGGATTTACGGCAGGCAACTTGGTAGTCTTGGCGGCACGCCCATCGGTCGGAAAATCGATGTTTATGATGCAGATGGCAAGAGCGGCGACAATAGCCGGCTATAATGCTTTAATCTTGTCTTTGGAGATGACCAATATCGAACTTGGGGAAAGGTTGCTATCGAGTACGGGATTGCTTGACAAAAGAGATATAGCAGCAGGCAAAGTAGATTGGGAGAATTTCGACAAGGCGAAGCAAATGCTCAACAACGGCAAGATGTGGTTTGACGATGCGCAAGCAACTGCGGATGATGTCTGCACTGCAATAACGCTCAACGCCCTCAAAGGGAGGTGCGATATCGTCTATATCGATTATCTGCAACTGATGAGCACAAGCGATAGCGACAAGAACCTATATAGGCAGGTGACGGAGATGACGAAGCGATTGAAGAAACTTGCCAAAAGTTTAAAAATACCTATCGTGTTACTATGCCAGTTGAACCGCGATGCGGCTAACAGAACACCACAACTACAAGACTTGCGGGATAGTGGTTCAATCGAGCAGGATGCAGATATCGTAATAATGCTTGAAAGGGTACGCAACGAGTTCGGCGAGAATACTAACGAGGTTAATATGTACTTGCAGAAGAATAGAGCAGGAGCAGGTGGAGGACTGAAAATCGCATGTAGGGGAAATGAAAACTATACACATTTTGTTGAAATATGAAACAATACAAGGATATAGCGATTAAGTACTTCCGACAGTACAAGCAGATGGAGGTAAAGGGGGATGCAACTGCATTACTTGCGCCTTACTACCTTATGGATATAGCATATCAAATCTATTGTAAGGAGATAAAAAACAGGGAGTTTAAGCACGAAGCGCGGAAGTATCTTACCGACTTTGCAAAAGAGTATAAAGCGTTTAATTCGGACTTGTTCCGCACGCTTACAATGGACGAAGCGGATTTTATGATGGACGAGATGGACAATCTTGGGACTGAATTGCATAACTATATCGAGATGTGCAAAATGGAACTCTACACGGCATTAGATGCCTATGGAGAAAGCGCAAGGGATGTGCTTGCATCCATCTTACTATGTGACTTGCTATGTCAGATTGCAGGGTTGTTGTGGACTAACCTCTATGTCTATTTGCCTAACAGAAAGGGGGAAACGAATATGCACCTCAAATATATGCGTAAGTGCTTGATTAAGATGGCGAATAGTTATGAAAGGGACTTGAATGTGGATTTTGTCTGTAACCTCAATAACGCGGAAAAACTTAAAAATACTTGTTTTGCGCTTGCAAACAAGGTGGTAACATATCTAAATAGAGAAGAAGATGAGTAAGACTTACATCGGGATTGATAACGGAGTTACGGGGACTTATACAATCCTATCCGAGCAGGAGAAAGCCTTTGGCAAGATACCCGTAAAAAAAGAGCAGGACTACACGAAAGCAAAGAAGATGATAACACGGCTCGATTATGGCACTTTAAAGGCGATTTTAGAGCCTTATAAAGGCGCGGAGGTGTTAGTGGTTATGGAGCGTCCAATGGTCAATCCTACGAGGTTTATAGCGAGTGCGGTGGCATTGCGATGCCACGAAGCGGAACTGATATTGATAGAGGAATTGGGATTGCCTTTGCGCTATATCGATAGCAAGGAATGGCAGAAGGAAATTCTGCCCAGAGGGACTGAAAAGGACGAATTGAAGTCAATGAGCCTACAAATTGGCAATAGATTGTATCCGATTTTTAACGATGTAAACCATTCAGACAGAGATAGTTTGCTTATTGCAGAATATGCAAGATTAAAAAATTGGTAAAAAATATTTGCTCAATCCGAATTTTATTCCTACCTTTGCAAAAAACAAAAACATAAAAGGTATGAAAAAGATTAAAGAAATTCTATTAAATGTTCTATTCTGGAGTATGGTAGTACTCGAAGGAATAGGAGTATTAGGAATAGTAGGATGCGGAGTATGTCACATATTTGTGTGTGATGTGCCCGTGTCCTATTTGCGTATATCCGGTATCTGCGTATTGATACCGATGGTAGTATATTATATAATCTGCGGCACTTGGGAGGTCGCACAAAGGATTAAGAGATGCAAGCAGGAGATATAGTAGTATGCCGTAACACTACCTACGATATGTGGGGAACGGGTATATATGTCGAGAGGATGAATTGCAATGGGACAATCTACCACGAAGTAAGGCGAATAGGGGATATAGATAATACTATCTGTTTCGACGGATGTTGCATCCCACTCGACGAAGAGAGTTGGAAATTAATTGGGAAAAAATAATGGAAGAGGATTTATATATTGATTGCCCTATCTGTAAGGGCACGGGATATAAGGGGCAGGATGAGGACGGCAAATATATAGAATGCACCCTCTGCGGTGGAACGGGTGTAGTATGGGAGCACAACCCAGAGTATTTGGAATACTTGCAGGATTTGTGTTGGTTCGAAGAATAAAGGCTCTGCAAAGCACGAACAAAAGCGACAGAAAACCAGTTGTCAAAAAACCTTTGACAACTCAAAAAAAGAAAAAAAATGAAACATTATTGGATTTTTAAAGAAGAAAAAGGGCACACTGAATTAGTATGTAATGGTGTGCATGACACGGAAGATGAGTGTAGCCGACACTGGTATGTGTACTCTTGTGGACTTGTAGATATGGCGCATGAGTTCGGAGTGGGGCAGTTAGAGGTTATTGGAGGGACGCATTCTCGTTCAATACGCATAAGGACAAACACAAAGGATGTAGAGTTTTTTATGCTACTTGGCGAAAAAGAGGGGGAGAAGATGATGGATAATATATGCAATGAATGATGACAGCAGAAGAACAAAGATTGATAGTAGTCGACTGCAAGGCAGTGGGCGATGCTATGACCGAGTTGGGGATGCGACTTGGGTTATATAACGAACTACGAGATAAGTATGCTTATTTTGTAGGATATGATTATTGGCAGGAGATGTCAGAAAGCGAGAAAGAAGACCGCATAAGATACAATTCTGCGCAAGTGCTTGTATTCGAGGAAAATGCGAGATTGGCATACGAGGAGGCATCTATGCAACTCACCAAACTTAAACTGAAAATATCCTTTAATTTCAACGAGTGGCTACAAGCAGCAAAGGAAGCGCATCCAATCAAGTCAGAATTAATTATGAATAGTGTTCCCGACTATGTAATTAAAGCCTACAAGAGGGAACAGAACAGATTGAATAACAGAGAAATATATAAGATATGAAACAATTTAACTTAAAAGAGTATTTAGCCAATCCGTCACGCAAGGTTGTGACGAGAGATGGCAGGAGCGCAAGGATAATATGCACAGATAGGATGTTCGATTATCCAATCATAGCCTTAATCAGGAATGATAATGGTACAGAAGATTTTCAGACTTATACTTTAAGCGGAGAATATAGCGAAGGTATGGAAAATATATTTGACCTTTTCTTTGCACCCGAAAAGCATGAGGGGTGGGTGAATATGTATAAATTAAATTGCAGGGAACTAAATTTAGGGTGTGTGATTTATAAAACCGAAGAAGATGCAATTGGGGCAGGGCGAACCAGTAACGAACTTTATATTAGAACGATTAAAATCGAATGGGAGGAATAGAAAATGAAAATACTTTTAGGAATACTATTTTTTGTTTTTGGATTTCTTAGCTTGGTTCTAACATTTAGTATAGATTATGATAAGGATTTGAAAAATAAGATTATAGCTTGGATATCAACACTCTGTGCTGGTTTGTGTTTTGGAAGTGCTCTTAACTATTTTGGAGTATTTGATGCACCGAAGACATATCCAGCAGAGAATTACACTATAAGCATAAAGACAACAACCATAGATAACAAAACAGATACAACTTATGTAATCAAGAGAAAAAATAAATAGTATATTATGAATAGAGTTGAAAAATATGCGGAGGAATAAATTATGAATAAAATAGAACAACAAGCAAAGGCTTATGCAGGATGTACCAGTTTGCCTAAATTAGTAGGCAGATTGAAGGAATTTTATGCAGGTGCAGAATGGATGTTGGAAACTGCAATAGATTGGCTTTCAAGACATGGGTATGAGGATCAATATTGTAGATATTACGGTGAAGGAGAGTATTATGATCTAGACTTACTCCTTCTGAATTTTAGAAAAGCAATGGAGGAATAGGATATGGGATATTGGGTTAATAGAAAAATGATTATTGAAAAATATGCAGATGCGATATTGAGAAATTTTGTAGATAGTAGAGATTTTGTTGAGGACAAATTGATTGATTTTGCAAATGAGTTAGAGGATTTAATAAGACAAGATATAAGAGATAGTATTATATCGAAGAATTAAAGAAATAGGGATATGGGAATAATAAGAGAATACTTCTTCAATATGAGATGTGATTGCTGTGGGGAATTACTTGACGATGAGTATTGGACTTCGGATGAAGATAGTGTCAAGTTTAATGCAGAGAACTCTGATTGGACAGAAAGAGGTGGTAAGTGGTATTGCCCCAATTGTTGGCATTACAACGAAGATGATAATATTGAAACAAAAGATGGAAAGGTTTGGGATGGAGAGATAGATGAACTAAAATATGAGAGGTTAAACACACCGAATTCGGAGGGTTAAGAAATGAAAATAAGGCAAGGTGGGTTAATGGTTGGCACACTGCAAGATTGGTACTATGTTGAACAGGAAATACAGAAGATAATAGATTTAATAACAGATGAAAATAACTGAGTTGATGGTAGGAGATTGGGTGGAATTTGAAACAATGACATCTAATTATCTATACGGAAAGGTCGAGGGAATAAATAAAAATTACATAGCGATAGAAACAATAAATGCTATCGAGGATGTCCCTATCGAGAAAGTCGGTAAAATAGTTGTTACTCCTGATATATTAGATAAGAATTTAATTAAGTGTATTGATTATTGGACATGTAGTGAACCAATTTTTATTAAAAAAGAACTCAATGCGGACATTTATGTTATTTTCTCATCTATCGATAATATGTGGCATGGCAGTAATGAGGTAGCAACTTTTGCATCCGTACACGAATTGCAGAATATATTAAGAGTAATGGGGTATAACGATTTAGCAAATTGGTTTAGGATATGAACGAGATTAAATGTGCATCCCTTATGGTAGGGGATTGGATAATGGACGAGCACGGATTTCCGATGCAGATAGAAATGGTGGGAGAGAATTATTGTTACGCTAACTTTGAGGGCAACGAGGGCGACCCGTGGGAGTTTGACGACAAAGATTACCCATGTTATGGCATACCACTAACAAAGGATGTGTTAGCCAAGGCTGGCTATAAGCACCCATCTAACATTGATTGTGAGTGGGAATATGCAATAGAGGGTTATTATAATTATTTTAGTCTTATGGTATATGATGATGGGATTTATGTTAATTACGATATGTATGGAGAAGAGTTACCTATACATTACCTCCACGAATTGCAACATCTTATGAGGTGCAATGGAATTGCGGAAAAAGCAGATAACATTAAAATATAACACAATGGAAAATCAAAACGAAATAACCAAACAAGCCCTATTAGAGGGCAAGACGCTAACGCAATTAAATATGTTATTCGATTACGGCATAGGCAACCACACTGCGGTAATATCGAGAGTACGAAAGGCGTTGAGGGAGGAGGGTATCGAGGTAGTAACGGAATTCAAGACGATGAAATCAAAAAAGACGGGTAAGATAGTCAGATTTGCGACCTATTACATCCCCGAAAAGAAAAAGGAGGAAACACTATGGCAGAAGATAAAAAGATATATTGGCTAAATGTATTCGGAGAGATAGAGAGTAGCAGTGATAATCTATCTTGGGAGAGAGAGTTGAAGAAAAGTGGGAATTACTTTGAAACATTCGCGCAAGCACTGCGAATGCGAGAGAAGATAAAGGAGATATTGAATGAGAGTGCGAAAGAAGACCCTATGGGGCAAGATAGACAGTAAGGGAGAGTTAGGGATGCGGTGGGCAGAGTTAGAGGAGTTCTGCAAACTGCATCCCAACTGCAATATAATTCTGCGAGCGGAGATACAGAGCAAGGAGCCGAGCAAGAAGATGAAAGCCTATTTTTTCGGGTATGTCTTGCAGGAGATGCAGAGGGCAATGTACGAGAACGGAGAGGACTTGACGGAGCAGGGAGTATACGACAAGATACGGAGGGAGTGCCCTGTCTTCTGCGAGGAGATAAGAGAGGAGGGGAAGTGGAAAGTAAGGTTGAGGGAGTGGGAAGAATTAGACACTGCGGAAGCGGTTGAAGCGATTGCTTGGGTACAGAGATATGGGGCTGAAAATTATTATACGATAATCAACGATGCTATTAACGACTGACGAGGAGTATTTATACGCCCAAAAGAGGGGCTATGAGCCACTTATAGACGAAAGACTACCAATGAGCCACGAGTTGCGGATAAGCGTGCAGAAACGGCTTTTTGGCAAGAATAACGCGGAGGGCAATGCGAAGTTTTACAAATGGGTAATAGAGCACAAGCCGCATATCTGCGAGGAGTGTGGAAAGCCGTTATATTGGCCGTCTGCATTTAATGTTAGCCATATTTTAACGAGGGGGGCGCACCCCGAAATGGCACACGACCCACGAAATACGAATATGTTGTGTATAAGTTGTCATAATTTATGGGAGCACGCACCAACTCGTAAGGGTATGAAAATCAAGGAGAAGAATGATGTCACGATAAAAAAGTTAAAAAAAGAGTATAATTTTTTCTAAAAATATTTGCATAATTCAAATCTTTGTTATACCTTTGCAATACAAACAACGCGGAAGTCTGAAAAATGACGGATTGAAATATTGAGATAAATATAGGTTACGATTAATCCTTAAAGTCGCGTATTACCGCGAAAAGGTAGCAACTTATAGGGCGGTCGGAAGAGAGTGCAAGAGGTGATTTTGGACAACTCTTTGTGGGGAATAAGTCTTGGAATACTCACAACGCCTTTTTAATAAAACATAAAACAATATGAAAGCATTTTTGTACAAGACCACGGGTGCAGTGGTAGAAATCAATCCAAAGAACGGCACTGATTTTTCTTTGGAAGAGTTATACGAGCATATCGGATGCCGTGTAATAGATATTTTATCATTGAACGACAACAATCGTTTGATGGTAATCGATGATGAGGGCAAACTGAATGGCGCGGAAATCAATACTACCGCCACGATGATTGCTCAGAATTACAATGTAATCCCGATATGGGATGTAATAATGGGGAATGTAGTTGTATGCGATAGTGGAATGATTAAATAACATATCCGCTATGTGGTATAATTGGTATGAACACTTGGAGTGCGTGGGAATTTTAAGTGAAGTTAAATTTTAAGCAGGCACGCATTTGCGAGGGATGTAGGTTCAAGTCCTACCATAGCGGATTAAAAAAACAAAAAAGATATGAAAAAGATAATGGCAATAATGGTCGCTTTGTTGGTCGGGATGACAGCAGTAGCGCAGAATGGTTGGGTTTCAAGTTATCATGAACCCGATGAGTTAAAGGGCACGGAGGAGTATTTTATATATCTATACCAAGATGCCGAATATAGTGCTTTTTACAGGAGTGGAAATGATGTTTTCTGCATTGGTGTTAAGAACGGCATATTCGACTATGATAGCGATGAAAGTGTGAGCGTATTGGTTGGGTTTTACAAGGATAATACCCTACAAGAAAAGATGAAAGTCGCTTTTGATTGTCTATCGACGGGAACATCTATGGGGATAGGTTTTGGAGTTGGTCAGAAAATTATAGATTGGTTAGAGAATGGTGGAGATATAAGGATAATTGCTCCGCGTTTTAGGCGTGGTGATATGGATGTAACAATACCACATAGGAAATGAGGTGTTACGGGTGCAAATACTTGCAGTGGAAGCGACTGCGCGGTGGTAACCGATACTTGCACTTATGTGCGAAGTTTAGGGAATTTAAGGGGGATTGGATAACAGCACCCGAAGCCTATAAAAAGATTTGTCAAGGGCAATGGAAAAGCAGTTGTCAGTAGAGGTTGTACAGGAGACCTCGTGGAATAGGGCTTTGAATGCCGCGAGAAGAACGGCAGGGAAAGAGCCAATAAAGAAAGAGCCATCCGCCGAATGGAAGCGGATGTCCCTTTTTGCCGAGCACTCACAAATAAAGTTAGTTGAGTATCGGATAAGTTTCAAAAATTTGCGTCAGTGGGTAGGTGTGCACTTGTTAAGGCACGAGCATACACTTCCGTTCATCCATTCGCAGAGAGAGGATAGGAACAAGGCAGTGGCGAAGCAGACGGAAAAGGTGATGCAGATACTGAAAGCGGATGCAGAGCAGTATTTGGATTGGAGGGCAAGGGACTTTATGTTGCAGGGAGAGCGCAACGAGCAGGACTTTTATGTCAACGCTCAAACGCTTATAAACATAAGCAGGAAGCGACTTTGTAGTTGCGCAAGTCCCGAAACGCGGCAGGCTTGGACGCTGGTCAAGAAAGCAATAACCGAGCAAGACCCCGATATGGGAGCAATGATGGTGCCGAACTGCATCTATCGAGGGAGATGTCCCGAAAGGGAGAGTTGCGGATACTACAAGAGCGAGGTATTTAGGATTGAATTAAATAATTATTGGAAATTAATTGGAAGATGAAAATAGTATATTTTAGCGATTGCACGGGGACGAGTGGGAATGTCCCCATAAGGAAAGAAAAAGACGGATTTACCCTTTGCTATCGAGGAAATCTGTTAGAGAGGATAGCATTTGTTTTGACGGGCAGGATGTATCTGCGGATGCGAAAGGATAGCATCCCAACGATAGGACTGACATATGAAAAAGAGATATGAAAATAATAAAAATTCTTTGGACACTTCCACAGACGCTATTAGGGGCGTTGTTGTGGGTGATATTAAGACCCGACACGACGAAGTATGTGGATGGGAAGAAGATATACTATTCAGAACTGATGCGCGGTAGTGTATCGTTAGGGGAATTTATCTTCTGCGAGTTCAATGTCTTTAAAGACCTATCTTGCGTCACAGAAAGGCACGAAATAGGGCATTATAAGCAGTCGCTGATACTTGGGTGGTTCTACTTGCTTATAGTGGGTTTGCCGAGCCTTTTACACGCTTGCTTACATAGGGGTAAAAATTATCGTCACTTCTATACCGAGCATTGGGCGGACGATTTAGTAGGGGAGAACAAAAAGAGGGCAATCCACGAGAGCATTCAATTATCCGTAGCATTACACTTGGCATTGGTAATCATATTGGTTGTATTGTTATGACAGAGAGGTTGAAAAAGAAAGTAGATAGAGCCATACGGCTACTGCAAGCCATTCCGACGGAGGATGGACCAATCGAGGTAGCCTATTCGGGCGGCAAGGATAGTGATGTGTGCTTGGAGTTAGCAAAGATGGCAGGCATCAACTACCGCGCTATCTACAAGATGACCACGATAGACCCCATAGGTACTATAAAGCACTGCAAGGATATGGGAGTGGAGATTAGACGCCCCGAACAGACTTTTTTGCAGTTAATAGAGAAGCGCGGAAAGCCGTCAAGGTTTAGGCGGTTTTGCTGTGGAGTGTTAAAAGAGTATCCAATTTTACCTCGTGCAATAATGGGAGTGAGAGCAGATGAAAGTACAGCAAGAGCAAAGCGATATCACGAACCCGAAGAGTGCAGGATATACAAGAAGATGAAAGGAAAGCCCAAAGTAAGGGCATATTACCCTATATTGGATTGGACTTTGGAGGATGTGGCGGAGTTTATCGAGGAGCGAGGAATAAAGTGTGCACCCGTCTATTATGACGAGCAGGGGAAGTTCCATCCCGAAAGACGATTGGGATGCATCGGATGTCCGCTTGCAAGTCAGACAAAGCAGATAGAACAATGGAAGCAGTACCCACAATTACTCAATCTAATTATAAAGAGGATACAAAGGTACTATAACAATAGGGGGGGGGGAAAGATATCCGAAGATGTGTTCAAGCGCAATGCTTGGAATTTAATGTATTCCGAGTTGTTTTGTAAAAATTCGGAGGACTATATTAAGAAGACAACCGGGATGTTTCCATTAGAGCAGACGCCCGAAGAGTTTATGAGAGATTATTTTAGGATTAAAAAAAATGAATAGAAAAGAATACATAAAGGAATACATGCGTCAATACCGCGAAGAGTGGAAGACAAACGACCCCGATGGATACAGAGAGTATTGGAGGGATGTCGAGCGACGCCGCAGGGAGAGGATGACAGAGGAGCAGAAAGAGCAACGAAGAGCGTACCTAAAAAAGCATCAGGAGATGCATCGCGATGAGCGGAATGCATATCAACGCGAATGGGCAAAGAAGAACCCCGACAAGGTGAGAGCGTATCAAAAGAGGTGGTATGAGAAGAACCGAGCAAAGGGTATTAGAATACAAGAAGAACAAAAAAAATGGTAACGAAAGAGAAAGCAAAAGAGTATGCCCGAATTTATCGGGAGAGGCACAAAAAAGAAGTGAGTGCTCGTGCTATTAAATGGGCGAAGAAGAACCCCGAAAAGGTGAAAGAGTATCAAAAGAAGTGGTACGAGAAGAATAAAGATAGGGTATTAGAGCAACACAGAGCGAAAGCAGACGAGTTGCGAGAGTATCAGCGCGAATGGGTTAAGAACAACCCCGACAAGGTGAGGGAATACCAAAGGAGAGCGAGGGAGAAAAAGAAGAATGGAGCATAAAGTACGACGCAGACGGAGGATATCGGATGCAGTCAAAAATCTACCACGCAGGGCAACGACAGAGGAGATGGAGATTAGCGAGGAGATACGCGGATTGCTCGACAAGGATATAAATGACATCATAGGAGGAATAAAAGACAAGATGGGAGAATATATCTTACATAGCATTAACAACGCAATGACACCGCATAGAAAGGTTATAGAGATACACAACGCGGTAAGCAGGTATCTAAATGTGGTATTTAGCGAAGACGACACAAAACTCTTCGCAGACGGGTTAAGACAGGCGGTAATGGCACTGAACTATCGCTACAAAGACAACCAAATAAAAATTTCGGTGGATATGGTGGATAATGTAGTTACGGGCATCCGATTTATGGACGAATATGGGAAAGTTATGTATTTAATCTTCAAAAAGATACGAGGAAAATATGTTAGTAAATCAGATATATAACGAGGATTGTTTAGAGGGTTTGAAAGGCCTACCCGACGGATGTATAGATACAATCATTTGTGACCTACCGAGTAGAGCTGTAAATAGGTGCAAAAACAACAGATGGGATAACAGAATAGACCTATCGGAGTTGTGGAAGCAGTGGAAGAGGGTGCTTGTAAAGGGAGGAAATGTGATTTTGTTTGCATCGGGTGCGTATCTTGGCGAACTGATAAGCAGTAACCCGAAGTGGTTTAGATACGAGTTGATTTGGGCGAAGAACAACGGCACGGATTTCTTCCACGCACACACGAAACCCATCAACAAGCACGAGAGTATTTGTGTATTTGGGGATAAAAATCCACATTATTACGATAGTGGAATAGAGAGGGTGGAAGCGAAGCGAATAGAGTGTAGGAATGGAGTAACATTCGCGCATGTCAGAAAGACTGAAAGGCAACCACGGCGAGGGTTTCCAACGAGCATCCTCAATATCCCAAAGGAGCGCACGCAGGTAGTAGCAACGCAGAAGCCGCTTGAACTGATACGGATGTTAGTGCGGATGTACACGAAGCCTGACGGAGTAGTATTAGATAATTGCATGGGCAGTGGAACAACCGCGGTGGCGTGCATTTTAGAGAAGAGAAATTACATAGGTTACGAGTTGAACAAAGACCACTACAATAGAGCGGTCGCAAGGATAAAAGAGTATGAAAAATAAAATTGAAGAATTGACAGACCAATTAGTAAATGAATGCGAAAGGGCATTTATAATTGCAAAAGGGGAAGAAGATATAACTTTAAGTCTCAAAGGGATGGGAAATGAGATTGCATCAAGTGTATATACAGCAATAGAGCAGAGGTCGGAAATAGAGCTGATATTACTACCAGTAGTAGCCGCTTTTTTAGTCCATCATCCCGAAAAGAGAGCAAAATTTATGCAATTATTTTCGGTCATCAACGAAAAAGAAAACAAAACTAAAAATTCATAAACCATTAAAAACTAAAAATTTATGTCACAGAGATTAAAAGGATTTTTGAGATTAAGTAGTATTCCCAAAGAGTTAGTACAAACAACCAACCAAGGATTGAAAGGCGTGTATATCAGTGTATCCGAGTTGCGGGAGCCGTCCAAATTCGGGGCAACGCATACGATAACGATATGGGATAAAGAAGCCAAAAAGGCTATCTATATTGCAGACTTAAAGCCCGACGAGTGGAGCGACCCTGAACATGTCAAAAATTCACCAGCTGCACAAATAGCAAAGGCAGACGAGGGCAAAGACGACCTACCATTCTGAAAATTCACGGACTGAAAATTCACGGAGGGATGCATCCTATTGTGTGTATCCCTTTCTTCTTAAAAATCCACGGGCTAAAAATTCACGGCGGTGGGGTGGTGTATGAGCGCGCGTGTGGTGCGTGTGTGCATGTGCACGCGTGGAGCTGTCAGAACTTGCAGTGCTACTGCAAACATACCGACCCACAAAAACCCTTCTAAAACGCTCGTAAAAAGAGCAAAGGTAGTCCAATACCATAAATGTAGTATAAGTGCCTTAAAAGTGCCTTAAAATCGATTGCACGAGAAAAAGAAAAAGGGATTAAATATTATAACCCCTTTAATTCTTTCTCAAAGTCGGTATAATAGCTTGTATATATGTAGTTAGGTAGTACTTTAAATAAAAGCGTTTTTGCCGTATCGGACTGCACACAGCGCCCGTAGGAACTGTCTATTTTTACGCCCGTTTGTCGCTCGTCGATTGCAAAGCAAATACGACGCAAAAAGGACGGGTGCAAAAGCGGAAATGCAGCCCGGAGCGCATCAAAGTGTTCGCCCGCATCTTTTATCTTAATATCAATCAATAGAACTTCGTTAAACTTTGCTATTTCACCGACATGCAAATTCACTCTATATCCTTTAAGTTCAAGACTTTGCACGATGCTAAAAAGTTCGCGCGTTTTTGCTATAATTGCATCGGTAGAAGTGCCGGCGCTCACGCTGCAATTGTAGAATATATTTACAATTTTAGTATTTTTGTATGCTATCTGTTTAATATTGAACATATTAATAGGATTACCCGTTACAACCGCCCCTACATTAGGAATAAATCCAATTTGTGCCGAATATAATGTATTTACACGCTTTGCAGCTGGTTGAACGCCCTTTATATCTTTGCTTTGCAGCCCTTTGAGGCCGTCTACATATCCGTTTTGCATAAGTTCCAAAGCGTCCGCAAGTGATTTTGTACCAGTAAATTTGACTTGTGAATTGCTTTGTGAGTTTGAATAATTGCACACGCTGTTATTCGGAGTGTGTGCAATATAGTCTTTCACCTCATGTATTGAGGTAAAAGACATGGCATAAATGTTTTTATGTTTATATTCTTTCATAACTTTCTATAAATTAAGCGTTTGCTATTTCTTTAAGGGCTTGTGCGTATTTGTTATTACACTCTATTGCAGATGCAAGTTCTTTGATTGCATCCGCGCTCAATCCTTTGAGTAACATATCATTAAGAATTATTTTTGCATCGAGGTTTGAAAATTTATAAAGTCTAGAAATAAGTCTATACCCGCAAATCAATTTTATCCCAGTCGCTTTGCAAGCGGTACGCAAAGCATAAACAAAATCTATGATATCCGTATCATTATTGCAAAGGGCGCGCTCAATATTCGCATCATAGTCGATAAATTTGAAAATAAATCTATCCCTACTACTCTCGTCCATTTGGTACCGGCCACAATATTCATCGGTTGCACCCTGTCCATTTGTGTTGCCGGCTGCAATGCAGTAGAAATTCCTATTTTTCTCCACGCGTCCAATTTGTGGAAATGTGAAATATCCGTTTGCCAATGCTGCGTTTAGTGCAATGATTGCTTCTGCCGTCGAGTTGTCCAATTCATCCGCAAAAAACAACCCGCCTTTTGTCCATACGTTGAAAAATTCGGTTGCTTGATATTCGCCCTTTGCGTCCACAAAGCCTGAAAGGTCAAATTTGGTCAAAATAGTATTTTGATAATAAAAATCCACATTGAGGGCGGATGCAATCTGACTACCTAAATAGTTTTTGCCTGCACCAGCGGGACCATATAGATATACATTTTCACCGCCTTTTAAGTAGGTCAAAATATCTGCAAAGGCTGGATGCAAAGTACCTTCTACTTTTATATCTTTGTACCCCTCAATTTTTATTGTAGTTGCATTATTAGCTGTAACTTTATTTTTTAATTCGTTTACCTGTGCTTGTAAGTCATTGATACAAGCACTTTTAATATGCTCTACGATTGGAGCGAATAAATCATTGTTGTTCATATTATTATTTGTTTTAATTTCTTGATTTTTTTTCGAAAATTCACGGCTTTGATTTGGGGTTGAAAATTCACGGGCGTCTATTGTGATATTGTATTCGACGCCTTTATGGGTAAAAATAAAAGCGTTTGCGCCCGTCCAGTGGGATGCAAAACGCTCCTTGCTTGTGCCATACCTTTGATGGTCAGGCACTCCTATTATTTCAGTATCTACCTTTTTTTTGGATAGATATGAAACAGCTGCAATTTGCAGCGCTGTTAACTCCTTACGGAGTGGGTTTGAATTACATTTAATCATAATTATTAATTTTTTTTTAACTAGATACAAAAGTATAACAAAAATTTGAATTGAGCAAAAAAAAACTAAAAATTTCTGTCACATTAATTTTAAGTCACTGCAAATTAAAAATTTATGGAGGGTAAAAATTCACCCACTGCATTGAGCGTCTAGCATAATAGCACATACGCATAACATGTACGAGGGGGGTAAAAGTCCAAAGGCTCAAAAACGCCCGAATAAAGGGATAAAAAGCCTAAAAGGTATAAGAGTACCGCAAAGGTTTATAAATCGATTTAAGACGGGTTTTTGTGGCTTGTAAGGCATAGAGCATAAAAGGCACAAAGGGTTGAAAAAAATAAAAGGGGGCTAAAACAAAAAAACCACTCAATTCAATGAGTGGCTTTGCTTTTAATCTGTAACATCTGGTATTAGGTAGCTATTAGCCGGAGTTTCAACTCGGAGTCCTTCCTCAGTGTGCCAAGCACACGTAAAACCAAAGGTATTAAAAGAAAGTATTCTAACCCCCATAGAGTATGGGTGTTCCCAAACATGAGCCCAATAGACTTTTAAGAATTCTTGATTACATTTATTGTAAGCAATTCTTTTATCATTGCTATAAGACTTATAGCAGTCTTCAAGGTAGTGTAATGTGCTATGGTTATAGGCATTAATATACTGTTGTGCTTTTTTTGTGTTTTTGTTCAATGTTTTCATAACTATTTGATTTTTAAATGATTAATATTGATTTTTAAGGTTTTACCGCCCACCTTAAAGGGTTGAAAAATACTATCTTACAACTTTTATGCATTTGCCGGAGTCTGCCAAAATGCGGATACAACTCCAAAATCCACTACCATTTATATAAATGGTGTGGGCTTCTGTGATGGCTTGTTCAAGTTGTGATCCATTTCTTTTATCGAAATCGGACAAAAATAAACTCATTTCATTTCCATTTTTTTTCATAACATTAAAATTTTAACTGTTCAAAGCCACTTGCAAGCGGGCTTGTTTGCTTCATCTGAGAACAAAGGTATGACAAAAATTTGAATTGTGCAAATAAATTCTAACTTTTTTTTCAACTTTTTTACATCCGCTTTCTTAATGCTTTGATAATGAAGGCTTTGAATAAAGGGCTGAAAAAACAAATATAGGTCATTTGTAATTATATATATATATGAGGCTTTCAATTATTGGGTGAGGCTGTTCGATGTTCTTTGCTTATTTATGCTTATTCATTGGGTGGCGATGCTCTTTGTTTGATGCTCTTTTGTGTGATGCTCTTTGTTTGATGCTCTTTGCGTGATGCTCTTTTGTATGATGCTCTTTTGTATGGGGGTCTTTTGTATGATGCTCTTTTGTATGATGCTCTTTTGTATGATGCTCTTTTGTATGGGGTTACTTCGTTTATCGCGAATTACTTAATCACGCTCCCACAAGCCTGCAAGCCCGTTTTTTTGCTTTTTAGCCCTCAGAAAGGGGGGCGCAAATCCACCCACTGCAAGCTGACAAAAAGAACAGTGCAAAGAGCCGTAGTTGTGGCTATAAAACTTACAAAAAGTCGCATTTTTGGGTGTTTGGTCTCCGAAAACACGGGGGAAACACTTTTAAGTACTTACAAAAAGTCGCATTTTTGGGTGGTTTGGGTGCAAGAGTGTACAAAAAGGGGCACTATTGTGTTTGATAGGGGCGTGACAGGAGGGGCAAAAATGTAAGTAGTCGGAGAGCGTGGTTTTTGTTCCAGTCGCGGCAGGGTAGCCGTTTTGGATGAAAGGGGGCTGCATTTTAGACCCCCCCTATATGAGAGGGGAGGGGGAGGGGGAGTTAGTCCGCCCAAAATGCGCGGTACTAAAAACAGGAAAGGAAGTTCTCCACAAAGTGCGCGGTACTAAAATGGGAAATTAGGGAAAAAGTAGTAACTTTGGGAAAAAAAGGAGGAAGAAAAATGGGACAAAAGAGTAAAGAAGCGGAAGAGAGGAGGATAGAGATGGCGGAGGGGATAGTGAATGGGGGGTTACATGCGGATATAGGGAGAGAGGTTGGGGTAGCGAGGAGTTTTGTAAGTCAGTTGAAAGGGGATTTGTTAGATGAGTGGAAGCGTGCGAACATAGGTGCGATAGATGACATGGTAAGTCGGGAGATAATGCGGATAGACAATTTAGAGGAGGTAGTGAAGAGGGACTATGAGAGCAGCAAGCGGGTATTAAAGCCTATGGAGTATGCGGCGTTAATGGCTCGTGGGTTGAGTATGGATGAGATAGATGAGTGTTTTGCGAGCAGGCCGCAGAGTGGAGACCCGCGGTATTTGGACACGTTGTTGCGGATAGGGATGCAGCGGATGCGGTTGATAGGGGCGATAGGGAGGGTAGACAAGCGGAAGCAGGTAGTCAACCAGTACAATTTCGGGAATTTGAGTGAGGAGGATATGAGGAGGATAGTAGGGGAGATGCAGGATGCGAAGTTCAGGGAGGGGGGAGAATGATAGATGAGATGACGCCGGAGTTGATGGTGCGGTATATGGCGCAGAGGGACTTCGGGGTGTATATGAGGTATTTGAACCCAAGTTTAGAGATGACGAGTTATCATCGGAGTTTGTACCGGATAGTGGACAAGTTCGCGCATGGTGGGATTAAGAAGTTGATAATTAGTGCAAGTCCGCAGACGGGGAAGAGTGAGTGCAGTAGTAGGGGGTTGCCGAGTTTTTTGATGGGGATAAAGCCAGAGAAGAACATAGTGATAGGGAGTTACAACACGGATTTAGCGAGGACGTTCAACGAGGATGTACAGAGGAAGATGCGGAGTGATGCGTACATGGCGGTATTTCCGGGCAGTAGGATAAGTGATGGGAGGATAGACCGGGAGTGGCGTTGCAATGCGGATGAGACGCAGGTAGTTGGGTATGATGGAGGGGGATTGAGGGTAGTAGGGCGAGGGAGTTCGTTGACGGGTAGGAAGGTGGATGTAATGATAATGGACGATATGTACAAGGATTACAACGAGGCGAGTAGTCCGATAGTGAGGAACAAGGCGTGGAGGTGGTACACGAGTGTAGTATTGAGTAGGTTGCAGGATTGGGGTCAGCAGTTGATGGTCTTCACGAGGTGGAACGAGGATGATTTGATAGGGCGGATAATAGCGAGTGAGGGGGTAGTAGAGGTGAAGAGGTGGTCAGATTTAGAGGATTTAGGGGAGAGATGGGCGTATGTCAATTTCCCTGCGATAAAGGTAGGGGGGCCGACGGAGTTGGACCCAAGGGAGGAGGGGGAGGCTATCTTTCCGAGCCATAGTAGCATTGAGAGTTTGATGATGAAGAAGAGGGCGGATCCGTATGTATTTGAGTGTTTGTATCAAGGGCATCCGTTCAGTGAGGACAGCAGGTTGTATGGTGAGTTCAAGGAGTACGTAGACAAGAGCGAGTATGGTGTATGTATTCGCAAGGGGTGTTGCATTGATGTAGCGGGTAGGGGAGGGGATGACACTTGTAGTATATGTTACGATGTGTATAGGAGCAAGAGCACGACATACAACGAGCAGACGCGGAGGTTTGAGCCAGTGGTATTCATATTAGTGACGGATATTTATTTGAGTGATGCGGGGGTAGAGGAGACGAGTATAATGATACCGCAGCAGATAAACATGCAGGGCAGTCAAGTGGTATGGTGTGAGCGGAACGCAGGAGGGGAGCAGTTCGGGTTGAGTATAGCGAAGAAAGTGAGGGCGAAGATAGAGTTGTATTTCAGTGAGGGGAACAAGGAGGCGAGGATATTGAATAGTGCCGGGCAGGTAATGAGCCAGATAGTTTTTCCTATGGGATGGAAGGACAGGTGGCCGAAGGCGTACAAGGAGTTGAGTGGATTTGTGCGGCACTTCAAGGCGAATGCGCATGACGATGTACCGGATGTATTGAGTAGTATAATTGGGAAAGAGGTGAATTGCAAGAATGCGACGAGGGGGTATAGTGGTGGAGTATTTCGGCCGAGGGGCATTCGCAGGGGGAATTGAAAAGGGGGCTTCTGTTAGGAAGTCCCTTTTTCGTTAAGTTTTTCCGATTTGCGTTTAGTTATTAGGGTAATTAGGTTAGCGAGTTCCATAATGAGGAGGATAGAGAGACCCACGGAGAGGGGGATGAGCAGTGGTAGTAGAGCCACGAGTAGGGGGATGGTGTGGGTACAGAGTAGGACTATGGAGGAGATGAGCCAAATAGTCCAAAGGATAGAGACGGGGAAGTAGTTGAGTACTTGGTCGAGGTCGAGTTTAGTCAATTTTTGTTTCATTTGGTTTTTTGAGGTTTAGGTGAGCGAGTGCCCACGCGGTTAATGTTTTTATATCTTCGAGTAGGAAGAGTGCTTGTTGGTCGGGCGCGTTGTCTATGAGCGCGTCGATATTTGTTTTGATTGTATCGGGGTGGTAGTGCAGTTTGAGGATAGGTTTGCGGAGGATGTTGTTTCCTTTTGCATCTCTAACTGCGGTGATTACGGGTTTGATTACTTTTTTAGGGGACATTGAGATATAAATTTATGGAATTCGTTTGCTTGCAGGCAGAAGTGTTCAAATTGGTGAGTTGTTTTGCAGATGCGTCTTTCGCGGAAGTGGCATCGTTTGCAGTATTCGAGTACTTTATTGTCTGTCATTTTTAGGCGTTTTTAGAGGGGTTTAGACCTTTGGCGGTACAAGATACAAATTTTCTGTTATAAGTGGCTTATTTGCCAGTTGAGCCGTAGCCTTTGTCGCCGCGTTCTGTTTGGTCGAGGGTGTCAGTTTCTTGCCATTCGATAGGGGTAGTGATGCCGAGTTTGAGTTGGCCGATTTTATCGCCTACTTTGTATCGAGGCAGAGAGGTATTGAGGTGGTAGAATACGGCAGATACTTCGCCGCGATAGGGTTCGTCTATTGTGCCGACGCAGTTAGAGAGTACCATCCCTGTTTTCCATACGGAGGAGCGAGGGCGGAAGTCTATTGCGAGGTTGTAGATACTTGGGTGAGGTCGTACGATTTGGAACGCAAGACCGATGCCGTATTTCCACACATTTGGTGCTATTTCTTCTTCGGATGTAGCGACGACATCGTAGCAGAAGTCGTCTTTGTAGGTTTTCTTTGGGATTTGAGCCAAAGGAGAGAGTTTTTTGATTAATACTTTCATCTCTTGAATGGTAGTTGTTCGTTTATGTTACGGGTACACATTTCATCGCATTTTTCGTTCCATTTGTTGCCGCTGTGACCTTTGATTTTCTTTATAGTTATGTTTGCCCTTTGAGCGTTGACGACATTGTGGTAGAGTTCGATGAGGTCGGCATTGAGGGTGTATTGCTTTGTGCTATTGCAGACGAGGGTGCAATATCTACTATCGGTATAGATGATAGCATCTACTCCTATTGGGAGTTGTGCTATGGCGTAGATGATTGCAAGGAGTTCGGCGCGATTGCTTGTTTCGTTTTGGATTTTCGACGAGGAGCAGGCCACTACTTTACCCTCTTCGTCGAGGATGACATAGGCAAAGGCTCCGACATCGTAGCGCAGGTAATAGCCGCCATCGGTATAGATTGTATATTTCATATCTTCAAGGCAGATTTAACGGCGTCCACTATACGAGGGGTGTGTAGGAGTTTCCAAAAGGTCACGAGTTCTTCGTACTTCAACTTTGAGAGGAAGAACTTAAATTCATCGAGTACTTGTTTGTCTGTTACCATAAAAATCTACAAATTATAGGGTGTTCAAGCCCTTTATATCCTTTGACCAGTATAAAAGATACATTCACATACAAGAGAGAAAATCAATTCAGTTTGTATGGCGGGCGTTGTTAAACTTTTTTTCCCGATGAGCGTTATCCCAGTCTTGCGGTATGGGTGCATCACTCCGTCCCTTTTTCATTACAACGTACGTCTTACGTTATTCATACCTCTTGTTGGCTATATCTTCTATTGTCAATTGTCGAAGTCGTCAGTTTGTGGACGTTGCTTCACTTCGTCAACTCGAAGTATGTTGCCTACAACGTAATCGTAGGGGTTTCACTTGCTTTGGGATTATAGTGCCAATGTGTAAGCGAAACGCACTCTTAACTCCGTCAACTATGTAAAAAGAAAACGACTTCGGGGAAGATGGCATGAAAAGATATAGAGAAAACAACGCCCCGAAATCGCTTTCTATGTATGGCTTAACAAATCACTTGAACATTCGCCATTCATCGCTTTCTCTACCTACAAAGATACAAAATTTTATTGGATTTGCAAAAGAAAAATAAGTTTTTTATCTTTGTGGTGTAGGCAAAGGGTAAGCCCGATTTATAAACCTTTTAACATTATAGAATTATGAGAGTATGTTCATGTACTACTTCGGCCGCTTTGCCTGACATCCCAAAAGTAACTTGCAAGCAGAGTTTCGGGCAAATTCAGAAACTTGCATTTGTACGTATCTATTCTGATGGTACGACTAAAAACAAGTTCGACAAGACAAACGACATCACCAAACTGGCTACTTGGCAGAAGTTCACTGCCGCTACTGACGGAACAAAGATTGCCGTAACTCCATTCGTAGAAGCACCTACACAAGATGGTGGAGATGCTATCACTTTCGGAGGAGGAAACGACACTTTGGGCGGTGTAGAGAAGATTGTAGGTTCAAACCCTACCAATATGACCTTTGCACTTCGCGAGTGGTCGCAGGAAGCTATTGTAGCCCTCAAAGAGTTGATGTGTGAGGCGTCTTTGGGAGTGTATCCTATCAACGCGGATGGGCAGGTAGAAGCAATCAAGGACGGAGATAACTACTATCCTCTTCCAATACAAGCCCTCTTTGTAGGGGATAAGATACACGGAGGATTGCAGGAACCCGACAACAACGCATTGCAGTTCTCCTTTGCACCGAACTATTCGGACGGATTGGAGATAGTAACAACTGAATTTTCAGTAACTGACCTATAATGGGTGCGAAGAAAACTTTGGTGGCACTTACTCCTATTGGGGGTAGTGCCGCAGAGTTCTTCGAGATAGAGCACGCAGAGCGGATAATGCGACTTCCAAATTGCGTGTGGAGGGTAACGGATACTAACTTTGAATGGACGAAGAATGGCTTTACTACTAAATCAAATACAAGCGGAGTTAAGGCAGTCAAGCAAAAGACCGCAGATAAATGAAGCCTTAAAGCAACAAGAGCGGATTAAGTTCCACGCAGATACTAACCTATCAGCAGTGGTAGGCCGTCCATACAACGACTTCAAACTCTATTTGCAGTCGATGTTACCTAACGACAAGTATCTAAATTGCTTGAACAACTTAAAGTTCCCTATCCCTACCAATGCGATTACCGATGGCATCTTCACAAAGTTGTCAAAGGTATTTGAGGGGCGCAATCCCGCTATTGATTATCAGTTCAAGAGCGCGGATGCAAGAGCTGACTGGGAGCGTTATCGTACTCTTGTACTTGGAGAACCCGATGTATGGAGTAGTAAGATGTGGGATTACTTCAAGACAGAGATAAACTGCATCTTGGTAGTAGATATGCCACAAGAGCCACAAGAGGGCAGGACTGCACCATACTTCTATCCCGTTCCGATAGCGAATGTAGTGTCTTATAGCGTCAATCCTATGAATGGTGCGATGGAGTGGCTTATCTTCCGCAGTACAAAGGATACTATCGTGGCTATTGACGAGCTTGCCTATCGCACATACGAGGTTCGTGACACGGATGTAATTAAGTTACTTTCTTCTTCCGCACACGGGTTAGGCTTTTGCCCTACAAGGTTCTTTTGGAACGAGCCTTTGAGCATCACCAATCCGGATATAAAGAAGTCTCCTTTGAGTAAGGAACTTGCAAACTTGGACTACTACCTATTTAGGGTACTATCTAAAAAGCATCTTGATTTATACGGGTCGTTCCCTATCTATTCGGGATACGAGGAAGAGTGCGACTATACAGACGCAGAGGGCAATATCTGTTATCACGGACACTTGCAGAAGCCTGACGGCACTATGAAACTCGATGTTGCCGGCAATCCAATTCCTTGTCCGTTATGTAAGAGCAAGAAGTCGCTTGCAGGAGCAGGAACATATATCGAAGTGCCCGTACCAAAGGACGGACTACCCGATATGCGCAACCCTATACAGATGCTTTCTATCGACAAACAGAGCCTTGACTACAATGTAGAGGACTTGGAAAGGTTGAAGAATAGTATCATAGCATCGTGTGTGGGTGTGGATAGCACTATCATCAACGAAGCGTCTATCAACGACAAGCAGGTGGATGCATCCTATGAAAGCAAAGACAATGTACTCAATAGGATAAAGAAAGGCTTTGAGGAAGCACAGAAGTGGGTAGATACTACTATCTGCATATTGAGGTACGGAGATAATTTCATCAGCGCGAATATCAACTATGGTACGGAGTTCTACACTCTTACGCCCGAAGTACTACAAGACAGGTACAACAAAGCCAAAGAGGGAGGAGCGAGCGACACGGAGTTAGATGCCTTGCGCACGCAGTTGATCGAGACCGAGTATAGGCACAACCCTATGCAGTTGCAGAGGATGAAAATCCTATCGGAATTAGAGCCATATAGACACTTGAAGAAGAATGAAGTGCTAAATCTATACCTCAATCACCTTATTTCCGCAGAAGAAGTAATCTTGAAGAACGATTTTAGCGGATTTATTCGTAGATTTGAGCGGGAAAATACGAATATCTTGGATTTCGGAGCAGATGTTAGTTACGAGAGCAAGATAGAAACCATATATAACACAATTTTAGAGTATGCGAGAGAACGCAAAGTTAACGAGAGCGACATATCAACTTCCGAAAGGTGAGGAGGGATATGTACACTACACGATTGAGCGAGTGACTTACAATCCTCACAATGGGCAGAAGATTAGCCGACAAGAGGTGATTAAGACCACGCCAAAGATGTTCGATAGTGTGAAGCGCAATTTAGAGTTGCAGGGATACACAATCAACATCCTATTCCATCCCGAAGGGAAGTACAACACCGAAAGAGTTGTTGAAACGCCCGAAGAAAGGATGCGTAAAGAGATAGAAGCCGAAGTAAGAGCCGAGTACGAGAAGAAGTACAAAGCACCTACTCCAACACCGATTAAAAAGAAGTAAGTATGCTGACACAAGAGATTATTACCGCAAACGAAGCACTCAAAGGATTGAGTGAAGAGCAGATTGGCGCAATCGTCACTTTGTCGCAGAATGATGAGAACGAGCAGTTCCGAGTTAAGTTCGGTGAACACTATCGTCAGTTAGATGCATCCATCGAGGAGCATTCGGGAGTACCAAGAAACGGAGCGGAAAAGACTTACGACTATCTACCACGCGCGATAGATGCAATGAAGTCGAAGTACGAGAACGAGATTGCCGAATTGAAGTCGAAGAAAGGCGAGGGGACAAGTGAAGAACTTGAAACCACACGAGCCGAATTGAAGACTACCAAAGAGCAGTTCAACGACCTACAAACCAAATATAAGGCTTTGGAGGGCGAGAGTGAGAAGAAACTCCTCAATTACCGCATTAGCAACGATTTTGAGGTGGCTAAATCGGGTTTGAAATACAAAGAGGGACTGAATGAGGTTGCCGTGAATACACTCGTAGAACAAGCCGTAAAGCGCGTTAAGGGACTAAATCCTAAATACGAGGAAAGAAACGGAAAGGAAGTACTTATCTTCCACGACGAGAATGGTTCACCACTGAACAATCCCGAAAACAAACTCAACCCATATACCGCGAAAGAACTTCTTGTAAAAGAATTGTCTAACTATGGTATATTGGCAGAGAAGACAAAGACGGGAACGGGCACGACCACTCCACAAAAGGAGAAAGTGCTAACCGCAAGCACGCAAGAGGAAGCAATGGAAGCGATTACATCCGAACTCCTTGCCAAAGGATTAGTAAAGGGTTCGAGTGCTTTCCAAAAAGAACTTGACAAGTATTGGAGAGAGAACAAGATTTCCGAACTTCCTACAAGATAATTTTTTAGTAACGGACAAAGGGGAAGTCTAAAAGTATCAAACAAAATAAAAGTTCTAAACTATGACATTAGTAGCAACTAAAATTCAAGCGATTAGGGTCAAAGACACTAACCTTGACAAAAACGAAAATCGTTTAAGCGATTATGGTGCTTTGAACTTCTTCCGAGTTCAGAGCGAGAGAGCACCTCTTCTTTCGGAGAGAATGAGAGAGGAAGCAAGAAACGGCGCAGGTAAGACACTTCAAGTGCCCGTTATCAACTATGACGGAACCGTCAGTGTAAGCAACGCACGCACTTGTACTATTGCAGATGCGGAGAATACTTCTGCACTTGTGGATGTAAGTTTCGTAACCTATGCAGTAGGTTTCACTATGGTGCCGGGTCAGTATTCTAACAACGATATTGACTATGAAAAGGACTTTATGGCGAAGTTCAAGAAGTCTGCACGCGCACTTGGTGCTGCACTTGATAGTGCCGCTATTGCCGCACTTGAAGCCGCAAAGACAAAGGTATTTGCCGACACTTTGCTTTACTCAAAGACAGCAGACACTATCGGCGTTCCTTTCGGTTCTCGTGAGAACATACTTGGTGACATCGAGCCAATGATGGAAGCAAACGACTTCTATGGCAAGGTGAACATCATCGGAAACGCAGGTGTGAAGTCTATTCTTGGCAAACTTCAAGAACTTGGCACTTACAACGAGGTGGACAAGACACTTGAATTCGAGAATAAGGAATTCCACTTCACCAATCGTCTTGCCAATGCAACGGGTCAGTACGCTACTTTCTATGCAGTAGAAGAGGGAAGTGTAGATATGCTATATCGTTACGATAGAGCAGCCGCACGCGGAGCGAAGAGTGGCACACACGAATGGAGTGTAATCAATATGCCTTATATTGACATCCCAGTAGGCTTGCACTACTATGAGGAAGTGGGTGACCAGAGTAAGATTTCGGGAGCCGCTACCGCAGATATGGTTTGCGATGTAAAAGAATACTATGGGTTCAGTGTAGATGTAGCGTTCATCGTGGCATACAACTCTGACGCAGAAACTCTTGCATCTCCAATCATAAAGGCGCAGGTAACAAAGGGTACAGACTACACTCCACAGGTAGTTATTGCTAACACTGATAGCAACCCTGTTCCTACAAAGGCTATAACTGTTACTCCGTAGTTGTAGGGACAAATTAAAATAGTCTTTCAAAGGGAGAAAGTATGAACCGAAAAGGGGATTGCTTTCTCCTTTTTTAGTAACTTTGGAATATGATAAGGATAAAAGAAATAGTAAACGCCTTTCGTGGCGTGGTTGGATGGGAGCAATCCCGTGCCAAAGAATATACGATAGGAGAGGAACTCACTCAATCGGATAGTGGGTTATACTTTCAAGAAGCGCATCCGCTACTTACCTTACGGGCTATGAAAGGGATAATGCCGAAAGACTATGCCTATTCGGAGTACGAACTGACAAAGACTTACTCAAAGGGTGATATTGTGGTATATGGGGAGGACTTGTATCGTTCAGTTGCGGATGACAATCAAGGGCGAAGCGTGTTAGACGCCGATTATTGGGAGTTGTACCACGCACTTACCGAGTACCTATCTAAACTCACCGATAGTGGCATAAAAGCCGTCGTACAGAGGTTTATGACGGAAAAGGTAGTAGGGCTTGAAACGAAGAACATACTTGACCGCAGGACGCTTTTTGACGGCACAGGGAGGATAACCGCACGCACTCCGAACAATGGTAGGTTAGTAGGGTTTGAGATAACTCCTATCCGTGCCAATGGAGCAACGATGAAGTTAGAGCGGATTGGGATGCAGTTCGTAGGGAACATCGGAAAAGTGAAGTTGTATTTATTCCATTCATCGAGGAGTGAGCCTATATGGGTAAAAGAAATGAACTACACTTCCACTCACGGGACTTACCAATGGTTCGATTTGCCCGAAACTTACTTGCCGTATTATAGCCACGACCTCAATTCGGGAGGTAGTTGGTACTTGGTATATTCGCAAGCAGAGTTGCCCGATTATATGGAGAGCATCAATTTCGGTAGGGATTGGAGCAGAGAGCCGTGTGGCAGTTGCAACAAGGGGGATTTGAATGTCTACCGAGCAATGGGCAAGTGGGTTCAGTTGTCGCCTTTCTACATCAACGGGAGTGATTGGGATGGCAGGTTGTGGGATATACAAAAGAACATCTACACTCCGAGTGACAACTATGGATTGAATATGCAGTTTTCGATGGGATGTGACCTTACGGACACTTTGATTGCTATGAGAGGTGATTTTGCGAGTGTTATTCAGTTGCAAGTAGCCAATCAAGCCTTAAAGTCGCTTGCTATGAACCCCGAAGTAGAGGTGAACCGAGTGCAATTCAACGCAGATAGGAACGATATTCTATTTGAGAGTGAGGGGAACGGACAAGGGATACGCGGATTGAAAGGACAATTAGATAGGGCTTTCAAGGCGTTGAGTATAGATACAAAGGGGCTTGACCCACTTTGTTTGAGTTGTAAGAATGGAGGAATTAGAATAGGGTCGATATAATGATCGAGGAATTATTAACGGGTGTAACGGAGTATTTAGAAAATCTTGACGGGATTATCCGAGAGGGGGCGCAGTCTTGTGAGCAAGAAATCTTGCAAGAGCAGAGGGAGCAACTCTTTTCGGGCAAGGCGTCAAGTGGTGAGGATTTACGCCCTTATTATTCCGAAGACTTGCAATCAAGTGGAGGGTACTTTAAGAATATCGATAGTGCGAGGAGATACAAGCAGTGGAAAGCCGAACTCACTTATCCATCGCAGACGGAAAGGGCAAACTTGGACGCACCGAACTTGTACATCAATGGGAAGTTTCATTTGGAGTTAGGGATGCAATTCGATGAGGAAACGATGTCAGTAGAGGGGACAACGAACTATGCACAAAGGATAATGGATAAGTATGGATGGAGGAACTTCGGGCTTATGGACGAGCGGTGGGCAACGATATTAGATAATTACATACAGCCGTATATGGTAAACGAATTAAAAAATCGATTATGAAAGTATTTATAAAAGAAGATAGCCGTTTATTCGATGCGGCGATAGCGCAGATACAGATAAGGCTTGCGCAGAACATAGGATGGTTAGACAACATCTTCGGACTAACAGAAACACTCGTAGAGCGCAAAGACGGGAAAGCCTTTACATCCGCCAATGTATATACTCGAAAGGGCAGGTACATACAAGTAATGCCGTGTGCGGAACTTGGCAATTTTTGTTTCTTTTATTTGCGCGACCCACAGACGATATGGGAGAAGAGCGCGAGTGTGCTAAAAAGTCCGTTTTCAGTGGTGTTTTGGTTTAAGGTGGACGAGGTATCATCTTCGACCGCTACACGCAACAGAGAAGCCGTAAAGGAGCAAATAATAGCCGTTTTAGGGGAGTATCACTTAAAGGGGGTTACATACACTCTTGGGAATATTTATGAGCAACCACAAAATGTGTTCAAAGGGTACGACTATGACCATAAGGAGAACCAATTTCTTATGCATCCATACGCAGGATTGAGGATAGATGGGGATTTGAGGGTGAATGTGCCGTGTTTGAAGTCTTTATTTGGGGATTACAACGATGATTACAATCTTGATTTCAATGTAGATAGGCTTGCGAGATACCTAAAAGGTGCGTACGATAAGGATTACAATCTTGATTTTGATGTTGATTTGATATGATTACATTCGTGTGTTTTGTGCTTTTAGTGGCACTTTTTGTAAAATTTCTACAAACATTAGGGGAAAAATGGGGTATTTTCTCGTTTTTGCAGGCACACGCTCCAAATGACTTCTTCTATAAGTTGTTCAGTTGTGCGTTTTGCCGTGGCTTTTGGCTTGCTTTGGGTGTGTGTGGAGTGTTGGTATTGTTCGGTGCTCCACTTTACTTTTTATTCATACCGATATTCAGTTCCGTACTATGAGAGAGATAAAGATAAATAAACACAAGTTCGTCTTCTATGATAGCATAGAGGATATGTCTATAAGTCGATTTCACAAGTATAGCAAGTATATGCTTGTAGCGAGTGGGATTGGGGATAGCATAGCGGATGTAGATGAGCACATAGGGATGATTATGAAGTTAATTGATTTCGATGTAAACAAAGCAAAGCAAGAATTGATGAATATGCGTCACAACCTTGTAACGATACTTCAAGAGCAGGATATTCGCCATGTTGCCTTTATGTACTTCGTCCATTCGGTAGATGGGAAGAAATGGGAGGATTTCAGCGATAGTGGAGTGAAGAAGTTGTATGAACTCGTAATAGGGGAGAAAGAGATAGCCCTTGCAGACGCAGAAAGGGCTATTAGAGAGCAATTAGACGACGAGTTGAGGGATTACTTCCCCAAAGTGTTTGAGGGCGAAAATAAGAACCTTTTAGACTATGCACGCAAACGCGCTTTGTTGCAGGTGGACGAGATAGTGAACGATTGTTCGCACGAGGACGAGATAAAGAAGTTATCCGAACTCTTGACGATAGGATACAAGCCAATGATATTCGAGGGGAGTGAGAGTGCCGAATTGCAGTTCGACAAGCAGTTTGAGCAGATGTGCTTGGCAATCAGTAAGGAGTTTGGTGGTAAAGCCAAAGACTACACAATAATGGAGTATTACTCCGCTTACGAGCGATTAGAAGCAATAAATAAGGAATTAGACCGAATAAGGAGGAAATAATATGGAAAACCCAATAAAATATAGTGACATAGTCAGCCCCGATGTACGAGAGGGTTTTGATGCGTGGATAAACCAAATCAAGCAGTTGCAAGCGCAGACGCAGGCATCTATCGAGGAGATGAAGAAAGAGATTGCCAGTCTTGGAGGGCAAATCAAGACCGCAGGCAGTGGAACAAATGTAAAACCACAAATAGACCAATTAGACAAACTTCGCGAGATTTACAAAAGCCTTGAAGTAGATGTGGACCTCTATGACGAAGCAATACAAGCCCTCAACAAGAGCAATAGAGAGCGCAATAGGGTACTACAACTATCTACCGAGTTAGAGCGCACAAGAGAGGGGTCGTATGACCGCTTGCAAGCCCAATACAACACCCTCAAAACACTTGTGAACAATATGACGCAAGCCGAAAGGGAGAACACCGATGCAGGAAAGAAAATGGTCGAGCAACTCAAAGAGATGTATGAGAGGATGAATATGATGCAACAAGCAACAGGAAAGTATCAGTTGCAGGTAGGTAACTATTCAAAAGCTATTAACGGATTGAATATAGCCACAACGCAGGTAATCCGAGAGTTGCCAACACTTGCCAATAGCCCAGCGACCTTTGCGATAGCCATATCGAACAACATCCCTATTCTTATGGATTACATCGGAAATGTGAAGTCTTTAAGAGTTGAAACATTGAAGCAAATTGCAGCCGCAGAAGCCGCAGGAGAAGCAGAGAAAGCCGCCGCACTCAGAGCAGAAATGGCAGAGAATAAGAACCTTTCTGTGATGAGGTTGCTTGTGTCAAAGACCAATCTATGGCAATTAGCATTAGTTGCGGTATTGACAGTTCTTCCTTTGGTGCTCCGCCATCTTTCCAAAAAGCGCAAAGAGCAGGAGAAGTACAATAATGTGCTTGAAGAAACTATCGACTTGGAGGAAGAACTTGCGGATGCAGAACTCAAAGCGGCAGAAGCAGGCGCAAAGGCGGCATCAAAGGCAAAGACGATGTATGAGATTACCCAAGACCAAACGAGGGCGTATAGCGAGCGTTTAGCCGTTGCAAAGGAACTGCAAAGGTTATATCCCGATTACTTGGGGAATATGGATGCGGAGGTAATTGTTGCAGGTCAAGCAAAGACGGCTTACGACAATCTAACCGAGAGCCTTATCAAAAAAGCGAGAGCGCAAGCGTATCTTGAAGAGATAACGAAATTAGAAACCCAAAGACTGCAAACGGAAATTGCATATGAAAAAGGACGCCCAGAACTTGCAAAAAAAGTTGAGCGGGCGCAATCCGATTACCAAGCTATAAAAGAGCTGAAATCTGAGGACAAGCTAATAGTTCCCTCTGTGATGGACTACGCAATGCTTGCACTTACAAAAGCCCAAACTGAATTAAATAAGTTTGATGAAAAATACACTAAAACGATAAGTAACCTCGATGAAGCGCAGGAAAAATTGAGAGAAAAAGTATCGGGCTTTGGCTTAATTGATGACAATGCAGGTGGCAGTGGCAGTGGAAACGGAAAGAATGAGATAAAGGACTATTACTTCGATATGTGGCAGTCCGTTATCGATGCTATGGAAGACGGGCTAACCAAACAACTTGCGCAGTTGCAACTATCCTACAAAAAGGAGATGAAGCAATACGAGGACATTCGCGCCGAACTCTTGGAGAAGCAGAAGACCGCCGATGCGAAAGATAAGAAGCAAATAGAAACGCAGTTAGCCTATATAGAAGCAATAATGGGCAATACTACATCTAAATACAAGGCCGAGCGCGAAGAGTTACTTAAAACCGAACCCGTAGCGGTTGAAGATGAATATATTGCAGAGGAGGATGTGTCTTTAATCAAGAAGCAGGTAGAGCAGGAGAAAGCCGTTAGGAATAGTGCTATCTATGCCGAGATGGAAGAGCGCAGAAAGGCAGGTGAGGATATTGAAACCATTAAGCAGGAAACTAACAACAAGTTACTTGCATCCGACATTCAGTATTGGGAGGATTACCTCCGATTGCTTACTGAAAGCGGTACGCTGACGATTGACGAGTACAACAAGATAATGGAGAGGTTGAATGCGTTGAGGAGTAAGTCTACCAATGCGACCGACCCAACGGACGAAGAAGATAAAACGGCAGACCGAAAGTGGCGCACTATGGAGAGGTACTTTAATCAGTCGTTCAAGTATATGAACGAATGGATTGAAACGCGAATAAAGATGGCAGAAATAGCGGAAGAAGCGGCACAAGCCGAGCAGGATGCAGCAAAGAGTGCACTTGACTATGAACTCGAAGCAAGGGCAAACGGATACGCTAACAATGTGGAATATGCACGAAAGGAGTACGAGGAGAAGCATAAGATTGCAAAGAAAGCCGCACAAGATGTATTAGAGTTACAAAAGGTGCAGGAAGCCGCAGACACTGCACAACAGATAAGCAGTCTTGTAACCGCAACGGCGAGTATATGGAAAGCAGAGGGCACGAAAGGAGTATTGGGTATTCCATTAGCAGTAGCGGCAACGGCGGCTATGTGGGGTTCATTTGCAGCAGCAAAGATAAAGGCGGTACAACTCACAAAGATGCAAAGCGAGAGTTACGGAGAGGGTATGAGTGAGTACTTGGATTATGGTGGTTCGCACGCAAGTGGGCACGACATAGATTTCGGAGTAAAACCCGATGGGACAAGACGCAGGGTTGAAAGAGGAGAGATGATTGGAGTAATCAACAAGCGCAATGTACGCAAGTACGGCGTTAGTAAGGTATCCGACATCATTTCTTCGTTAAATCACGGCACTTTCGAGAATTTGTACGGCAATGCTTTTGTGGGTAGCGATATTGTGCCACAAGGAGCAGACTTGCGTAAACTCGAAAAGGGTGTAAGCGAGTTAGTAGAGCAGGGTGGGCAGAAAGTGCTTACATCGGGCGGAAAGACGATAATATATTACAAGAACACAAAGAAAATAATAAGTTAGGCTATGAAACCAAAATACGGATTTTATTTACAAACTCCAAAAATACGAATAACGGCGCATCCTATATTCGGGAATAATTGCACAATGAAATGGTCGCACGATGCGAATGAGCAGTATTTCCGTCAAAGTCTTTCGGGGGAGTTTACTTTTGTAGGGGAAGACTTCGACTTTGTGTATAACGCAGATATAGAAACAAAGTTCAATCTTATAATCTATTCGGATTACGGGTTATATTGGACAGGTACTTTTTACAAGACGGATTGCGAGTTCAACATAGACGATAGGCTTTTCACCCTCAATCTTGAAACAAAGGATGCATATAGTGCGGTGCTTGATGGGGTTGAAAAGGAATATGACTTGATTAAGATACTACCACGCAAGCAGGCCGTATCGCTCGACAAGCGCAGTATGATACAAATCTATGCTATGGGCGAGGATAAAGTATCGTGTTTCTTTCAGGGTATGACTTGGGAGCAGGATTGCGAAACGATAGAAAGCGATAGCGACTTGACAGACAAGTACCACTTTGCTAAATTTTTCAATAAGAGATTAATAGAGATTTCGGGGGATATGACGCCCAAACTACCTAATATCATTATAGGGGATAAGCCGGCAAGTAATACCGAATGGCAGATTTCCGATAGCACATATATTGTCCAAGCGCGGAAAGTAGCATCGACGGGTTCGTTCTTGGAGATTGTAAGGAAAACAGATAGGGTTGTTTTATGGAGGGCAGTATTTATCGCAGGGGATATTCCATTTGATGCAGATATAACTTTACTTCCCGTCAGCGATAGTGGTGCAACGGGTAATGTAATTCTTTACATCCACGACATAGCCTTTTATGCGAGGCTTATATGCGATGTAGAGAGTTATACGATTGCAGGGGAAACAATGACCACTTCTGCACTATCGTATGAAGATATGGTGAGTGACAATAGGAATTTCCATAGGGTACTTGCATACGACTTCCCCGATACGATTGTGATTTGGGACGAGTTCAGCACTTCTCCGACACAATGGTTTTATAAGGACAATCAGTATTATGTTAAACCTCCACACGGAGGGAGCACGGGTATAAAGGACTACTATCCTATTGCGCAGACCTATTGGACGCAGGTATCGTATTGGTTCAGATTTGACTTATTGGACGACCTATACGAGCCACTTTTCCGCAAAGAATACACATTTAAGGATGCATATCCGTTGTGGTCGGTGATAGATACTTTATTGAGTAAGATTACAAAGGATAGCGGATATTCGGTAGACTTCAAAGGGACAAAGGCGTATAGCCAATTCTTGTACGACACTTACAATCCGATAAGTCAGCAGGCGTTCAGTCTATTCTTGACGCCAAAGAGTAATATCTTGGCAGGAGAGTATAGCCAGCCTGCGCAAAAAGCGAAGATTACATTAAGGAAGATACTCGATATGCTCCGAGATGCATTTAGATGCTATTGGTGGTTAGAGCAGGTGAGTGGCAACAACTACCGATTGAGGATAGAGCATATATCTTACTTTATGAACGGCGGAGCATATTTTTCAAACCCTCAAATTGGGCTTGATTTGACAAAACTTGTCAATCCGAGAACGGGAAAGGCTTGGAGTTTCGGAGTGAACACTGCATCTTATGACAAGGACGAACTACCCGAAAGATACGAATTCAAGTGGGTAGACGATACGACTTCATACTTTGAGGGCAACCCGATAGAGATAAAGAGCAAGTATGTGAAAAGCGGAGATGTGGAGAGCATCACCATAGATGACTTCAATTCGGATATTGATTATATGCTATTCAATCCGAGTGCGGCGCAAAGTGACGGATTTGCCCTTTTAAGTGCCGTAGAAAGCGAGGGAAAATGGAAAGTGGCTTACTATACCATCGCGGACGATATTGTCCTACAAAACGGGTTTTTGTCCTTTTACGCCCTACAAACCTACTACCTCTATGATATGCCGGCGTGGAACATCGAGGTGAACGACAAGGAAAAGAAGAGCAACGGAGTGAAAAAATCTATGAAGCAGAGCATCTCTTGCCCTTACTTTGATTTTGACTTGTATAAGTTAATTCATACAGGTATCGGAGATGGGCAGATAGATAAAGTGGAAATGAATTTAGATACCCAAATGTTAGAAATTGATTTAATTTTCACACCTAAATAAAAATTACTACCTTTGCGATAAGGAGAAAGGGTTACTCTTTGTCAATTAAACCAATATAATTATGAGTAACAAAAATAACTTTTCTCCTCTTCCTTTTTACGACGATAAAATAGAGCAGAAAAAATGGTATGCTTTTGGTCGGGATTATGTTTATTTAACCCCGAATAAGCGCATATTGCCTTTTCAAATCCAAAGGGAGGCTACAACCTCTATACAAAAGACCTCGACGGAGATAACCGCAGACTACATAGACAATGCCTATTTGGACAAAGATGGCAATCTTATAGAGAATGCATCCTCTAAATCGGGCGTGGGTAGTATCGAAACGCACGGATTGGACACGAAGTACATCTATATCGAGAACCTACCTACACCGCCATTCTATTCGGGTTTGAGTGAGCAAATACAAGGTACTTCCATAGCCTTTCTCAACACAGGCGGAGAAGTAATTAAAACACTCAATCCCGTACCTCTTGGAGCAAAGACTTGGAGCGGATACATAACCATACCACAGGACGCGGATACTATCTATATATTACAATATACGGGAGGAGAGAACGCAACTTATTTCAAAGCCGTAGAAGCACCAGTGCCATTGGAGAGCGTTAGCATCTTTGATGCGGATACAGATGAGCAGATAACCACACTTGACATATCGAAATTCAATATCGTTAACAAAGGTGACTATGATTACATCTGTTATAACGGAAATGTAGTACTCACAACAGATAAGCATCCTACAAAGATGTATGTAAAGGTAGTAGACGAAGATGACAACGAGTGGTATTCGGCTTATTTTGGGTGGTGCAGTGCGTGTATGGAGATAAGATGGTGGGATGACGAGGACTTGGAGTTCGATGCAGGAGCAGTCGTCTATTCCAATGGATATAAAAATATAATGTACTTTGATGCGGAGATAGGTATGCCCGATTATGAGTTCGAGGAAGAAGTAGCAGAGCGCAGTGGGTATCAGTTTCCAATCAGTCAAGTATCTTACAAGCGGTATAGGTTCAACATCCTTGCACCCGAAGAGGTATGCGATGTAATGCGTTTCATTCGATTGAGCGACCATATACAGATAGTGACAAACGAATGGACATACGATGCTACATCGTTTTTGATTACACCTACTTGGCAGGAGCAGGGATACTTGGCAGAGGTAGCATGTGAGTTCACAACCAATTCAGTAGTAAAGAAAATAGGCAAGGGGGTAGCCGTTTCAAAAATTATAAACAATTAAAAAATAATGCATTATGAATTACGAGCAACTAAAAGACCTTATAGCCAAAAAGGTTAAGGAGAACGGACGCGGAGAGATTACGGGTCCAATCTTGCAGGCTGTCCTCTTGGCGATGGTGGATGCTTTGGGTGAGATTAACCCACAAGAGTACACAGAGGAACAGAAAGCACAAGCGAGGGCGAACATAGAAGCACTTGCGAATTTCGAGGGTGAGATAACCGAAGACAAGTTATCCGTTGAGGTACAAGCCATTCTCAACGATGTAGCGAACAAGCAGTACATCACAGACAAGACCTTGCAGACCACTGCAAAGACGATTGTCGGAGCGATAAACGAGGTGTATGCGAACAAACTCGACACCTCTGCAACAATCGCCGATGCAGAGATAACTAAAATATGGGAGGAAGCATAATATGGAAAAGAGATTTATAGTAGGCAGTAGAGCCTTTTTCAGCCCGATTGAGGGTTTTCAATCTAAAGACACTGACACACTCGTATGGACTGACGAGAACACGGATTTCAAGCACTACAAGCAATCCTCTATGAGTGGCAGATGTGAGTTCCTTTGGGCAGTCAAAACAAAAAAGGAACTATTAGCATTTGCACAGAGGGAACAAGCAAGCGGACTTGAATTCGGCAAATTCTTGGTCACTGACTTTGCAAACGAAATAGGGCTAACTATTGAGGACTTAAAAGCCTTTGCGGATGCATACTTGCCTAAACTCGATGCAAGACACAAGTATCAAGAAATCATCTACAATTCTTACATAGCAAACAATGGGTTCTACCTCACTGACAAGCAAAGGGAAGAAGCATACGAGGAATACAATAAAGACAAAAAGGAGGAATAAAAAATGGGATATCTAAATAATTCGGGTTTAACGACCTTTTCAAAGAAAATAAAGACTTGGGTTAAGGAGCAAATAGCGGCAGTGCAGAATGCTCTCAATCCAATGGTAAGCATCACTTATGCCGACCTCAAAGCGTTGAGGGATGGGAGCAAACTTGTTGCAGGCAGGAGGTATCGAATAACTGACTTTGTGACTACAAGTGTACAGACAGACACACGGAGTGCAGGGCACGCCTTTGATGTGATTGTCAAGGCAGACGATGTGAATGTACTCAACGAGAATGCCAAAGCGATACAACACAAAGGGGACACCTATTTCAGTGGATGCAAGTTGAGTGCTTGGGAACTGAAATACTGCTTGGACAACGACACAAACCGCTTTGCTTGGGCAGATACAACCAACGGAAAGGGTGTTGTTTGGTGGATGAAAGATGAGTGGGACAACGAGTGTTTCTACGATTTCAAGAATATACAATATAAAATATATGCAGTAGATGAAACTGACCCCTTATGGGAAAAAATGCAAGATTACTACGATAATAAGATGGATGTGCCTTATCACCTATCGGCAAACATGAATAATATGAAAAAGACAACTTCATTCATTTATGCATATACTTTTTCGTTAGTAGATGGACAAGAAACATCTTACGATGCATCAGTTATAGGATTGAAAGGAGATGATGATATATATACCACTATTCCTAACAATAATATCATAAAGGAAAATTTTGAAACTTTCATAAAAGATGATGAAGATATAATAAGTAGGTTATCCTTGAATTTTATATTTTTTATTCCATTTTTTTCGGAAGATTACTTAGCATCAAATTACCAAGTATATGGTAACAAAATAGGCATAAACAGCCATGATATGGGTTTCGGAAGAAAATGCTACAACAATTCCTTTGGAAACGCCTGCTACAACAATTCCTTTGGAAACTCCTGCAACAAAAATTCCTTTGGAAACAACTGCTTCTCC